>Ga0209345_10000905_pt1 | contig 38006 bp, 45 predicted proteins | sample Cruoilmetagenom7_FD_187294 | JGI IMG/M metagenome (GOLD analysis project Ga0209345, IMG submission 187294) | Oil polluted marine microbial communities from Coal Oil Point, Santa Barbara, California, USA - Sample 7 (SPAdes) (version 2) | ecosystem: Environmental > Aquatic > Marine > Oil seeps ...
ATGGTGGGTGATAAGAGATTTGAACTCCTGACATCTTCGATGTGAACGAAGCGCTCTACCACTGAGCTAATCACCCGCCGTGGAGGGCTATTTATCGCTACTCTGCCGCTTCTGCAAGGGGGTCATTATCCCCTTCCTGAGACTTTTTTCGGCGCAGCTTGCATACGACGATGTCGGCCTGCTCAATTTCCTTCTGGCGGGTCACTTTCATGATGCCCATGGGCTGAAGCTTCAGGGTTTCACCGCGCACGAGCGCTGCACCCAGAACGTCAAGCATGGCCTCGACAATCGGACGGGCCTGGGCCTTGCGAACCCCTGCCTTGGCCGAAACCTTTTCCAGCAGATCTTTCTTGGTCAGGGCCATGGTCGGATCAATCCCCTGCCCTGCCTCAGGCTGTGTAACACCGGACAGCGGGCTTGCGGCGGCCTTGGCGGCGGCGGCGGCCGCAGTTGTTGCCGCGGCGGCGGCCTGCACGGCGGTCGTCGCTGCGGGTGGTGTGGTGGGCGGCGTCGTGGCCATTCCCGACGGTTTCGCCGAAAGCGTCGGGCGCGAAGAGGTCGCTTTGGCGGCCATCTCGGGTGCGGTCGTGGTTTTCGGGGTCGTCTTCGTCGGTTTTTTCGTCGTCACTTTACTGCTCGCCCTGGTGGTCGTGGATTTCGTCGTTGTGGATTTCTTTTTCGTCGCCATTGCTCTGCCTCGCCGGCTATTGTTTCCATTCTGGAAAAAACCTAACCCGAATAGGTTAACAAATCCAGTCTTTCCGGGAGCATAGCCACAAGATGTTGCGGCTTCACCCTGTCCTGACCACGATGAACGGGCCATTTCGTCGCCTTGACCGCGCGACCTCATCCATGCGTGGATGGCAATATCCAAGGAGGACACCCATGAAAAACACATTCATTGCAACCGGCCTTGCTGTGGTTCTTGCCAGCTCCGCCGCCTTTTCCGGATCGCTGGAAGAGCCCATTGTCGTGCCCGAAATCATCGTCGAGGAAGCCGCGTCCAGCTCCTCGGGGGCGCTCATCCCGCTGGTCCTGTTGGGGTTGGTCGTCGCGGCTGTTGCCCTGAACGGCGGCGGCTCGGACCCCGCGCCCGCCAGCGATGCGCGTCTGAAAACCGACATCATTCCGGTGGGCACCGCCGCAAACGGCCTGCCGCTGTATCAGTTCCGCTATGTCGGATTGCCGACGGTTTACGAAGGTGTCATGGCGCAGGATGTGCTGTCCCATTCGCCCGGCGCCGTGGTACATCTGCCGCTGGGCCTGATGGCTGTGGATTACACAAAACTGGGGCTGGAGATGCGTGTCATCGATTGAGATCAAAGCCCCACAGGCCCCCGCATGACAAAAAGGCGCGCCATCACCGGCGCGCCTTTTCTTTTGCTTATGGCTGGGACCAGAGCGCGCTTAATGCGCCACCTGCCCCGCTTCGCCACCCGGCGTTTTCAGAGCGGCCTGGGCGGCGGCTTCTTCTGCTGCCTCGTCCCATTCCACCGGCTCAGGTGCGCGCACCAGCGCGTGTTTCAACACATCCGACACATGGGACACCGGAATGATGGTCAGGCCCTCTTTCACGTTGTCCGGGATTTCGGGCAGATCCTTTTCATTCTCTTCCGGGATCAGCACCGTCTTGATGCCGCCCCGCAGCGCCGCCAACAGCTTTTCTTTCAGCCCACCGATGGGCATTGCATTGCCGCGCAACGAAACTTCGCCCGTCATGGCGATGTCCTTTTTCACCGGAATGCCAGTCAACACGGACACGATCGACGTTACCATCGCCAGACCGGCCGACGGGCCATCCTTGGGGGTCGCCCCATCGGGCACGTGCACGTGGATGTCCCATTTCTCGAACATCGGCGGTTTCACCCCGATTTCCGGCGCGATTGACCGCACATAGGACGACGCCGCGTCGATGCTTTCCTTCATCACATCGCCCAGCTTGCCGGTGGTCTTCATCCGCCCCTTGCCGGGCAGACGCAGCGCTTCGATCGACAACAGATCACCGCCGACGCTGGTCCAGGCCAGACCGGTGACAACACCGACCTGATCTTCCATTTCGGCCAGGCCATAACGGTATTTGCGCACACCCAGGAAATCCTCCAGCGTGTCAGGCGTCACCTCGACGGTATCGACCTGTTTGCGCACGATCTTGGTCACGGCCTTGCGGGCCAGTTTGGCGATCTCACGCTCTAGGTTCCGCACACCAGCCTCGCGGGTGTAATAGCGCACCATGTCAGTCAAGGCCGCCTCTGACAGAGAGAATTCGTTCTTCTTCAGACCGTGGTTCTTGACCTGTTTGGCGACCAGATGCTGCTTGGCGATCTCAGTCTTTTCGTCTTCGGTATAGCCAGCCAGCGGAATGATCTCCATCCGGTCCAACAGCGGCCCGGGCATATTATAGGAGTTCGCCGTGGTCAGGAACATCACATTGCTGAGGTCATATTCGACCTCCATGTAATGGTCGACGAAGGTGCTGTTCTGTTCAGGGTCCAACACCTCCAACATTGCCGAGCTTGGGTCGCCACGAAAATCCTGGCCCATCTTGTCGATTTCATCCAACAAGATCAGCGGGTTGGTCGTCTTCGCCTTTTTCAGCGCCTGGATGATCTTGCCAGGCATCGACCCGATATAGGTCCGACGGTGACCGCGAATTTCGCTTTCATCGCGCACGCCGCCCAGCGAGATGCGAATGAATTCACGCCCGGTCGCCTTGGCAACCGATTTCCCCAGGCTGGTCTTACCAACACCCGGAGGGCCAACCAGACAAAGGATCGGGCCTTTCAGCTTTTTCGACCGCTGCTGCACGGCCAGATATTCGACGATGCGTTCCTTGACCTTTTCCAGCCCATAGTGGTCCTGATCCAGCACCTTTTCGGCGTGGCCCAGATCCTTTTTCACGCGGGATTTGGTGCCCCACGGAATGGACAGCATCCAGTCCAGATAATTGCGCACCACGGTGGCCTCGGCCGACATGGGCGACATGTTCTTCAGCTTCTTCAGCTCGCCTTCGGCCTTTTCGCGGGCTTCCTTGGACAGCTTTGTCGCGGCAATCTTCGCTTCCAGCTCGGCGACTTCGTTCTGACCTTCGTCATTGTCGCCCAATTCCTTCTGAATGGCCTTCATCTGCTCATTCAAATAGTATTCGCGCTGGGTGCGCTCCATCTGCGATTTCACGCGGGTTTTGATCTTTTTCTCGACCTGCAATACGGACATCTCGCCCTGCATCAGGCCATAGACCTTCTCCAGCCGCTCGGCGACCGACAGGGTTTCCAAAAGCTCCTGCTTTTGGTCAACTTCGACACCCAGATGCCCGGCGACCAGGTCGGCCAGCTTGTCGGGCTCGCGGGTTTCCGAAACGGCGGCCAGCGCCTCTTCGGGGATGTTCTTTTTCACCTTAGCATAGCGTTCGAATTCTTCGCCAACGGTGCGCAGCAGGGCTTCAACCGCCTGCATATCGCCGGGGACTTCGTCCAGCAGTTCGGCGCTGGCTTCGAAATAGGCGGGGTTATCGATGAATTCAGTGATCGCAACACGCGCCTGACCTTCGACCAGCACCTTCACGGTACCGTCGGGCAGTTTCAACAGTTGCAGCACATTGGCCAACACGCCGGTCTGATAGATCCCGTCGGTGTCCGGTTCATCAATGGCTGGGTCGATCTGGCTGGACAGCAGGATTTGCTTGTCATCCGCCATGACCTCTTCCAGGGCCTTCACGCTTTTCTCGCGACCGACGAAAAGCGGCACGATCATGTGGGGGAAGACCACGATGTCGCGCAGGGGCAGCACGGGGTATGAGGTGCTCAGTTGCTCGGTCATGCTTTTTTCCTTTTCTGGCAGGAAATCCGGCCCCGGTATCGGCAGCGCAAATTCCCTCCTGTTCACGGTTTAACAACATGGGGGCCTGTCCCCCGCCTTTCAACCGCAAAGCCTTTGCATATTGGCAAGTATTGTGCCCGCCACCGGGGGGACACACAAGGCCGTGCCCGGCCTTATCCACAGAAAATCGGTTAAGATTGCGCCTTTTTCCGCCGAGAACGCGGGCTGGGCCGCGTTATTATCGCATCAGGGCAAACAGTCGCGTTACGCGACGCCCGGCGGCCATCTGGAGGGCGCGCGCCGTGGCACAGCTGCGTCAGTCGTCCTGACCGTTCCAGTGATCCTCATAGTCGTTGTGCCAATCGCTTGGAAGCCGCGAGAGAAGCTGACAGGTTCCATCTTCGCGACAGTCCTCGTGCGCACTGCGGTCGGCCACGATCTCCTGCTCAGGCGATACCGCGGTGGATGAAACGGCAACCCCCGCCACAACGAAGGGCGCCGTTTTGTTCACAACCCCCGTCTGCGCCGGGGTCAGGGTGCCATCGGCAAAGGCTGAAACGGCCAGACCGGCCACCAGCCCCGCCGCGGCCAGAGCATATGGTAGTCTCAAAGTCGGTTTGCCCATGGGAACCCCTTTCTCAAGCATTTGCTCAAGGCTGGGCCCACAATGCGGCAAAGGCGTGGCAGTCGGGGCGGTTTCGCACCGCGTGGTTTCCAAAGGATGAACTAGAGCGGGTCTATATCCCCTTGGGCGCGCCCGGCATGGAAATCGGCCTCCCAGGTCGCAAAGGCCCCCGCCGCGATGGCATCGCGCATGCCCTGCATGATGTCCTGGAAATACTGTAGGTTGTGCCAGGTCAACAACATGCCGCTGATCATTTCGTTGGACCGGAACACGTGATGCAGATAGGCGCGCGAATAGTTGGAACAGGCCGGGCATGTGCAGGCTTCGTCCAGCGGGCGCGGATCATCGGCGTGACGCGCGTTCTTGATGTTCACCACCCCGTGGCGCGTGAACACCTGCCCGGTGCGCCCGGATCGCGACGGCAACACACAATCCATCATGTCGATGCCGCGCTTTACGGCGCCCACGATGTCATCCGGCTTGCCAACCCCCATCAGGTAACGCGGGCGATCCGTTGGCAGGTAATCTGGCGCGAAATCGAGACAGTCAAACATCGCCTCCTGCCCCTCGCCCACGGCCAGCCCGCCGACCGCATAGCCATCAAAGCCGATCTTCTTCAACGCCTCGGCGCTTTCTTCGCGCAGGTCGGGTTCCAGCCCCCCCTGCATGATGCCAAACAACGCGTGCCCAGGCCGGTCGCCGAACGCATCCTTGGAGCGCGCCGCCCAGCGCATCGACAGGCGCATGCTTTCGGCAATGCGCGCCTTGTCGGCGGGCAACGCGGGGCATTCGTCAAAACACATGACGATATCACTGCCCAACAGGCGTTGGATCTCCATGCTGCGTTCCGGCGTCAGCTCGTGTTTTGAGCCATCAATGTGGGATTTGAAGGTCACGCCCTTCTCAGTCAGCTTGCGCAGCCCCGCCAGGCTCATCACCTGAAATCCGCCACTGTCGGTCAGGATCGGCTTGTCCCAGTTCATGAACTTGTGCAGCCCACCCAGCCGGGCAATGCGTTCCGCCGTCGGGCGCAGCATCAGGTGATAGGTATTGCCCAACAGGATGTCAGCGCCCGTGGCCGCAACGCTTTCGGGCATCATCGCCTTGACGGTGGCGGCCGTGCCCACCGGCATGAAGGCAGGCGTGCGGATGTCGCCACGCGGGGTGTGGATCACACCCGTGCGGGCCTTGCCATCAGTGGCGTTCAAATCAAAGGTAAATCTGGTCATGCCCGCCTGATACTTCAGCCGCCCGGCCTTGCAAAGGGGCGCTTTCGCGCAGGCTCCCAATCATCCGCTGGCGCACATTCGATCAAACCGGGCCGCACAATCGAAATCCTGCGCGGTCAGCCCGCCCGCATCATGGGTGGTATACGTCACCTGACAATACCCCCAGCCAAAGGCGATATCGGGGTGGTGCCCGCTCTGGTCCCCCAGAAACGCCGCCAGATTGGCGTGATAGGTCGCCTTGGCGAACCCCCTGAAACTCAGGCGCTTGACCAGCGTCCCACCGTCCAGCGCCCAGCCCTCCAGCCCTGCCATGGCTGTCTTGATCTCGGTCTCACTCAGTCGATCCATCGTTCTCACCCTGCCCCTGCCTGTTCATAGGCCGGGGCAAACAGCCCGCGCGCCTGTGCTGTCTTAACATCCGCCAACAGATCACGATCCGCAGCTGCAAACAAATCATCCATGTCCTCCAGCACGAAATACAGCGGCTGGTGGATGTCGATCCGATAGGGCGTGCGCAGGATGTCCAGCACATCAAACGCCCGCCGGATTGGCCCATCCGACACGCTCCACGGCAGTTCGGTTGGGGATGAGGCCAGGCCAGAGCCCAGCGCCTTGACCTGCCCCGCCTGAACCGTCAGGCCAAATTCAATGGTGAACCAGTACAGCCGGATCAACCAGGCATCGTCCTGCTTGTCCGCCCGCAGCCCGGCCTGCCCGATCGCCTGACTGAACCCGGCAAAACGCGGATCGGTCAACAGGGGGGTATGGCCGAAGATCTCGTGAAAGGTATCCGGCTCCTTGATATAGTCGAAATACTTGCGCGCGCGGATAAAGCTGGCGGCGGGAAACACCCTGTCCGCCAACATACCAAAGAACCGGCCAAAGCCAATCAGCGCGGGCACCGGTTCGACCCGCCAGCCGGTCAGTGGCATCAGCGCGTCGGATATCTCACCGGCCTGCGGCACACAGGTCTGTGGCATGTCCAGCCGTGCCAATCCGTCCAGATAAGGCCGCGCCATATGCACCTGCACCGCATCGGCCTGTTGCGCCATCAGGGCGCGCCACACTGCATTCTCATCCGCCGTGTAATGGATGTGGCCGGATGCATCCGGGATTTTGGCCTCATAGGTGCTTAACTTGCTCATATCGCGCCCCTAACAGGCAAAATACCACGCTATGACGGTCAAAGCTCACCCATGGCTTGATATTCCCGGTCAATATCTGGTGAATTTTACCGGGAATAGAAGCATTAACGGAATTACATGCCCCCCCTTGATCCCCAAGACATCCGCCTGCTGACCCTGTTGCAACAGGACGCCAAACGCTCGACCCAAGAGTTGGCCGAGGCAGCGGGCATGTCATCGTCGCCCACCAGGCGCCGCGTGCGCAAGCTGGAAAAAGACGGTGTGATCGACCGTATCGTCGCCCTGCTGAACCCCAAGAAACTGGGCCTGAACACGCGTGCCTATGTGCATGTGTCGCTGGTCGACCACACGGAACCCAGCATCCGCGCCTTTGACGATTTCGTCGCGCGTGAAGACCAGATCGTCGAATGCTGTTCGATCACCGGCGCAGATGATTACCTGTTGAAAGTCGTCGCCACCGACCCCGAAGCGTTAGAGACCTTCCTGATGCAGAAAATCCTGGCTTTGGGCATCGTGCGCTCCTCGACCACCCACTTTGTGCTGCGACAAAAGAAACACGCGACCGCCCTGCCTCTGGACCTTGACTGATCCAATCCTTATATGTTCGCTCAGGATTTAATGGGACACGCGCGATGAACACCGAAACGCCCGACCGCCTGGAAGGCGAGCCGCTGATCAAACCCTCGACCACGGATCACCCGCTGTATGATGCGGTGATCGAAGCCTGCCGGTCTGTCTATGACCCGGAAATCCCGGTCAACATCTATGATCTGGGGCTGGTTTATACCGTTGAAATCAGTGACGAAAATGTTGTTGACGTGATCATGACCCTGACCGCACCGGGCTGCCCCGTTGCCGGTGATATGCCCGGCTGGCTGGCCGAAGCGATTGAACCGATGGCCGGCGTAAAGCAGGTCAACGTGTCCCTGACCTGGGAGCCGCCCTGGGGCATGGAGATGATGTCAGACGAAGCCCGCCTGGAACTGGGTTTCATGTAAGTCGCCGCAACCCTTTTTGGGTGCGAAACAGCAAACGCAACCCCAAAAGGTTGCATAAAGCATTTCGCAACCTATAATGGTTGCGCAATGACCGACAAGCAAACCCATATCGCCGTCCTGACCGGGGACATCATCGGCTCCACCCAGTTGGCGCCCGGTGACCTGACCCGTGCCTTCGGCGCCCTGTCCGCTTGTGCCGATACCCAAGCAGAGTGGCACGGCGAAGATCTGCACTTTACCCGCCAACGCGGGGATGGCTGGCAGGTCCGGTTGGCCCGCCCGGCGTTTGCTCTGCGTTCGGCGCTGGCCTTTCGGGCTGCCCTGCGCTGCGAGGGGAAAGAGTTCTCAACCTTTATGGCGGTGGCAGAGGGGATGGCGGCACCAGCTTTGCCGGACGGCAACCTGAATGCAGCGTCTGATCCCGTGTTTATTGATAGTGGGCGACTTTTGGACCAATTGAAGACCAGATACCTGAGCAATGAAATGAGGCATCTAGATACCGGAGGCATCGGCGCAGCTTTCATCTTAGCAGATTACATTTCACAAAGTTGGACCCCAGCACAAGCTGCTGCCATACAGCCAATGTTGGGGCCGGGTGAACAGCCAAGCCATTCTGAAATTGCGCGCGCGCTAGGCAAATCACGTCAGGCTGTGAGCAAGGCGTTGGAGGGGGCTGGCATTGTAGCTTTTTGGAGTTCATTGGACGCCATCGAAGAAGATGGGGCACACAATGTTTGAAACCTTCACCGCCCTGCTCTTCGCCCACGTCCTTGCCGATTTCGTGTTTCAGACCGATTGGATCAACGCCAACAAGCGCAAAGCCCCTGTCCTGCTCCTGCATGCGCTGATCGTGCTGATCACCGCGCAACTGGCCACTGGCCGCTATGATGCGCCTGAGCTGCTGATACTGGCTGGCGCGCATCTGGTGATTGATGCGGTGAAAAGCCGGGGCGGGTTTCGCTCGCTCACCGCGTTTGGGCTGGACCAAGCCGCGCATATCCTGACCATTCTGGCGATTGCGGCCTATGCGCCGACCCTGTGGGGCACATGGCCTGATGCCACCCTGCCCCTGATGGCTCTGACCGGGGGGCTGATCATCGCCACCCGCATCGGTGGATTTGCCATCGGGTTGTTGATGAAACCCCATTCAATGCGCATTCGAAACAATGGCTTGCGCGGGGGCGGCTGGACCATCGGCGTGCTGGAACGCGGCCTGGTTTTCCTGCTGATCCTGGCGGGTCTGCCGCTGGGCGTCGGCTTTTTGATCGCCGCAAAATCGATCCTGCGCTTTGGCACCGCCAGCCGCGATCAGCGCAGTGCCGAATATGTGATCATTGGCACGCTGGCCAGCTTTGGCTGGGCCATAATCGCCGCCTTTGCCACACAGGGGCTTTTGACACTTCTACCACCGCTTGAGATTGCTGCGCTCAACCCCTAGATTGGGGGGAAGCGAAAAGGATCACACGATGTTCTCCATCCCCGACAAACAGGCCGTTACCATGACCGACAAGGCGGCGGCGCAGATCGCCAAGCTGATGGCGAAAGACGGCCACAAGGGTCTGCGCATTGGCGTCAAGAAAGGCGGCTGTGCGGGCATGGAATACACCATGGAATACGTCAATGACGTTGATCCACTGGACGAAGTCGTGGAACAGGATGGCGCGCGGGTGATGATCGCCCCCATGGCGCAGATGTTCCTGTTCGGCACGCAGATTGATTACGAAGTCTCGTTGCTGGAAGCCGGGTTCAAGTTCAAGAACCCCAATGTGACCGAGGCCTGTGGCTGCGGCGAATCGATCAAATTCGACGAGTCTCTGGCCCAGTCCTGAACGTCGCGCCATGAGTGTGTCTGACGCCGATATCGCCTTTGCGCTGGAGCTGTTTGACGGCATCGGCCCGCTGACCACCCGCAAGATGATGGGCGGTCTGTGCATTTACGCCGAGGGCACGATTTTCGCCATGGTGCATTCTGACGGTGCGATCCTGCTTAAGGGGCATGACGCCTTCAAGGATATGCTGACCGGCGCTGGCTGGCAGCCCTGGACCCAAGCGCGCAAGGATGGCACGGCGTCCTCGATGCCCTACTGGTATCTGCCGGACGATGTTCTGGAGGACCCGGATCTGGCAACGGATTGGGCGCGACAGGCCCTGGCGACGCTCTGACCCCTTTGCCCCGGCGCTGATCCACGCTATCCCTGCATCAAAGCAATTTGGAGGCATGGACATGCGGCGTAAACTGGCAGCAGGCAACTGGAAGATGAACGGCACGGGCGCGGGTCTGGATCAAGTCGCCACCCTCAAGATCGCCCACCCGGCCCCCGGTGTTGATATCCTGCTGTGCCCGCCCGCGACCCTGCTTGCACGCATGTCCGATGTGGCAGGCGACAGCATCGCCACTGGCGGACAGGATTGCCATGAAAACGTCAGTGGGGCGCATACCGGCGACACCTCGGCGGCGATGCTGGCCGATGCGGGTGCGCAATACGTCATTCTGGGCCATTCCGAACGCCGCCAGGACCACGGCGAAAGCGACACCGACGTGCGTCACAAGGCGCTGGCGGCCCTGTCTGCCGGTCTGAAATGCGTCATTTGTGTCGGCGAAAGCCTGGCCGAGCGCGAACATGCCAACACGCTGGACATCATCGCCGGGCAACTGGCGGGATCCATCCCCGACACCGTCACTGGCGAAAACCTGGTCGTCGCCTATGAGCCGATCTGGGCCATCGGCACCGGCAAAATCCCGACGCTGGATCAAATCGGCGAAGTGCATGATTTCATCCGCGACCGTCTGGAAAAACGCTTTGGCCCCGGCGTCGGGCGGTCGACCCGCATTCTTTATGGCGGCTCGGTGAAACCGTCGAATGCGGCCGAGATTTTCGCCGTGTCCAATGTGGACGGTGCGCTGGTCGGCGGTGCCAGCCTGAAGGCAGACGATTTTTCCCCGATCATCACAGCGCTTGAAAACGCCTGATCAGATGTCTCGCGCCCTGCCCAGTATGGCCAGTGTGCCCAGTGTGCGCTTGGCATCCTCGCTGAAAATTAACGCGTTAATGACAATTTCCGCAGGGGATGTCTCATGAACCATGACGACCTGAATATATGGTCCAAACGCGCCGCCGATTGGGCGCGTGATTACCACGCGACCCTTCGGGATCGTCCCGTGCGCCCGGCCATTCAGCCCGGTGACTTTCTGGCGAAAATTCAGGGGCCAGCCCCGGAAACCCCCGACCCGATCGAGGCGATCTTCGACGATTTTACCACCCTTGTGCCAGATGCAATGACACATTGGCAGCACCCGCGTTTCTTTGCCTATTTCCCGGCCAATGCCGCGCCCGCATCCATGCTGGCCGAACAACTGGCCAACGCGATGGCGGCCCAGGCGATGCTGTGGCAGACCGCGCCGGCCGCCAATGAAATGGAGGCGCTGACCATTGACTGGTTGCGGGACGCACTTGGTCTGCCCAATGATCTGACCGGCACGATCCACGACAGCGCGACAACGGCGACCTTCAGCGCGATCCTGACCATGCGCGAGATGGCGTTGAACCACACCGGCCTGACCGCAGGCCTGTCCGCCCAACCCCGCCTGCGCATCTATGCAAGCGCGCAGACCCACAGCTCGGTCGACAAGGGCGTGCGCCTGTCAGGCATTGGCCAGGACAACCTGGTCAAAGTGCCGACCGTGGCGAACCATCCCACCTGGTCGATGGACGCCGCCGCGCTGGAGGCGTGCATCCGCGCCGACATCGCCGCCGGGATGAAACCAGCGGGCGTGGTGCTGTGCATCGGCGGCACCTCGATCGGCGCCTGTGACGACCTGAGCGCCTGTATCAAGGTCGCCCACGCAAACGGCTTGCCCGTGCATGTGGACGCCGCCTGGGCCGGGTCCGCGATGATCTGCGCAGAATTTCGCGACCTCTGGGCCGGGATCGACAAAGCCGACAGCATCGTTTTCAACCCGCACAAATGGCTGGGCGCTCAGTTCGATTGCGCCGTGCAATTCTTGCGCGACCCCGGCCCGCAGATCGCCACCATGGGCCTGCGCCCGGATTATCTGAAAACCCAGGGCGCCGAGGAAATCGTCAATTACAACGAATGGACCCTGCCGTTGGGCCGCCGGTTCCGGGCCCTGAAGCTCTGGTTCCTGATCCGCGCCGAGGGGCTGGAAGGTCTGCGCACCCGCATCCGCAATCACGTTGCCTGGTCGGTCGAAGCCTGCGACGCCATCGCCGCCCTGCCCGGATTTCAGATCACCACACCGCCCATCCTGTCGCTGTTCTCCTTTCGCTTTCATAATGACGCGCACACCGCGCAACTGCTTGAAAAGGTGAACAATGACGGGCGCATCTATCTGACCCAAACCACCCATGACGGTGCGTTCGTCATCCGTGTGACAGTTGGACAGTTTGACTGCACGCGCGATGATGTCATGATGGTCCCGACTGTTTTAAAGGAACTCTCGGAAGGTTTTTAAATGATCCGCATTCTCGCCCTGATAGTCTTCATCCTCCCTGGTCTGGCCACGGCACAATCCTATCCCGTCCATGAAAGCACACTGATCAATGATTATGCCGCCGTGCTGGACGAGGCTGCGGAAAACCGCATTTCGAACCAGTTGCAGGCCTTGCGCGATGAATTAGGGGTCGAGGCGACGGTGCTGACCCTGCACACACGCAGCCCGTTTCAGACCGAAGGATCACTGGAGGATTTCGCAACCGGCCTGTTCAACGACTGGGGCATTGGCGACGCGACGCGCAACGATGGCATCCTGATCCTTGTACTGACCGGAGATCGCGACATGCGAATCGAACTGGGCGCGGGATACGGCCGTGAGTTTAATCGCGCGGCGAAATACATCATCGACTATGAAATGATCCCGCATTTCAAGGACAGTGATTTTGCCACCGGGATCTCGGTCGGCACCGCCCGTATCGCGGAATGGATCGCCCGCCCCCACGCAGCCGGCGACGCGCCGCCCGAGGAAACCCAAGGTGGCGGCGGCTTCAACCCCTGGTGGATATTTGGCCTATTCGGGGCCGGGTTTGCCGGGCTGATCACCTGGTCGGTGCTGGGTCAAACCATCCGCGACCGCATGGCCCGCTGTCCGAAATGCGACCAGCGCGGCATCAACACCCATCGCGAAGAACTTGCGGCCGCGTCGACCTCGCAAACGGGCAAGGGTGAAAAGACCGTGACCTGTTCCCATTGCGGCTATCGCAACACCAGCAGCTATGTGATTGCGCGCAGAAGCAAATCCTCCTCGTCCTCAGGCGGTTTTGGAGGCGGGCGCAGCTCAGGCGGCGGGGCTTCGGGCAGCTGGTAGGCGCAACTGCGCCACTGCGTCAAAATGGACCCCACGTTAACCTCGTCTTGAAGAAGTTCTGCCCTACATTGAAGGTAAGGGGGTTCTATGCAGAAATACGGCTTGGACCACACATTTGGCGAACACCTGGCGGACGGTATCGTGCACGGGTTGGGCGTTGCCGCAGCGTTGATCGGTGCAACCGCTCTGGTGGTCTGGGCAGTCATGGCGGCCCCGATGGACCATATTCCGGCGCTGATCATCTATGCAATCGGGCTGATTGCGACCTTCGCCTTTTCCGCCGCTTACAACATGTGCCTGCATGAAAAGGCCCGCGCGGTGCTGCGTCGGTTCGATCACGCAGCGATTTTCATCATGATTGCGGGGACTTATACACCGCTTGCCTTGATCGGTATTGGCGGCGCGCGCGGTGTCATGCTGGCCTCGGCCGTCTGGGTCATTGCAACCCTTGGCGTGTTTCTGAAACTGTTCTTCTTTCACCGCTTCTATCGCACCACCTTCGTCCTGTATCTGATCCAGGGCTGGTTGGCGGTGCTGGCCGTCGGGCCGATGGTGCAGAACCTGCCGCTGGTTGCGATGATCCTGATTGTGGCTGGGGGCCTGACCTATACGGCGGGCACGCTGTTTCACCATCGCGAAAACTGGCCGTTCAACCGGGCCATCTGGCATGGCATGGTGCTGGCGGCGGCGGCAATCCACTATGCCGCCGTGTTTCAGGTCGCCGTCACCTGAGGCCGACTTGATTGCCCTGAAAGCCATCATTCCCGCGCTTTTCAAAAACGTCGGCACTGTGCCACATTGACGCAAACAGACCAGACCTGTCGCTTTTTCTAACCTTAGCTGGGGACAGGAGGACGCGCGTATGGACCGGCTGGATTGGCTGATTTCATTGGTGGTGGTGACCATCGGGGCCGAACGGGGCCGCGCGGCGCGTGGGCGACCGGTCATGGGCTGATCTGCCCACCCTGCCCTGACCTTCTTATATGGATCACATGAATGATCACCAAACCTTCCCGCCGTTCCGGCGGCCGTGCCGCGCGTAAAGCCTTGCGTGAAGCCCCCATCGCCCTTGATCACCGTCCCGTACGCGAGGGCCTTGAGGGCGGCCAATACCGCCCCCTGACGGATGCGGGCATGCAACGCATCCACAACGCCGCCCTGGACGCCCTGGAACAGATTGGCCTAGCCGACGCGCCGCAATCGGGCATCGACATCATGACCAGCGCAGGCGCCCAGGACCGCGACGGACGCCTGTATTTCCCCCGCGCCCTGGTCGAAGACATGCTGGCCAAGGCCGCGAAACAGATCACCCTGCACGGGCGCGATCCCGGCCATGATCTGAACCTGTCAGGCAATCGCGTGCATTACGGCACCGCCGGCGCCGCCGTTCACATGGTTGATGTTCACGGCAAGGCGTATCGCGACAGCACGATCCAAGACCTGCATGATGCAGCCCGCATTGCCGATCAGCTGGACAATGTCCATTTCCTGCAACGCCCCATGGTCGCGCGCGATATTGCCGACAACCACGAGATGGACCTGAACACCATTTTCGCCTGCACCTCGGGCACAACGAAACACATCGGCACCTCGTTCTCTGAGCCCGGATTTGTCGCGGATGCGATCGAAATGCTGCACATGATTGCCGGGGGGGAAGAGGCCTGGCGCGCGCGGCCCTTCGTCTCGAATTCCAACTGTTTCGTTGTGCCGCCGATGAAGTTCGCCACCGAAAGCTGCGAGGTGATGGAGAATTGCATCCGCGCGGGCATGCCGGTGCTGTTGTTGTCGGCGGGCATGGCCGGGGCCACCGCGCCGCCCACCATTGCGGGTGCCATCGTTCAAGCCGTGGCGGAGTGCCTGGCCGGTGTGGTCTATGTGAACGCGATTGCGCCGGGCCACCCCGCCGTATTCGGCACCTGGCCCTTCGTGGTCGATCTGCGCACAGGCGCGATGTCGGGAGGGTCGGGTGAACAGGCGCTGTTGTCGGCGGGATGTTCGCAAATGCACCATTTCTATGGCCTGCCCGGTGGCGCAGCGGCGGGCATTGCCGACAGCAAACTGCCCGACATGCAGGCCGGTTGGGAACAGATGTGTTCAAACGTCATGGCGGGCCTGTCCGGCCTGAACATGGTGTACGAAGCCGCAGGCATGCACGCATCCCTGTTGGGGTTCTGCCACGAAAGCCTGATCCTGGGCGACGACATCATCGGTCAGGCGCTGCGCTGTGTGCGCGGCATCGAGGTCAGCGAAGACAACGTCAACATTGATCTGATCAAATCCGTCTGTCTTGACGGCCCCGGCCATTACCTGGGCGCCGACCAGACCCTGTCTTTGATGCAGACGGAATACGTTTATCCAACGCTGGGCGACCGGACCTCGCCCAAGGAATGGGCCGAACGCGACAAGCCGGACCTGATCCAAAAGGCCATTGCCCGCAAAGAGGCGATCTTGGCCACGCACCCCGCCGCAGGCTTTGATCCGATGCTGGACGCCGCCCTGCGCGCGCGGTTCAACATTCACCTGCCCGGCTGACCGGCCATGGCGCGCCCGGGCAAGGGCGCGCCTGTTGTTCAAGCGGGTGACATCAAATTTGAACACCTCGCCCTATTCGCCTTAAAATTGTGTTATGATGCCCTCATTGATTGATTGTATTGGGAGGTTCCGCATGGCCCGCATATTCCGAATCGCGACCTATAATGTTGAAAACCTGTATGATCGCTTTGACGATCCGTATTCTTCGGGCGACGATCCCTGGGGGCGATTCGGATCGTCGCCAAAGCCCCGCGCCCGGCTCTATGACATGGCCTATCGCATCCGCCAAAGCCGCGCCGACGTGATCGGTCTGCAAGAAATCGAAAATTTCGGCGCCCTGGTCGATTTCACCCAAGGAAGTGTCGGACCCGAATTCAAAACCACCAAAGGCATCGTCAGCCAGCAGTCAAACGACCCGCGCGGCATTGATCTGGGCCTGCTGTCGACCCTGCCCCTGGGCCGCGTCATCAGCCACCGGTTCAACGAATTCAAAACGCCGCTTGGGCGGAAATACCGCTTTGGCCGCGATTGTTTGCAGGTCGAGGTCCTGAGCAAAGACCGCGCGCAGGTGCTGCTGACCGCCTTCGTCTGCCACTTCAAATCGAAATACACGAAATACGATCCGGTCGATGAACCTGCAAAATATGCCGCCGACCAGGCGCGATCGGCTGACAAACGCGCGGGCGAGGCGAATGAAGTGGTGCGCATTATCCGTGAACAGCTGAACCCGGCCAGCGACCGGTTCGTGGTGATGGGCGACCTGAACGACACACCTGACAGCGCCGCCCTGGCACCGCTGTGCGGCTCGTTAAACCCGCTGGGCTTGTTCAACGCCACATCTCTTCTGGATCAGGACGACGCGCCCCCCGGATCAGAGACCCGCCGCCCACGCGACACCCATCTGTGGAACAGATACGACCGCGCCCAGGGCAAGCGGTTGAAAACATGGGCACAAATCGACCACATGTTGTGTTCCCCGGCGCTGTGGGCCCTGTCCACCGGCAAAACAGAGGTCATCAACAGCCCGCAGACCCAGGGCTCGGATCACTATATTTCCTGGGCCGAATTCAATGTGCCCGATGGGGTCAACGTCTGAGGCGTCAGCCTTCAGCCCGCTCCGCCAGCGCCAGCCATTCTTCTTCGGCGGCGGCCAGTTTCTGTTGCCGCTCCACCAGACCATCGGTGGCCTTCTGGAACTTCACCGGTTCCTTGGTGAACAGGTCAGGGTCCATCATGAACTGTTCCAGCTTGGCGATCTCCGCCTCCAGCCGCTCCATTTCGCCGGGAAGCGCCTCAAGCCGGTGCTGTTCGACATAGGACAAGCCGGTGGACTGGCCGATAGACTGGCCGGTTTTCACCGGTTTTTCCTTTTCGCGCGGGGTGGCTTTGGGTTTGGTGGTTTTCACAACCGTTTCGGCCGCGTCCACGCCGCGTTGGTCGCGGTAATCCGACCAGCCCCCGGCATAGATCGTTGCCCGCCCGTCGCCTTCCATGGCGATGGTCGTGGCCGCAACCCGGTCCAAGAAATCGCGGTCGTGGCTGACCAGAATGACGGTGCCGTCATAGTCGCCCAGGATCTCCTGCAACAGATCCAGTGTTTCGACGTCCAGGTCGTTGGTCGGCTCATCAAGCACCAACAGATTGGACGGGCGTGCCATGATTTTGGCCAGAATCAGCCGGGCTTTTTCGCCCCCGGACAGGCTGCGCACGGGCGCGCGGGCCTGGGCGTCAGAGAACAGGAATTCCTTCAGATATCCGACCACATGTTTCGGATTGCCGCGCACCATGACCTGATCGGCCTTGCCAGACACCCGCATTTCGGGGTCGCCCGTCAGGTTCTCCCACAGGCTGGCGTCTTCGATCAGCCCGACCCGGTTTTGATCGAACACGGCCATTTCCAGACCGGTGCCATGGGTGACCGTGCCGGTGTCCGGCGTTTCCTGTCCCACCAGCATTTTCAACAGCGTCGTCTTGCCGGCGCCATTGGGGCCGACCAACGCAATACGGTCGCCGCGCATGACGCGCAGATCGAAATCACGCAAGATTATCTTGTCACCATAAGCCTTTGAAATCCCCTTGGCTTCGATCACTTTACGGCCCGACTTTGGTCCCGCATCCATCGCCATTTCGGCGCTGCCCTGGCGTTTGATCTGATTTGCCCGGTCGTCCTTCATCGCGTGCAATGCGCGCAGACGGCCTTGGTTGCGTTTGCGCCGCGCGCTGATGCCTTCGACCGCCCAGCGGGCTTCCGCCTTGATCTTGCGGTTCAGCTTGTGGCGCTGCATATCTTCGTCGTCCCAGACTTTGTCGCGCCAGGCCTCAAACGCCTCGAACCCCTTTTCCTGACGGCGCACCTGACCGCGGTCGACCCACAGGGTGGCGCGGGTCAGGGCGCGCAGAAACGCGCGGTCGTGGCTGATCAGAACGAACCCGGCGCGGGTCGACGACAGCTCGCGTTCCAGCCAGGAAATCGCTTCGATATCCAGGTGGTTGGTGGGCTCATCCAACAACATCAGTTCGGGCGCTTCGGCCAGCAATTTCGCCAAAGCCGCGCGGCGCCGTTCCCCGCCTGAGGCGGTGCCGACCGGCGTGTCGGGGTTGAACTTCAGCCCCTCGGCGACCCGCTCCACACGGTATTCCTGACCCGGCTCCAGGCCGCTGGTGGCAAATTCCCCCAGCGTGGCAAAGCCCGACAGATCCGGGTGCTGTTCCATGTACCCGACGCTGACGCCCGGTGACAGAATGCGATCGCCCCGGTCCGGTTCGACCATCGCGGCCATGACCTTCATCAGGGTGGATTTGCCCGATCCATTGCGCCCAACCAGCGCGACGCGGTCGCCCGGCTGCACCACAAGGTCCAGCGCGTCAAAAACAGGATCCCCGCCAAAGGTCAGGGAAATATCGGTGAGCTGCAAAAGAGGAATACGTGCCATGGGGGCGGGTTAGGCGCTCAGAGCGCCGCCGTCAACGTCTCAGCCCGCAACAGCGCGCAACAGCCGGGCACGACCGGGCGGCACGGCCTTGATTTCCAGCCCGGTAAAGACGTGCAGTGTGTTCAGGTCCGTGTCCACCACCGCATGGTCGCTGACCCAGCCGCCCATCAACAGATAGGTGCGCAGCAACGGCGGCATCCCCAGTTGCGCCTGCCTGCGGTCCGGCGCGGCGCGCAGTTTCTGGGCGAACCGAACCACATTGGGCGCCTTGATTTGCGGCAACCAGCGTTTCGGCGCCAGGTGGCGTTCCTTCAGCATGGCGAACGCGTCCAGATAGACGGCCGCGTCCGTGCCCTGAAAGGACGAACAGCCAAACAGCATCTCGACCCCGTCGTCATCGACAAACCGAGTTATCGCGCCCCAGGCGACGCGCAGAATGTCGGGATCGTGAACATCGGGCGCGATGCAGAACCGGCCCAGTTCAACCATAGGCCCGGTGAAATTGCGCAGGCCCGACAGGTCGTAATACTGCGCGGAATAGCTTTTGCCGATACACGCGCCGTTTTCCAGCGGCAGCAGGCGAAAACAACAGACCAGAGCGCCGGATTTGCGATCCTCGACAAGCACATGCTGACAGGCCGCATCAAACGGATCACCGTCCAGCCCGCCCCCGCGCGCATCCACGAAACAGCGATACCGCAACGCCTGGGCGGCTTGGATATCGCCCGCGCTGTCGGCCAGGCGGGCGCAATAGCGCCCTTTCGTCAATCCCGTTGGTCGTGCAGGCATCAGATTCCTCCGGCCCTTGGCGCAACCGTTGCGCCGCCCTAAAGCGTTTCGAATTCACATTGTGATTCAACGTGAACCCGAAACGCTTTAAATATGTCCTCAGCCCTGCCTGCACACAAGCTATGACAGAGGTTTGACACAAATAAGGAACGCGCGATGACCGACAAGGTGACAAAGACAGAGGCAGAATGGCTGGAGCAACTGGGCGAGTTGGCCTTTCGCGTCACGCGGCAGGCGGCGACCGAACGGCCCCATTCCCACCCAGGTTTCCCGCAAGGTCCCGGCAATTTTACCTGCGCCTGTTGCGGCGCGGCCCTGTTCACCAAGGGCGAGAAATTCGAATCAGGCTGCGGCTGGCCCTCGTTTACCGCGCCCGCACAGGGGGCCGCGATTGGTGAACACACCGACACCAGCCATGGCATGATGCGCACCGAAGTCACCTGTGACAGCTGCAAGGCCCACCTGGGGCACGTGTTCAACGACGGCCCCCGCGACCGGGGCGGCCTGCGCTATTGCATCAACGGAGTCGCCTTGGTGTTCACGCCAGACGAATAATCGCGCGTCGCGGCCTGCCTTACAGCAGGTCCGCCGCGTTGATCCGACCAAAGCTGCCAAACAGCTGACGCAGGAAGGTCACGCCTTTGATGTTGCTGTCAGTCACACGACGCGACAGCACAATCACCCGGCCGTCTTCCAGCCCAAAGCGTTCAACATTTTCAACAACACCTTCGTCGTCAAAGGAAATCGCCAGCACTTCGCGTTCGATTTCCTGCGGGGCGCGATAGGCATAGTGGCGGAATCGGCTTTGCACGTAATACCAGCCACTGCCGGTCAACAGACCCGCCGTGCCCGGCTTGCCGATCGACGTTGCCACCGTGTCCTTGGTATCGACGCCAACCGCGATCAGCGAAAGCTCATCCTCGGGCGGTACATAGCCGTGATTGCGAAACGTCGCCGCACAGGCGGTCACGGTCATGATAACGGCCACACCAGCCAAAACCCTGACGATCCTCCCCAATATGGACATCCCAACCCCTTGCTAAGCCAATGTTCTATCCTTATCCGCTTACAGAAGGATCGCGCAACGTTCAAGAAACGAAACACCAGATGACCCAGACTGATAGCCCCGCCCCGTTCACCCATATCATCCGGATTACCGATTTGGGGGGGGCGGAACATGACGTAACCCTGGTGCCAGAGCCCACCCAACTGGCGGCGATTGCTGCTGAGTTGGGGTTGGATGGCTTGCGCAAAATGCGGTTTCAGGCCCGCCTTGCACCCATGGGGAAAAGGGACTGGCGGCTGACGGCCCATCTGGGTGCCACCGTGGTGCAGCCCTGTGTGGTGACCTTGGTGCCCGTGACGACACGGCTGGAAGAAGACGTGACGCGCAGCTGGCGTGCCGGGATTGAACCGATCGACGCCAACGAAGTCGAGATGCCCGAGGATGACGGCGAAGAACCGCTTGGTACGGAAATCGACCTGGGCGCGGTTATGGTCGAAACTCTGGCCCTGGCCCTGCCGATGTATCCCCATGCCGAAGGGGCCGCTCTGCAAACCGCGAATTTCACCGAACCGGGCAAGAAAGCCATGACCGACGAAGAGGCCCGCCCCTTTGCTGGTCTGGCCGGTCTGAAATCTGCATTGGAATCAGACAACGACCCGGAAAACACAGACTGAGGCCGCACAACAGGCGAAATCCCCCCATTTCCCTTGCGCTTTCAAGAAATAACAGTATTTTCCCGACCTTCTTGGAAAGATGGGTTGGACAGCGCGCGTTGATCAGCGTATGACGCGCCGAGACTCAGGAAACACCGGGCCATGTGCCCCCGAATAGATAGGTTGAGACATGGCCGTCCAGCAGAACAAAGTATCAAAGTCGCGTCGCAACAACCGCCGCGCACATGACGCTCTCGTCGCCGCAAACCCGAACGAATGTTCGAACTGCGGTGAACTGAAGCGCCCTCACCACGTGTGCCCCTCTTGCGGTCACTATGACGACAAAGAAGTTGTTGCGATGGTGAACGAAGCTGACTTCGACGACGAAGACGCGGCGTAAACGCCCCCATGTCGCATAGGTTGCGGCGTGTCAGACAAGTGCCAAACAGGGTTTGAGCAATGACCGATACCGCAACCGCAGGCAACAAACGCATTATTATTTCTGTCGACGCCATGGGCGGCGACCGTGGGCCGGCAGCTGTGGTTGCCGGCCTTCAGCAATCTGCGGGCAAGAACCCCGACATCGGTTTTATCCTGCACGGTGACAAACCCGAGCTGGACCGCCTGATCGCCAAGCGCAAGGGCCTGTCCCAGGTCTGCGAAGTCCGCCACGCCGATGACGTCGTGACGATGGACGCCAAGCCCTCGCATGTGATGCGCAACGGACAAAAGACCTCGATGTGGTCGACGATCGAAGCCGTGAAGAATGGCGAAGCCGAGGTCGCGGTCTCCTGTGGCAACACCGGCGCGCTGATGCTGCTGTCGATGGTCCGGCTGCGCAAACTGCCCGGCGTGAACCGCCCGGCGATTGCCTGCCTGTGGCCGTCAACGAATCCCGGTGGCTTTAACGTGATGCTGGACGTGGGCGCCGATATTCGCGCCGATGAAATGGATCTGCTGCAATATGCGTTGATGGGCGCCTCTTACGCGCGCAATGGGCTGGGCCTGCGCCGCCCGCGCATCGGGCTGCTGAACGTGGGCACCGAAGAACACAAAGGCCGCGCTGAAATGCGCGTGGCGCATGAGCTGATCACCGACGCCGCCGGGGCGGCCGATTTCGAATTCGTCGGCTTTGTCGAAGGTGGTGACATCCCCGGTGACCGCTGTGACGTGATCGTCACCGACGGGTTCACCGGAAATATCGCGCTGAAGACCGGCGAAGGCACGGCGAATTTCGTCAATACATCGCTGCGTGCGGCCTTCAAGGCCACGGTGCTCAGCCGCTTTGCCGCCCTGCTGGCCCTGCCCGCCCTGCGCCGCCTGTCCGCGCGGATCGATCCGCGTCGCGTCAATGGCGGCGTCTTTCTGGGCCTGAATGGCACGGTGGTGAAAAGCCACGGCGCAGCGGACGCCACGGGCATTTCGGCCGCCGTAAAACTGGCCTTCACACTGGCGCAATCAGGCTTCACGCAGAAACTTGCGGCACGGGTTGCATCCGCCTCGGGACCACGTCAGGATGCGCTGACGCGGGGGCAAGAGAGCCCTGTGGGCCAAGAGGGTAAGAACGCGGAATGACAATACGGGCCGTTGTGACGGGGGTCGGGCATTATTTGCCGGACCGGATCGTCCCCAATTCCCACTTCGAAGACATCGTAGATACCTCGGATGAATGGATTCGCTCGCGGTCTGGCATCGAACGGCGCCACTTTGCCGCCGATGGTCAGACCACCTCGCAAATGGCCGGGCTGGCCGCCAAGGCCGCGTTGAAGGACGCCGGGCTTGAGCCCGACGATATTGACGCCATCATCGTTGCCACCTCGACCCCGGACCTGACTTTTCCCTCTGTTGCCACCATGGTGCAGAACGAACTGGGCATGACGCGCGGCTATGGTTTTGACGTGCAAGCCGTTTGCGCGGGCTTTGTTTTTGCCCTGACCAATGCGAATGCGCTTGTGACCTCGGGCCAGGCGAAACGCGCCCTGGTGATTGGCGCCGAAACCTTTTCACGCATCCTGGACATGACCGACCGCGCCACCTGCGTGCTGTTTGGCGATGGCGCCGGGGCGATCGTGATCGAGGCCCAGGAGGGCAGCGGCGACAGCAGCGACCGTGGCATCCTGTCGGCCGATCTGAACTCAGACGGGCGTATGCGCGAGATGCTGTATGTCGATGGCGGCGTGTCGACCACGCAGACCTCGGGACATCTGCGTATGCAAGGCAATCCGCTGTTCCGCCAGGCCGTCGGAAAACTGACGGAAACCGCCGAAACCGCGTTGGAACGCGCCGGTTTGACCGATGATGATGTCGACTGGATCGTGCCCCATCAGGCCAACATCCGCATCATCCAGGGCACCGCCAAAAAGATGGGTGTGCCGATGGATCGCGTCATCGTCACGGTGCAGGATCATGGCAACACCTCGGCCGCATCGATTCCCTTGGCGCTGTCCGTTGGACGCGATCAGGGCAAGATCAAACAGGGCGATCTGCTGGTCACCGAGGCCATTGGCGGTGGTCTGGCATGGGGTGCCGTCGTCATTCGGTGGTAAATCGGTGCTAATCAGGCAGGAATTGCCGCTTAAAGTGCGTTTCCCAACCCGTTGATATTGACTCGGAAATTCAAACCTCCCTATGCTTCCTGAAACGCATTCAGGGGGATGGCATGAGCGAGAAAACACTGACACGTATGGACCTAAGCGAGGCCGTCTTCCGTGAGGTTGGCCTGTCGCGCAACGAAAGCGCACAGCTGGTCGAAAGCGTTCTGGGCCATATGTCCGACGCGCTGGCCTCAGGCGACAGCGTCAAAATCTCCTCGTTCGGCACGTTTTCCGTACGCGACAAGGCCGCCCGGGTGGGCCGCAATCCCAAAACCGGGCAAGAGGTTCCGATCCTGCCCCGCCGGGTGCTGACCTTCCGCCCCTCGCATCTGATGAAAGACCGCGTGGCCGACGGCAACAAACGTTAACAACTGACCCAGAATACAGGCACAAACATGGACAAGAAGTCTCCCGACGCCTTCCGCACCATCAGCGAGGTGGCCGATTGGCTTGGCGTTCCCACGCATGTGCTGCGCTTTTGGGAAAGCCGTTTCAGCCAGGTAAAACCGGTGAAACGCGCCGGGGGGCGGCGGTATTATCGCCCCGCCGACATGGAGCTGTTGGGCGGCATTCGCAAACTGCTGCATGACGATGGCATGACCATTCGCGGCGTGCAGAAACTGCTGCGCGAAGAGGGTCCGAAACACGTCGCCGCCATGGCCCCGACCCTGGACGAAGAGGCGATGAAGGACATCACGCCTTCGAACGTGGTCGATCTGCACAGCCCTGAGGCACCGGCAGAGGAAACGCCCGCCCCGCTGGACGCAGCCCAAGATGCGCCCCAGCCCCCCCCGAACGCCGAGGCCCCGCAGGATACGCCCCCTGTTGAAACGGCCCCCGTTGACGTGCCCGCCGCAGAGGTCACCACCGCTGACGTGGCCCCCGCCGATGTGGTCACTGATCCGGCCCCGGTCGCCCCGCCGGGAGCAACGCCAGAGCCGATCACGCCCGCCTCTCCCACACAAGAGGCCGCACCGGAGACCTCTGAGGCCCCCCCCCCTGCGCCGTCGGCCGATCCGCAACCCGTGTTCGATTTTGATACGACGACCAGTACGCCGGACGTGCCTGAGCCCGCCGCCGCAGATGTCAGCGAAGCTGCCTCTGCCAGCCCGGATACACTGGACAACACATTGGAAAGCCCCGAGGAAATCGACTTTCACGCCCATGGCACCGATGTTGCGCCACCGCCGATTTCCACCACGCCCCCCGTGGAACCTGTTTCCACCGCGCCCCCCGTCGAAGACGACACGCCCGAAGACCCCGACGCCTTGCCGCGCCTGGGCGCCGACGATCTGCCGACCGTCAGCGACACCCCCGCGCCGATCGCGCCCCCTGTCGCAAGCGAAGCCACGTCCACGCCGGAACCGCCGCAGCCCACCGCGCCGCAGCCTGCCGACCTTGCCGCCGAACAGGTCTTGCCCGAAACTATCGCGCCTTCGGTCACGGCCTCGCCCGCAGCCCCTGATGCACCAACGCCAGAGCCACAGCCAGAACCGGAGCCTGTGTCAGCCCCCGTTGAAACGACGACGCCCCCCGAATCGCCCCCGGCGCCCAGCATCGACATCTCGCATGTCGCGGCGGACCCTTCGGAAGAGGACATCTCGCCCTCTGGCCCCTCGCTGCCCGCGCGCATGCGCCGCCTGTCCTCCGCGCATCCGAAAGGCTCGCCCGCACAGATCCAAGCGCTAAGTGATCGGCTGCAAGAGCTGTCTGGTCGCCTGTCGCGCGACAATCAGCACCGCACAATACGCTGAGTCAGATTTATGCGTTTTGCCGCTTGCCCCTGCTGCGAAAAACGCTATGTAGTTGCCGAAGTCGGGCTATGGCGCAGTCTGGTAGCGCGTCCGTCTGGGGGACGGAAGGTCGCAGGTTCGAGTCCTGCTAGCCCGACCAACAAAACAATCGCCCGCCCGGGAAACCGGCGGGTGTTTTTGTATCCAGCGTTTCATTCCGGGGGGGAATGTTCATGAACTCAGGCGTATTGGCAGACAGCCAGATCAAACAGATGATCGCCTCGGGCGGCATCGCGGCCTCATCCCCGATCCTGAATGAACAGATCCAACCGGCATCCTTGGACCTGCGCCTGGGCGACCGCGCCTATCGCGTGCGCGCGTCCTTTCTGCCCGGACGCCGCAGCACCGTCGCCCAGCGGCTGGACGAACTGACCATGCATGAAATCGCCCTGACGGGCGGTGCCGTGTTGGAAAAAGGCTGTGTCTATGTCGTGCCATTGATGGAGCGCGTGTCCCTGCCCCAAGGCATGACCGCCGCCGCCTCGGCCAAGTCGTCGATCGGGCGGCTGGACCTGATGACACGGGTCATCACCGACCATGGCATCGAATTTGACCGCGTGCCCGAAGGCTATGACGGGCCGCTGTTTGCCGAAATCTGTCCGCAGAGCTTTTCGGTCGTGGCCCAGCCCGGCCAGCTGTTGAACCAGATCATTTTCCGCCAAGGCAAAACCCTGCTCAGCGACGAAGACCTGCGCGCCGTCCATGCCCGCACGCCCATCGTATCGGGGGATCCGGTGATCTCGGACGGGCTTGGGTTTTCAGTCGATCTGAAACCCGCCAGCGGTGATCTGGTCGGCTATCGCGCCAAGCGCCATTCCGGCGTCGTCGACCTGTCAAAACTGGCCCATTACGACCCGGCGGAATACTGGGAGGAAGTGCACACCTCCAACGGCCGCATCATTCTGGACCCGGGCGCCTTTTATATCCTGGTGTCGCGCGAAGCGATCGCCATTCCGCCCGATTGCGCCGCCGAAATGGCGCCATATCTGGCCATGGTCGGCGAATTCCGCGTGCACTATGCGGGCTTTTTCGACCCCGGTTTCGGCTTTGACGCCGCCGGTGGTTCAGGGTCGCGCGGGGTGCTGGAAGTCCGCTGTCACGAGGCACCCTTTGTGTTGGAACACGGCCAGGTGGTCGGTCGCCTGGTTTATGAACGTATGTCGGAGTTGCCCCAACAGCTGTATGGTGCGGCTGGTATTTCATCGAACTACCAAGGCCAAGGCTTGAAACTGTCCAAGCATTTCAAAGCCGTATAAGGCTCACCGTGCGGGAAAACCCATCTCGAACTGATACTCGGCCTTGTTCCAGGTGATGTGAATTTCTCGGTACAGCTGACCAGACAGCTGGCTGCAATATCTCAGATACGGCGCAGGGTCGGCCGGGACGAACCAGTCTTCACCGCCACATACCGCCGCGATTTCAGTATCGGGCGTGATCAGCCGTGCCACCGGGCTTGTGCCGTGTTGCGGCAGGCTGACCGCCACCTGCGCCCGAATGGCCTTCAACGCTTTCAGATCGGCAATCGTCATGTCATCAGTCATGAAATCCGCAATCCCAAGGTCGGGCCAAACGAAGCCCGTCCAGTTCTCCCAACCGTGCCCGGCTTCAAGACCAAAGAACCGCACGCGGGTCGTGTCCGGGTACGGCGGGCTGTAAGATGTTTCGCCAATGCCCACCAAGGGCTGACCATCGGCCATGCGCCACAGCACCACCTGGGTGCGAAATGATCCCCCCCCGGTGCCCTCATCCATGATTTCGACAAAACCGTTCGTGCCATCGACCGTGACAGGCATCGCCGTGCCCCAATCAGGCGAGGTCGTCACCCACCGCCCACCGTCCTGGCGCAGCTCATAGAGCAATTCACCCGCCACACCCGCACTGCGAATATCACGCCACGCCTCAACCACAGAGGGGTCGGCAAACGCCCCCTGTGCAAATGCAATACACCCAAGTGAAATCACGATTTTTTGCAGCATAACACCCTCCTTGACCTGTTAGGCCAAGCGTACCATGCCTTGCCCCCCCGCCCCATGACGTGGGTCAAGATTACCGCATACGCCGACTCAACCGGGCAGCTTGACGGGCCCGCTTGGCCGCCTGGCGGGCTTGGCGCGCTTGTTTGCGCTCTGCCGGGCTCATTTCCTCGCGCGGCTTCCCCCCGCTTGTGGCCATGTCGATGCCCGTGTTCACACCTTTATTGATCAGGCGTCGCGTCACCTGACGAATAATCATGTTAATAATCTGGTTGGCGTTCATTGCGCCCTCCTTCGGCTGCCTGCATTTGCACTATACCATGATCTGGGCGATTTCGCGGCAATTACAATGCAACAGCGCGTCGAACACCCATCAGCATCAAGCATGCCGAAGGCATTCCGCTTGGCAACGCCGCCTCAGTCCTCGAACAGTTCGGACTGGCCCTCGCTCGCCTCGTCCTCGTCTTCGCTGTCGGGGCCGGGCATCAGTCCCGGTGGCGGGCGGCTTTCCAACAGGCCCGCGCTGCGCAGTTCTTTCAGCCCCGGCAGATCACGCGCGCTTTCCAGCCCGAAGTGGTCCAGGAAGGTTTGCGTCACCACAAACGTCACCGGACGGCCCGGCGTCATGCGACGGCGGCCAAAGCGGATCCACTCCATCTCGATCAACTGATCGACCGTGCCGCGCGACACGGATACGCCGCGAATTTCTTCGATTTCGGCACGTGTAACTGGTTGATGATAAGCGATAATCGCCAAGGTCTCGATCGCCGCACGTGATAGCTTGCGCGTTTCGACCGTCTCCTTTTGCATCAGGTATCCCAGGTCTGGCGCTGTTCGGATTGCCCAGGCGTCGCCCACCTTGACCACTTGCACGCCGCGTCCCTCATAGCGTTTTCGCAAATACACCAGAGCCTCGCGCGCGTCCGCCCCGTGCGGCATACGCGCCTCCAGCTCGGTCACGGTCACGGGTTCAGCAGACGCAAACAGGATGGCCTCGACCATGCGCTCCTGTTCGCCCATCGGCGGCGCCTCGAACAGGCTTTCTTCTTGTCCGTGAACTTGTTCTGCGTCACTCATTCCGCTGTCCTGCGTATCTGGATGGGCGCAAACATTTCGCCCTGCCGTATTTCAATCGCGCCCGCCTTGGCCAGTTCCAGCGAGGCCGCGAAATTCGCGGCCACCGCGCTGCGCCGTTTGGCGGGATCGGTCTCCCAACCCTCGGGCAGGTAACTGGTCAGGTCGGTCCAATCGCCCGCATAGCCGATCAACCCGCGCATCCGGTCCAGCGCCTGCTCCATCGTCATCACCGCGTCGCGGTCCATGGTGAACGGGCGGAATTCGTCCTTTGTGCGGAGACGCGCATAGCCCTGCATCAGATCCAAAAGCGTCGCGGTATAGGTCACACGCCGCACGCGCGTCACGTCTTCGGGCAGGCCGCGTCCAAAGAAATCGCGCCCCAGCTGATCACGCGCCATCAGTTTGGCGGCGGAATCGCGCATGCCCTGCAAACGCTCCAATTGAAACGCCAGGTGGGCGGCCAGCTCTTCGCCAGACGGCCCTTCCTCGGACGGGTCGGGCGGCAACAACAGGCGGGATTTCAGGAAGGCCAGCCAGGCGGCCATGACCAGATAATCTGCCGCCAGTTCCAGACGCAAACGCCGGGCGCGTTCTACAAAGGCAAGGTATTGTTCGGCCAGTTCCAGCACGGAAATCGTACGCAGATCAACCTTTTGGGTGCGCGACAGCGTTAGCAACAGATCCAACGGCCCTTCATAGCCATCGACATCAATGATCAACGCCTCCGCAGCCATCCGCTCGGAAACGCTTTGCTCGTCACTTTGAAATTCGGTCTGTTCAGCCATTCCCCGCCTGACCCATCATAAGACTTTGAAATTCGGCCGTGGCGGCCTCAATGTCAATGGGGACAGGGTCACGGCGCCAAGTCAGGGCGGCGTCTGCGCGGGATTGCGCGATCTCGGACAGGGGACCCGCGGCGGCGGCGACGTCCTTCATTTCGGCCATCTGGCCGTTGCAATGCAGGATCATGTCACAGCCCGCCGCCAACGCGGCCTGCGACCGCTGCGTCAGCGGGCCATCAAGCGCCTGCATGGAGATATCATCGGACATCAACACGCCGCCAAACCCGATATGGGTGCGGATCATGTCGATCACTGTGGGCGACACCGTGGCGCAATGCACCTCATCCAGCGCGTCGAACACCACATGGGCCGTCATCGCCAGAGGCAGGCCTGACAGCGGTTCAAACGCCATGAAATCGGACCACTTCAGTTCGCGTTCCTTGGTCTTTACGCGTGGCAATTCCAGGTGGCTGTCAGCGGTGGCGCGGCCATGGCCGGGAATGTGTTTCAGCACCGGCAGAACACCACCATCGATCAGCCCCTGTGCGACAGATCCAGCGATTTCCGCCACCTTCAGCACATCGTCGCCATAGCATCGGTTGTGCAGGATCGCATGGGTGTCAGGCGTGGCGATATCCGCCAGCGGCGCGCAGTTGCCGTCAATGCCGATTGCACGCAATTCATCCGCAATGATGCGATACCGCAGATACATCGACCGCGCCGCGTAGCGTTTGTTCTGGTGCACCTGATCCAGTGCGGGCAACCATTCGCGCCAATGCGGCGCGGTCAGGCGTGCAACACGCCCGCCCTCTTGGTCAATAAAGATCGGAGCGTCATAGCCGACCGCGTCACGCAGCGCGCCCGTCAGGGCGGTGACCTGCGCCGGGTCGGCGATATTGCGACCAAACAGGATAAAGCCCCAAGGCTTTACACGCGCGAAAAATGCATGTTCGGCGGGCGTCAGGATCAGCCCTTCGCAGCCGAAGATGAACGCCCCCTGCCCGGCCATCTTAGCGGGTCACAACCGGGATGCAGGCGGATTTACCAGCCATCAGAACCGAACAGAACCGACGTGCATCCGACAGGTCTTCGAACCCCATCGCGCGCAGGCGATAGAAGGTCTTGCCACCGGATTGGGCCTTTTCAATCACGCGGGCTTTGCCGCCCATGTAATCCTCGAACCGACCGGCAAGTTTGGTCCATTCGCTGCGGGCCACGTCTTCGCTGTCAAAGGCGCCCAGCTGCACCAGACGCGTGCCAACGGGCAGGCTGGCCGCGTCAATATCCTGCACGGCATCCTGACCGGCGCCCCCGACGATCGGGGCGGCGGCGGGCGAGCTGTCGGTGCGTGCCGCGACCTGTGCAGCAACGATTTCGGCGGCCCGTTCAGCCAGACCATCCGGGCGACGCTTGGGCAAAGGAGAGACCTTTACACCAGGCACCGAGGCCGGGATGATCCGGGCGGTTTCGACCGGCGCGGCGGGGGCCGGTGTGGGAGTGGGGGTGGGCGTAGAAACTGTCACATCGACCTGTTCATCGCTCAACGGCGCGACACCTTCGGTGATCGCATCCGCCAGCGCCAGCGCGGCGGCGACCGGGTCGGCATTCTCTTGGCTCAGGGCCACGGCGACAGCCTGGTCGGTGGCGGCGGCGGCAATTTCGTCGGCCTCGGCCATTGGCGCGGCTTCGATCGCAAGCATGGCAGAGGGATCGGCAGGCGTGTCTTCTGCGGCCAGTTCAACCGGGCGCGGTGCCAGGGTCAGCCTGTCGGCAGGTGCCGCAGCGGTGCCTTCAGCCTGAACCGCATTGACCGCAAGGCCCTGGTGTTGGGCGGCAAGCCCGCCGGGATCTTCGGGCTGCACCCGCATCGGACCTTCCAGCGCGCGCACGACCGGCACACCGGACACATCGCGCACCGCCAGCTGATATCCCCAGATCCCCAACCCCACCACCAGACCCAACGACATAACGGCGCCGGCCCATGAGATGATGGACGTGGAATTTGCGGGATTGCCTGTTGGCGCCACCGGTTGGGCGCCCCATTCAACTTGTGTCATGCCTGCCTCACATCCGGCGATCAGACACATTCGCGCCCCGCCGGTTTACTGCCTCGCCTCTGATCTCCGAGGCCAAGCAGCACTTGTGATCAGCGCATTTCCTCAGCCGGAGTTACGCCGAGAATACCAAGACCGGCGGAAATAACAACGGCCACGGCCCGCGGCAGAGCGATTTTCGCAGCTGTTGCAGCCAAGTCACCCTCTTGCAGGAAGCGCAGCTCGGGCTTGTCATTGCCCCGGTTCCACAGCGCGTGGAATTCAGACGCCAGTTCGTACAGGTAAAACGCGATGCGATGGGGTTCGTGGGTGCGCGCGGCAATTTCCACCAGACGCGGCCATTCGGCCAGCTTTTTGGCGACGGCCAGCTCGGCCTCGTCGACCAACGCAGGCTGATCGACCAGCGTCACGCCCAGCGCATCCGCCTTGCGCAGCACAGAATGCACCCGCGCATGGGCATATTGCACGTAAAACACGGGGTTTTCGCGGCTTTGCTCTAGTACTTTATCGAAATCGAAATCCAACGAGGCATCGTTCTTGCGCGTCAGCATGACGAAACGCGTGACATCCGGGCCGACCTGATCGACCACATCGCGCAGCGTGACAAAGGTCCCCGCCCGCTTGGACATCTTGAAAGGTTCGCCGTTCTTGAACAGCTTGACCAGCTGGGTCAGCTTGACATCCAGCGGCACCTTGCCATCCGACAGCGCCGAAACGGCGGCCTTCATCCGCTTGACATAGCCACCATGGTCAGCGCCAAAAATGTCGATCAGCGCGTCAAAGCCCCGTTCAACCTTGTCAAAGTGATAGGCAATGTCAGGCGCGAAATAGGTCCAGGCCCCATCCGATTTCTTGACGGGCCGGTCGACGTCATCGCCGTGGTCGGTCGATTTGAACAGGGTCTGCTCGCGCGGCTCCCAATCTTCGGGCAGCTTGCCCTTGGGTGGCGCCAACACGCCTTCATAGATCAGACCCTTGGCGTCCAGCGCCGCCAGCGCGGCTTCGATCCGGCCAGTGCCGTACAGGGACTTTTCGCTGAAGAAAACGTCCATCTCGACGCCCAGTGACTTTAGGTCAGCGCGGATCAGGTCCATCATCCGTGCGGTGGCGTATTCGCGCACCTCGTCCAGCCAGACGCTTTCGGGCTGGTCCAGCCAGACATCGCCCTTTAGCTCGGCCAGCGCCTTGCCGACCGGCACCAGATAATCCCCCGGATACAGACCTTCGCCGATCTCAGGCGTATGGCCCAGCGCTTCGCGGTAGCGTTCATAGGTGGAACGCGCCAGCACATCGACCTGTGCGCCACCATCGTTGATGTAATATTCCCGCGTCACCACATGGCCCGCATATTCCAACAGGCTGGCCAGCGCGTCGCCAAACACCGCGCCGCGCGTGTGGCCGACATGCAAAGGCCCGGTCGGGTTGGCCGAGACATATTCGACGTTCACCTTCTGCCCGGCACCCATGGTCGACTGACCATAACCATCCGTCGTCAGAACGGTTTCCACCAGCCCGGCCCAAACGCCCGTGTCCAACCGCAGGTTCAAGAACCCTGGCCCGGCAACCTCGGCCTTGACGATCCGCGCGTCCGCCAACAGCCTGGCCGCCAGCGCCTCGGCAATATCGCGCGGCTTTTGCTTCGCCGGTTTCGCCAGCACCATCGCCGCATTGGTCGCCATGTCACCATGGGCCGCATCGCGCGGGGGTTCCACCGTCACGTTGTCAAAGGACAGGCCTTCGGGCAAGGTGCCCTCGCCCACCATGGCCTCAAGGCTTTCCACCACCAGGGCGCGGATATCGCTGAACAGGTTCATCGCTTAGTTCCTTATACTTGCGCGCGGTGTAGCACGGGGGGCGCGAAGGTCAACGCCCCGCTTGCCCTCTGCATCGCCTCACCCTAGGCTCCGCCCAGTGGAAGGAGCCCCCATGACCCAGCTGAACGTACATTGCCTGAACCCGCTTGTTGCCCTGGCCGACCAGGCCTTTGACCCGGACCTGTCCGGCCAGATCATCGAGCTGGGCAAGCAGGCCGGGCTGAGCCGCGCCAAGGTCGCGATCGGCGACAAGGGGATCGAGGTCAAGGCCCGCACCAATTCCATGGCCGTGCTGGACCAATGGGCCCACCCTGCCCTGACCCAGCTGGTGACCACCGTCGCGGGCCTGGTGCGCCTGCCGCCGGAAAACTGCGAGCCGATGAAGCTGCTGCACTATGAGGGCGACGAGAAGTTCGAAGACCACCTGGATGCCTTCGACCCCGGCGGGTTTCAGACCCACCATCTGTTTCCCGCAGGCCAACGCCTGTTCACCACGCTGTGTTATTTGAACGATGTGCCCGCGGGCGGGGAAACCGTATTTCCCAAACTGAAACTGTCGGTGCGCCCCAAGCTGGGGCGCGTCCTGGTGTTTTCCAACACCGTCCCTGGCACGATCGACCAGCACCTCCATTCGGTTCACACTGGCCAGCCGGTTGCGGGGGGTGAAAAATGGGTCGTTGCCCTGTGGTGGCGCCAGCATGCCTGGCACGTGCCGCGCGACTATCCCGAAGAAACCGGCCCCATGCGCGCGTTGTGATAAAGCTTGACGCAGCAAGAAGCTTTTTCTAGCGTTGCTGCCAACAAATCTGAAACCAATGAGGGACCCTTCATGAATTATATCAAACCGGCTGCGGCCATCGCCATTTCGGCCACCATGGCCGCCACCACCGCCAACGCAGGCGCTCTGGTCGATCCGATCGTCGAGCCAGAAATCATCATCGAAGAAGCCACAACCAGCTCCTCGGCCGGCATTCTGGTCCCGCTGCTTCTGCTGATCATGATCGGTGTGGCCATGTCGGGTGGTGGCAACTCGAACCTGCCGCCGATGCCCGCCGCCCGCCTAATTCGGCGCATTTGATCCGGTCTGCCTGACATCCCGAAATCGCGTCAGGCATAAGAAGACTTCAAAAGGGGGTGAGACAACTCGCCCCCTTTTTTCATTGGGTTTCTGTTGACTTGGCACGGCCCCAACGCCTAGCGTTAGCACAGGCTGGCAGCGAGGCTGGCCACCAAGGGATAAGGGGACCCACCATGAAAAAATTTGCACTTGCCGCGGCACTGTCCGTCGCTGCCGCCACCACCGCCAACGCAGGCACTCTGGTCGACCCGATCGTCGAGCCGGAAATCATCATCGAAGAAGCTGCAACCAGTTCCTCGGCCGGGATCCTGGTCCCGCTGCTTCTGCTGATCATGATCGGTGTGGCCATGTCGGGTGGTGGCAACACCCCCGTAGAAGGGTGATCTTGCGATCCGCGCCGCCCTTGGCTGGCGTGACCTGAACAGACAGCCGCAGTCCCGAAACGGGCTGCGGCCTTTTTTGTCAGCCCAACAGGCGTTTGTGTTCCTGCAACGCAAATCGGTCGGTCATGCCCGCGATATAGTCGGCCACGATCCGCGCCAGCGCCGTGTCGCTGTCCGCCATGGCCACATCGGCGCGCCAGTCTTCCGGCAACAGCTCGGGTTGGCGCATGAACAGCGGGAACAGGTCCTCGACCACCGCCGTGACCTCCAGGCGCATCACCACCACCGAGGGCGCCCGATACATGCGAGTGAACAGGAATTCGCGGATCACCTTGAGATCTGCCCACAAGCCGCTTGAAAACTGCACAACCGGGCGGCCCAACCCACGTATGTCTTCAACACTTGCCGGGTTTTCCTCTTGAAGCAACCGCTTGGAGGTGACCAACACATCGCTGACCATCACCCCGAACACCCGACGCAGGGCCTCATGACGGCGCCGCTTCAGGTCCAGACCGGGGTATTTCGCGTCCACTTCACGAAACGCGTCCCCGATGATCGGCAGTGCGCAGATGTCATCGACCGTGAACAATCCGGCGCGCAGCCCGTCATCCAGGTCGTGGTTGTTATAGGCGATATCGTCCGCCAGCGCGGCCGCCTGGGCCTCGCCCCCCGCGTGGGTGTGTAATTCCAACCCGTGGCGCGCGTCATACTCGGCCAGCGCATAGGGCAGATCGCCCGTCACGGGCCCATTATGCTTGGCAATGCCCTCCAGCGTTTCCCAGGTCAGGTTCAGCCCGTCCCATTCCGCATAGTGCCGCTCCAGCGACGTGACGATCTTCAACGCCTGCGCATTGTGATCGAACCCGCCATACGGCGCCATCAGCGCGTTCAGCGCGTCCTCTCCGGTGTGGCCAAACGGTGTGTGTCCCAGGTCATGGGCCAAGGCGACCGCCTCGGTCAGGTGGGAATTCATCCCCAGCGCGGCCGAAATCGTGCGCGCCACCTGCGCAACCTCGATCGAATGGGTCAGGCGGGTGCGAAAATAATCGCCCTCGTGTTCAACAAAGACCTGGGTCTTGTGCTTTAGGCGGCGAAAGGCGCTGGAATGGATGATCCGGTCACGATCGCGTTGAAATGGCTCGCGAAAGGCGCTTTCGTCTTCGTCATACAGTCGCCCACGCGTGCGTGTCGGATCAGATGCATATGTTGCCAGCATGTCAGCCCCAATTTGCCGGTCCTGCCTTGCCGGACCCTGTTGCGCCACCTATATTCGATCCTGCGAACAGAGGAAATGCGAAACCATGGAATTGACCCTGCCCCCCAAAGTCTCGGACCGCGCCTTTGCGCGGCTGGCTGAAATCGGTGCACACGCCCAGGGCAAAGCCCTGCGTGTCGCTGTCGAAGGCGGCGGCTGTTCCGGGTTTCAGTATGAAATCACCCTGGACGACCCGGCCGACGGCGACCTGGTCCTGACGGACGGCGGCGAACAGGTGGTGGTTGACGAGGTATCGCTGCCCTTCCTGGCCAATGCAGAGATCGATTTCTCCGAAGAACTGATCGGCGCGCGATTTATCATCAACAACCCGAATGCAACGGCGTCTTGTGGCTGTGGCACGTCCTTTTCGATGTGACCAGGCAGGGTGATCAGGTGGCGTGATCAGGTGGTACCTTCCAACGCGCCTTCGATCATGTTCTGCATCACAAAACCAAAGGTATCCTGCCAGGCTTGGTGATACTCTGCGCTCCACTGTCCGCCCAGATGCGTCCCCAACGTGTCGATCAACGCCTTGGCAATAATCGGATAATGCTCGGCCAACACCGCCTTGGTGGCATGACCTCGTCCCAGTGCATTCAGGGGCGCGACCAGGTCCGCAGGATTGCCAAGCATCCCCATCGCCAGGTTCAACAGTTCATACAATTTGCACCCCTGGGTGAACATGTCTTCGGGAAACAGCGCCCGCAGATCCGGGGCACGGGAAAACACACGCGCATAAAACTCCTGAGTGAACGCGCCGGGGGGCGACGTCACCAAGGCGACGCTTTCCCGACACGGCTGTGCATTCGTCTTGTCACTCAAATCGCCCGCCCCCTCAACGTATGGCTGATCGCCAAGCTGTCGTAGGAAAGTGAACACTCCCTTGCGCACCGTGCTTTTCAAGACGGTGCGAACCAGATACCCCGGCACCATGCGGTATGACACGATCATCATAGGAGCGGGGGCGGCGGGGCTGTTTTGTGCTGCCCAGACGGTGCAGGCCGGGCGGTCGACCCTGCTGTTGGACCACGCCAAAAAGCCGGGCGAAAAGATCCGCATTTCCGGCGGCGGGCGCTGCAATTTCACCAATATGCACACCGGCCCTGAAAACTTCCTGTCGCAAAACAAACACTTCGCCAAATCCGCGTTGAAACGCTTTACCCCGTGGGATTTCATCGACCTGATGGATCGCGCGGGCATTGCCTGGCATGAAAAGACCCTGGGACAGCTGTTTTGCGACGACAAGGCGACCCAGATTGTCGATATGCTGCTGGAGCTGGCCAAAGGCGTTGATCTGCGGCTGCAAACGCCGGTTCATACGGTGGAAAAAACCGCCACAGGTTTTTCCCTGACCCTGCCTACGGGCCGTGTGACCAGCCGCAATCTGGTCATCGCGACGGGTGGCAAATCCATCCCCAAGATGGGCGCAACCGGCTTTGCCTATGACATCGCGCAGCAATTTGGGCATCAGATCGTGAACACCCGCGCCGCGCTGGTTCCGCTGACCTTTCCCGAAGGGCGTTTTGCCCCGATTTCAGGCCTGTCCCTGCCTGTGCGTGCCAGCACTGCCCGCGCCAGCTTTGACGAAGCCCTGCTGTTCACCCATCGCGGATTGTCCGGCCCGGCGATCCTGCAAATCAGTTCGTATTGGCGCGAGGGTGAGGCGATTGACATCGACCTGATCCCGGACACGCCGCTGTTTGAACGGCTCAGCGCACAGCGCCAGATCGAAGGGCGGCGCAACCTGACCACCGAACTGGCCCGCCACCTGCCCGCCCGCCTGGTCGACCACCTGGCAACGGATCCGGACCTGAACTTGGGTCTGAGCGGCAATCTGGCGGACCAGTCTGACAAACGCTTGCAGGCGTTGGAATGCGCGCTGAAACATTGGCAGCTGACCCCGAACGGGTCCGAAGGCTATCGCACCGCCGAGGTCACGCTGGGCGGCATCGACACGGATGGCATCGACAGCAAAACCATGATGTCGAAATCCGTGCCTGGATTGTATTTCATCGGTGAATGCGTCGATGTCACGGGATGGCTGGGCGGCTTCAATTTCCAGTGGGCCTGGAGCAGCGCCCACGCCGCTGCAACTCATATCGCCAGCTAAGGCGTTTCGACCTAGTGTTGGATCACAGCACTCTGTCGAAACGC
>Ga0209345_10000908_pt1 | contig 37964 bp, 69 predicted proteins | sample Cruoilmetagenom7_FD_187294 | JGI IMG/M metagenome (GOLD analysis project Ga0209345, IMG submission 187294) | Oil polluted marine microbial communities from Coal Oil Point, Santa Barbara, California, USA - Sample 7 (SPAdes) (version 2) | ecosystem: Environmental > Aquatic > Marine > Oil seeps ...
ACCACTAACCAAAACAGCACCATATTATTTCTTTCTCGATTATCCATTAGTTAATCACTCTGTTATCAATTTTAGTGTAGTCATCAGTAAAAGCGTTAAAGTCATCTATCGAATCACGTTCATCTAGTAGATTCTTGTTATACGATTTCTCTACTTCTAATTGATACGCCAGCTCTTTAATCATGAATTCTTGTATTTTAGTTTTCATGCTAGCCCCTTAATTCTTTTAGCTTTGCCGTTAGCGCCACCTTTTCAATGGCAGTTAAATAAAACTCAACTCTACTACGATTTAATCCATGCTCTTTTGCTCTAAACTTTTTGATAGCCTTATTGCCTTTTGTTTCTTCTTTCATTTTAATCCTTGCTTGCCTTCGATACAGTAAAGATAGTTTATTATTTCCGGTAATGCAACCCTAATATTAAAATAAATCAAATTAGTTTATAATCACTAAAACAAAAGAGGTTTAAATATGGCTTGGTATGATATTTTTGGCGGTGGAGTAGCTAAATCAATTGAAAATATAGCATCTGAATGGATAGAAACAGACTTAGAAAGCGCAGAGGCTAAAGTATTAATGGTTAAGACGCTTGACCCTAACGGTAAGATGCGAAGAGACTTATCTAATAGAGTTACCGCACTTTACACTTTATACATCGTAACAGCTCTTATATTGCTTATTTGCGAAAGCTTTGGTTTAGGTGATATTAATCAAATAGCAGTAGCGACAGCCAAGGTGACAGAGTTGTTTTTTCCGATAACAACCCTGTTTGGTGTAATTGTTAGTGCTAGCTTTGGTGTAAACTACGCTAACACTAAACAAGATAAATAACCTTATTCAATATCAGCGCTAGTTATTCTAGCGCTTATCATTCCTATTGGTTGTGTTTAAGCTGAAAAATACGGCTTTATGCTAAGTATCTCTTCACGTTATCAGTATTAGATAAAAGCGCTTTCATTGCCATATCAAGACTTTCAGCTTCAATAACTTTAGTTTTTACTACTTCGCTAATTGGTGGTGCTTCATATTTTATTAAGTATTTCATTCTCTCTTCCTTATTGGTTATGTTTTAAGTCATCTAATCGCTTCTGCCTTCTGCCATATTCACGCAAAAGATTTTTACGTTTACGCTTTTCCTTCTTGGTTTGATAATCATCTTTTTCAATCCCGAACACTGATGAAACTTGCGACGGAGTTAAGTTAGCTAACCCTAAACCAGCACCTGTAAGACATATCTTTTTCATTATGCTTTCCCTTTATGTTTTAAATTAATGCCCTTGGTAAATTTCTTCGGCACGCTCTGTAATAGTTTTATCAATAAACTGTTTAAGCCTATTAAGGTAAATTGTTGGCAGTTTCATTTCTAATTCTGTTGCAGGTAGTACAGGCCAACCCATTATCTGTGGCGCTCTTTCATTCCATGTTCTGACATTCCAGTAAATCATTTCGTTATACTTCTTAATAAACATATGATTTTCTTTGATTGCCTCAGTAATGCAGTCAGCACTAAAGCCATGTTCGCGGTGATGATACCCACAAGTCTGTTTTTCGGCTTTAATTGTAGTAGGTAACGGACAGCCAGCAATTGAACATTTAGGCCATTCTGATGCGTGCGCGTACTCTTTAGCCTTGCTTGATTTATTGGTGCTAACATTAGCAACCAGTGACGCCATATCTTTAGCCATTATTTATCCCTCCATACGTCAGTGTTGTGGTACTTCTCACCAATGCGATGTAATACCTCACCGTTATCACTATCATCAACACAGCGATTGCAGGCAGGGTTGCCACATCCACATTTATGCTGGGAATACATATAATAAAGTGCTTCGTGTAAATCTTTAACATCTCTAAGCATACCGTTATCAATAGGTGCTGAATTTCTAACGTGTTCAAGTTTCATGTTATTTATCCCATCTTTCTTGGTTAAGGTAAGTAGTTAAATGTAATTCAGGGTAACCGCATTCACCTTTGTTTTTGTTTATATCATCAATGAATATTAATGTTGCTTGTTCACAAATTTCATTATCGTGACCAGCCATCATTGATCGATACTTTTCATAAGCTTTTTGTTTGGCTCCTTTCTTGCCTTTAGTTTCCCAGAGCAATAAGAACTGCTCATCTAAATTATCAGGGTAGCTAATTTTTTTACGTGGCGCTTTTGGCGCTTTAGGCTTAGCCAGCTTTTCAGTTGCTACAGTAGCAATACTACCCTCTGACACTTCGACACAAAACTTTCTAATCATCTTCTCTAATAGAAAGCCTTTAGAGCGTTCGTGCTTTTTTGCGTAGCCTCTTAATAGGTTGTGTGCTTCTAATGATACATCTGCTGTTAGCCGTGAATTTCTACTCATTCGTTTGTTTTCCTTGTGATTAATATTTCTTGTACAAATAATATCAGAAAATGTTGCAATGTCAAATGTTATGTATTATATTTAATTTCATCAACAACAACTAACCAATAGAGAGATAGAAAGCATGTACATTAAAGTAACTAAATCATCAAAGTTTAAAGCGGAAGTTGAATGCGTAGATTGCGAGGGATTTAACATATCTGAAACGATAACGCATGCAGAAGCAAGGGCGCTGGCTGTTGATATGATGAGTGCAGCTAAGAAGTTATTAGAATTAGATGAGAATAAATAACATGAACGAATTAAAAATAGAAGCAATAGTAAAGTTTAACAGTGGTGTTGCCTATGTATTCAATAGAAAGCCTGATTACAAGTATAAACGTGAAGGTGATTTGCTATGGGCTAAAGATGGGCCATTCTATAGTTGTTACGGTTACGAAAGACCGAGTAAAGCTTTTCAGGCGTTTGCGGGTAGAAAGTTTGACTTACCTATGCTTGACGGAACTGTTACTCATTGCTCTGGCGAATGGTGGGATAAAGGGCTAGGTAAATTAAAAGAAATGCTTGACGTTAATCTTGGTCATTTAACAATGCAAACAAAAGAGCAATTAATTAATTGTTATGTTTTTTGTGGGACATCATGTGATCTTGATGAGCTGGAAAAACTAAAAGCCAAATATTATGGTCAAATTTACGACTACTGGGAATACGAAGCGGTTATAAAATACAAGCCTGAAGCGAGAAAGCAATGAAATAAGATATTTTACGAGCAGAGAGCAAAAAGGAATTTAATTAAAAAGGTAAAAGAATTATCAGCAAAAGTTAAACAACTTGAAAATAAAGGAGACTAGTGTAAAATAAGTATTGCAGTGTAGTAGCTGCTTAGAAAGAAACTTAGTATAGGGTATTTAGAACTGTGATCTTTGGTGGGTTTTCCTACTAGGTTTCACCCCTCTACTAACAGAGGTTACAGTTTTAAGTACCCTTTTTTATGAAACGAATTCATGAAGTATCAAGCGGCAGTTAGCCTGAGTGGAGCTAGCTATATTAAAAAGCCGTCGTAAAAGCCGATATCCATATCACCTTTCAAAGCATCTTCTAGTCTGTATAAGTGAAGTGAGTTAAGTTAGATGGCCTTTTGGTTACTGGCAAAGACGGGCAAGCTTGTGTTAAGCACCCCGTTAATTAAATTGAAGTTACGAACCTTTCAAGCTTAGCTTATTTCACTATACAGATTACCTACACTGCTCGATAATAACTTATACGTCTATTGCGAAAGCTAATCACGGTTGGATTATTATTTAAAGCACTACAACGATCGCCCAAAGTGCAACTGAGTTCTAAAGTTATTATAGGGGCTGGACACTACAAGAAGTGGAATGATAACGACCTAATTTAATCTTGTTAATGATTAGGTATCTAAGCGATGCGATGGCTCCGGAGTCATATATTGTTGATTAGATAATAGGACTCAACCTCTTAACTGTGGGTTGGGGTTCTTTTATCTTTTCACTCCACAATTCACCAAAGTCATATATTAAGTAACTAGTAATAAGAGGTTAAAATGTTAAATCAAAAACACTATATATACTTTATAAAAAGCGGGAATAAACATAATTCTCCTGTGAAAATTGGTTTGGCAGTAAATCCAGAAAAGAGGATCGGTGAATTGCAAGTTGGCAACCCTGAATTGTTAAAGTTGATCAGCTCGATAGAGTGCCGAAGCAGAAAGCACGCTTACGGGTTGGAAAGATGGTTACATAAATGTTTTTCTAAACACCATATCCGTGGTGAATGGTTCAAGGGTAACAAGATAAATATAGGTAGGGCGATCGCTGGATTTGAAACTGACGTCCAACTAACAAACCAGAAAGGAAGAGGGATTCACGGAACAAAGAAAGAGGCAAAAATAAACATACTTAAAGGTCAAAATATAGCTTTGCATAAAACGATACATAAATTAAACCAAGCGATTGATGATGAATTAGATCGTGAATGCTTGGCTAATATGCCAGAGTTATAATGACCCATATATTTTAAATAAACCAAACCACAGAAAGGATAAAAGAATGCCAAGACAAGTTAAAGCATACGGCTGTGAATATAAGTGTGGTAAAAAAGTCGTGTTATCTAAAACAAGTATGATTGACCACGAATCAAGGTGTTTTCATAACCCAGAAAAGAAAGCTTGTGTAACTTGCGTTCACTTTCAAAAAGAGCATGATAGCAATGGTATGGAGGGAACTAATTATTTAGATACTTGGGTGGATTTGATTTGCCATGCTAAAGAAGAATGTATGGATAAATTACAAAACAATTGTGAATTACATAAAACAAAACAGGGGAATGAATGATGAGTAACAAACTAGGAATAATAATCGCAGGGGACAAAATACACGCTGGCATTGATAAAGAGGACGTAACTGAAATTGAAAACTGCGTTGTTATACACTTTGAAGAAAAAGAAGATATGAAAAAGTTTATGGAGAGTACACAATGGTATCAACAAGACTAACCAAACATAAGGAATAGAGAGAATGAATAGTAAAGGCATGGGTAATTGGAGTTTGATATTTTTATTGTTTTCAGTCGTAATAATTACTTATCGATTAATTGCTGACGAGTACCAGCCAGAAGTATTTTATATTTTAATTGTTAGCGCGGTATTTAATGTTGGCTCAGCTATAATGAAAAAGCTCGAGTCCTTTGATAAGGAATAGAAATATCTATTACATAGAAAAACTAATAGACGGAGAGCTTCACTACAAAAACACACCTAAAGGTTATTGGATTAAATTTACCAGCAAAATGCTTAATGAGCGCATTACAGAGCTTGAGAAAAGGTTAGTAGCTGAAGTTGGTTAATGTTATAATCTATCTCGACGAACAAAATGTAAAGCATAAAAAGCCACTTTAAACAGTGGCTTTTTTTATCTCTTTAATAAGTTATATATCCATTCAATCATAGTGTTTTAAATATCTCCTCAAGTTCGCTGGCTGGCGTTTGTTTGCGTAAACGTGCAATTGATAGGTTGTCAGTAGCGACTCTAATCTTATTGCATAGCATGGCTTTATCGCTTGGCTTCTTTGCTAGTGGCTTAGTTTCAGCGTTGATTATTTCCATGCAATTATCAATTACTTTGTCGTCTATTAAATTGTTGTTACTCATGATTCATCTCCGGGATACTCGCAGCCGAAAAACTTATTCCAAAATATTCTAGATTTTTCTAAATGCTTTAATAGTGTTTTCATTATTCTTCCCCTAGTGATATAAATTCACTTAATGGTAATTTAAACTCTTTTGCCATATCGTTAAGTGTTGATAGTGTTGGATTGCCATTATATAAAGCGCTATTAACTGTAGCTTTCGGCTTACATAGGCTTTTTGCTAGATCTTCCATATTCCACTCATTTTTTGCTAAACAAACTTTTACTGCTTTTTTTAATTTAAACATTATTACCCTTAATTGTTGATTTGACTATAGTGTATATAAAGAATTAAATAAATGCAAATAAATACTTGCTTTAACAATTTAACGTGCTAATATTAATTTCATCAAGCGGTTAAGCAGTTTACTACTTTTCCCCGTTCATACCGCTCCAGCTAAAATGCTAAGGAAAAGTAGACTAATTCAGGGGATAGAGATGAAAGTTTATACATTTGTAATAGGTTTATTAGATAACGGTAAGCCGAACATTTTCACATCAGTAAGTGATTTTAAGTTGGATAACTGGGAGTTAATCGATGTTAGAGAATTGCATTTTAATATTGATAACGACGAGATAATAGAGTTGGCTAAAAAAGCTCAGTTTGCAATTGATTCAATGGAGAGTGTTAGTAATGAATAATTTAAAGTTATGGAACGAGGTTCAAAAAACAGATCCTGCCTACACTAAACAAGCAAGCAAGGGAGCTCATAATTTTACATCTGTAGCGCCCATGTATCAAAACAAAAAAGCAACCGAGCAATTCGGAGTGCAGGGTATAGGGTGGGGTGTTGTGGTAGGTAGCGAGGTATTCACTGAAAAGGAATATGGAACAACAACTATATTATCTTATGATGCGACTATGTTTTTTATTCTTGATGGAGTTCGAGGGGAAATACCAATTCATGCTAGTGAAAAGTCCTGCTATAAAACCAACGGGTACAAAGGTAAAGAAGGTTATATTAAGATTGATGACGAAGTGAGGAAAAAAGTTGTCACCAACGCAAAAACAAAAGGACTCTCTGAGCTAGGTTTTAGTGCAGACATATTTATGGGGATGTTCGATGACCCTAATTATGTAGATTACCTTAATTTTGAAATAGGATTAGAAAAAGCAGACGACAAAGAGCAAGAGGTAAAGGTAAAAATAGAAGAGTTTAATGAGTGGTGCAAAAAAGAGTGTGAATGCTACAAGGCAATAAAAAATAAAAGAACATTAGATTTATTGCTAGCTGGTCACAAGTCAAAATTACAAGGAAGATGTCAGTTATTGAATTTAGATTTTAATGGATATTCAAAAGGCTTTGATGTCGCATACAACAATCAACTTAAAGTTATAAATGGAGATAAATAAAATGAGCGAAGTAAAAGAGTTAATCGAGTTTGACAAAATAGCTGCTGGCATTGCTGACATACAAGAGAAAGGTAATTTTATACCTGATATGTCAACGAAAGAAGGGTACAACGCAAGTAAGAGGTTTGTGCTTGATGAAACCACACCGACAAGAACAAGGCTTGCAGATGCGCACAAAAAGGCTAAAGAATACTGGAAGCTTGGCGGGCAGAACGTCGACAAGAAAAAAAATGAAATATTAGAGCTGCTTGTTGATATTCAAAGGCCACATCAAGAGGCTTACAAGGCGCACGATCAAGCTGAAAAAGTTCGAAAGGCAAAGTTTGAGCAAGACATACAAGATAAAATATGTGAGTTTTACGATTTTAAATTCATGGTTGATATAAATAAAACCAGCTCAGAGGAAATATCAAGAATAATAGATTCTTGTGGCGAGATAGATACGGCAGAAGGTTTTTATCACAAATCCAAAGAGGCAGAAATAGCCAAGCAAGAAACTATGGTTATTCTTAATGATTGTTTGATAACTATCGTTAACCGTGAAGCAGAGCAGCAACGCGAAGCAGAGCTGGCAGAAGAAAACCGCTTACGTCAAATTCAGATAGATGAGCAGCAAGAAGCGATGCGAATTCAACAGGAAAAAATGGACGCGCAGCAAGCGGAAATTGACCGCGTAGCAAATGAGTCTCGGGCAAAAGCACAAGCTGAAGCGGATGAAAAACAACGACTGATTGATGAGGCTGAACAAGCTGAACTAGAAAAGAAGCGGGCTGTTGAGCGTGAAGAATACGCAAAGCAGCAGGCTGAACAAGCAGCAGAGCGGGCGAAGCAAGATGAAATAAACCGTCAGAAAGCAGAGCAAGAGAAGCAGCGCATTGCTGATGAAAAGCGAGCTAATAACAATCGTCATGTTACCAAAATCAAAACTCAGGCTAAAAAGTTTATTATGTCTTTTGATATCGATGAAGAGACAGCAATAAAGCTTGTTCAGGCAATTAGCCATAAAGACGAAAGCACTTTAACAATTAACTACTAAAGAAGGGTAAAGAAAAATGGCAAATGTACAATCAAAAGAAAATATGACTATCGCAATCCGTGAATATACTGACAACCAAGGCCAACAAAAAAAGGTTTGGAAAACTATCGGTGAATTAATTACATGGGATGACGGAAGTAAATCGTTTGAATTGTGGGGGCCAACTGGTTCAACTAAAGGAAATGTTTTTGCTAAAGACGATAATAATCAGCAGCAAAATAATAACCAAGGCCAACAGCAAAACAACCAGCAAGGCGGCTACCAGCAACCACAACAACAGCAGCAAAATAACTATCAACAAGGGCAAGGCTTTCGCCAAAGCTAACTAAACAAAGCCACGGAAGGCGTCTTAACTGGAGAATAACCATGTTCAACAAGCATCACATAAAACTACAGCATAGAAGATTAACTCATTTTGTAACGAAAGGGTTTTTTGTTGTATTCGTTTTGACGGGGTGTGTATGGCTAAATCTAGCATTAATAGTTTAACTTGGTTTCACATTTACCTAACAATTTTAGCGTGGTTATTGGCAGCAGTAACCACATATTTCCCACAATCAATACCGTATATTCTAGGATTTATATTATGAATAGAAAAATCAAAAAAATAGCTTGGACTGATGGCATGATTAAAATCATTGCAGACAACTGTAAAACTAAATCAGCATCAGAAATAGCCAATATGATTAATTCAGCATTTGGCACTAACAAGTCAGAAAACGCAATACACAAAAAAGCGAATATCCAAGGCTTTAAATTAAGTGCGGTTAAGTAATGGATATTTCAGCAATACAGAAAAGTTGGCAGGGCTGCGAAGAAACAGCAAAGGCAAGAAGTAAGATAGACCCTGATAGTCGAAGAGTAAAATTAAGGGCGGAGGCTGAGCAATTGATAAAAGAAAAAGTGCCTAACGTCACTATACAAAAACGACTGGGCTTAGCCTCAACAACTATAAGTAGATACAAGTCAGAAATGACGAATAATATAAACGGGTGATCAATGGATACATTAAGAGAGAGTCATCGGAAAAGCAACGAAAAAGCTAGTGAAATAGAAAAACTAAAAGAGGCAAACTTAGCACTTAGAGAAAAAAACGCCAATCTATCTAAGAAAGTTGAGTTATTTAGAGTGCAAAAAAGAACAGCAGAAAAAAACGCAAAAACCTTAAAGGCAAAAAGCATAAGGGTGGCAACTGCACTAGCTAAGTTATGGGTTGACGGGTTCACATCATTAAGCCGAAAAGAATTAGCTAATAGAATATTTGTTGATGTTGCTTATATTAATAATGAGGCTTCAGCGTATAAACGAGAGATGACAAAGTATGAAAGACCAATTAATAACACTATCAACTAGGCAAAACGTTTATCGATTAATAGATAAGTTTCTAGGTGAGAGCCCGCAAGGAAAATGGGATCTTTCAATTATTAAGCGAGGTAAAAAAAGAAGTATTTCAGCCAACAAGCAGCAGCACTTATGGTATAGGCAACTAGATAAGGCGAGCAATAATATAACTGGATACTCTAAAAGGTTTTGCAAGTATACGTTTGGACTGCCTATTTTACTTAATAGCGATAAGCATAAAGACTTTTATGAAACACTTTTTGATATGTGTAATTTTTGGCAAAGAAGCTATGAAACTAGAATTGAGTTAATGGAAGGGATAGAGGTAACAAGTAAATTCAATACTACAGAATCCAAAGAATACATGGAACAAATGATTTATTATTTTAATGATGCAGGTATACCAATTAAATTTAAGGATAAATAATGCGACTAGTTAAAGCAAAGAGGGATTGTAAGTGTAAGCGCGGTTGTGATATCCGGTCAGGCGACAGTTATTACCCGCAACGCAGAAAGAAAAAGCTTTGTTTTAATTGTGGATATAAACCGAAAAAGAAAACTTTTATTATTAAATTATTGGAGTGGTTAAAATAATGGCTAAGCAAACTAAAATAACTAAATCAGCAAGAGGTGAAGATTGCACGTTAATGCTTGGTAATTGCTCGAGTAATGAAACAGTAGTGCTTTGTCATATAGGAAAGAATAGAGGTATGGGTATCAAGTGCGGTGATCATTTTGCTGTATACGCTTGCTCTAACTGTCATGATGTTATAGACGGCAGAGCGCCAGCATTGTACGGATACGAGATGATTGATAGTGCTAAATTGACAGCACTAGAAAGAACTCAGCAAAAATTAATTGATAAGGGTTTGTTATGTCTAAAATAATTGTAGGTATTGATCCAGATAGTAAAGCGCATGGCGTAGCCATTTATTATGGTGGTCAGTTAGATATACTGTCATCAATGAATCTTATTGAGCTGCAATGTCTAATTGATAATGATTTAATAACAACATCGATAGATAATGACTGGGATATAGAAGTTCATATTGAAGATGTTAACGGTGTTAGTGCTGCATTCATGGCAAGAGATAGAAAAGCAAATATTAATGTAAAGCTTAAAATGTCTCAGCATATTGGGATGTGCAAACAATCACAAATTGAACTAGAAAGGCTTTTTGAGTTCTACAAGATAAAAGTAGTTAAGCATAAAATATCTAAAATGTGGAAAAAAGACAAAGCTCAATTTGAGAAGATTACAGACTGGAAAGGTCGTAGTAATGAAGATACTAGATCAGCTGCATACTTTGGTTACTTAGGGTTAAAAAGGTGATAAAATGAGATCTCATTCACAAAGTAAGGAAGTAACATGTTAGAAGTAGCCGGAAATGGAAAGACACGTAAAACGCCCGCAAAGAAAACAAGACCTACACGTAGAAAATGAATATAATTCAGTGTGTCTTTATAGTGGCATTTGTTGTACTTTTGATCCCTGAAAGGTCAAGGCTTGCCGCTATAGTTATACTGGTGTTTAATTTAATTTACTTTCAATTTATACTCCCTTTAGATTGGGAGGTTTACTATCACTTCTCAGCAACGCTAAACACTCTTCTAGGTGTCATTCTTTACTATAGATACAAGTCAGTTGCTATACTCTCATTTTTGCTAATACCGATTAATGTTATTGGGTACTTATTGTGCAAGAATTATTACGATCCTTTTATTTATGATAACATGTGCTTTGTTGTGATCGCACTCCAGATAATATTACTCACGGTTAGAGGCTTGACGGATGGAACTAGTTGGGGAGGTAAAAGAAATTCTTTGGTTTTCCTTGCTAATTTTGATAGCTATAAAAACCATGCTAAAATACAAAAAACACACCAAAAGTAAATCTAATGAACGAAGCGACAAAGCAAGCGCTAGAGACGATAGCAAGTAACCCAAAAGTAACGACTGCCGTTACTGCCGCAGTAACATCTAATGTTTGGCTTGATTATGGTGAGCCAGCAGTAAAAATTGTGACAAGTCTAATGGGCTTAGCTGTATTGGTTTTATTAGTAGTTAAACATGCACTAGATATAAAGAAAGAACATTTCACAAATCACGACAAAGACAACATAAAGGGTAAGTAACAATGAATTCATTGCAGCAGCACAAATTAACTCAATACATGATTAATCAAAAAGCAACAAACTCAAGTGTCGCCCGTTCGATTTCATCTATGAATAATGACCTGTCAGCTGCTATAGAGCATCAGGCATACATGCACAAGAACCCTGACGGAAATATTGATGATGGGCTAGTTGCTGTTATAGGTTACGGTGCGGAGCAGTTATTGGCACAATATGCAGAAGTTGACGAGAAGCGCCTAGATTTTCTTGCTGTAAAAGCAGGAACAATGACAGTTGATGAGTTAATAGCAAAATACAATATTGATCTAACTAAATATTCAAATGCGTTGATCTAAAAAATGGCATTTGGTGCAACGCTAACGCTTCCTACTATAGCGGGCAGTCATTCAAATTTTGCTGTACTGTTAACAAATGGCTCTTTCCCTGCTGCTGCGATTGATGGCGGCGCAAGCTCTATTGATAATGGTGGGGGAAATCTACGCGCATATACTGACAACACAAAAACAACACAATTAGCACTAGATGTAATAACGTTTGTTACTGGTGTCTCTCCTGAGATACATGTGAGGGTGAGCGTTACAGCGCAAACTGGCGCAACAATTTATATTGAGTCTGACTCTGTAGAAACCACACAGCCAGCCGTCGGTGCTGCCTTTGGTAGGAATGACACTTACACAAATGAGGATCTAGCGCACTTACTACCCGATAATGCAGTGGTACAGGTAGATTCTACTGGTAATGATGATGGTGCGATTATTGGGACAGGCGCGACAACGGAAAATACCCCACCGTACGGGGCTACAAACTTAGATCTAAACGGCACTAATCATATAAATTCGCTAACAGATCCAACGACAGGATCGACTCACTTAGCAGTCAGGACCTGGTATAAGACATCAGGTGGCGCGTCTAAGTGTATTTCAGGATCTTGGCTGGGTGGAAATACAAATTCATCATATTTGTTTTTTACCGGATCTTCAAATCTAGCGCTACTACGTATTAATAATGGATCATCTGCTTCCGACGCAGTGTCGACAACAAACGTCCAAGACTCGACATGGCATTATATAGCCGGGATATACGACGGCAGTAACATTAATATTATTGTTGACGGAACCAATGAAGATACAACAGCAAAAACGGGCGCGATACATACGCCCGTATCAGCGCAGTATAATATAGGGCGATATAACAACAGCGCATCTACTCGGCCTGAAAATATATATGATCACAGAGTATCAACCAATACAAACATTACGCTTGATTATCTAGCTACAGAGTACAACAACGAGAGCGATCCCGACAACTGGTTAACCGTTGGGGCTTGGGTTGATAGTGGCGGTGGCGGTATATCTATAACAGTAGACTCGACGCTACCTAGTTTATCAAGCTCGTTAAACTTGTCTAAAGTTGATAATTCATTCGATATAGATGTGGCATCAATACTGCCTAGCCTGAGCAGTTCATTAAGTTTAAGTAAAACAGATAATTTATTTGATATTTCGATCAGTTCAGAACTGCCAAGCCTGACAAGTATATTAAACTTATCTGTTGTTAATCCGGGTAATAACGCGAGCATAAACTCCTTTTTACCTAGCCTTTCATCGTCTTTAAGTCTGACAAAATCAGATCCCGCTGCCGGGGTATCGATAAGTAGTGAGTTACCTAGTTTAATATCATCATTATCACTAACCGTTAATAATCCAGCGTTTGATGCTAGCGTGGCATCAGTTCTGCCTAGCTTAAACAGTTCTTTGTCTTTATATAACGGAATACTAGGCATATCAGTAGGTGATAGGAATAATATCAATATAGTGGTAAAATCAAGAAATATAGACGTTATAACAAATTCAAGAAATATAGAGGAATATTAACAATGGCAACTACAATCGGGTTAGGCTCACAGACAGCGATGGCTACAGGGCTATCAACATATTTAGCAACAGAGTCGCTGGTTATTTATGATGGAACACCACCAGCAAATGCAAAGGCGGCACTGTCTGGAAATGTCGCGTGTGCTACTCATACACTAGCCGGATTCATTGAAAGCGGAGGTGTGTTAACTGCTAATGCTATAGCATCGGTAACTATTGCTAATTCATCGACAGGCGGTGTTACTTTCGGGAGAATTCTTGTGGGTGGCATATCTCAGTGGCAAGGCATAGTAGGCGCAGAAATAACTGTTACACCTGATGCTAATTATGTCGCAGGCGGAACAAGTAACGTTACAGCAATGACGTTAACTACTCCAGACGCGTAACATGCAATATTTTCAAGAGCCAAAAACGCCAAGTGATGATGATCGTTATAGCTTTACTATCGATGAATCATGGCTAGATGGTGAAACAATATCCTCTGTTGTATGGTCTGTCGAAACTGGCAGTTCATTAACTACATCAATAGAAGATATAACTTCAAATGTTGTAAGTGCTTTGTTTTCTGGTGGGGTCGATGGTCGATGGTGTGTAACAGCCAAAGTTAACACGCCAACAAGAGACAAAGACTTCTGCGGAAAGCTAACGGTAAGAAGCTGTTGTTAAACCTTTGTTAAACTAATATAATAGCGCTAGGTGTTGTTGGGACGCCTAGGTTGCGCAACCGACCCAACATAACAACCCAACTATATTTCATCTCCCAATGCTCACGGATGAGTTATTTTTTAGGGGACATCATGTCAACATCATTATCACCAGTATCATTACCAGCTAACACTTGGGTAGATTTATATGTATCTACAGGAATATCTGTTGGCGCTCAATTAATAATTCAAAACAGACGGACTGACGATGTTTTCTTGTCTGAATCTGCAACAGAGCCTTCAGGATTAGTTAATAACCTTGGGGGTAACAAATTAGTTGGTAAAGAGTTTATTACTAATATTTCAGGTAATGAAGGTGCATGGGCCTATTCAGAAAAAGGCGGCTCTTTACAGGTAGAGGAAGCTAGTAGCTTTACCCCGTACACCGGAGATCCGACAGACGCGTCTCAAGAATTACAAAAAACCGCCTTTGGTGAGTTATCCGTTGCAGAACCAACGCCAGTAATTCAAGTTTCAGCGCAATACGGACTAACCGACGAGATAATGACAATAGCCACTGGTAGTGGTTCTACATATAATGACAACAGTTTATTTAATGTGAGTACAGGGGTAAACCCAGAGTCAATTGCTTCACTTAACACTACTAGACAGTTAGCATATAAGCCCGGGCAAGGTGCATTAGCTAGATTTACAGCAATGTATACGCAAGGTGCTACAGATAGCTTACAGGCTGCTGGCTTGATTAATTCGGAAGATTCTTTTGCGTTTGGATTTGTAGATGAAGATTTCGGGATAATCTATTCTAGAAATGGCAGTGTTGAACATCAAGAATTAACCGTGACCACTGGCGCAACAGGTAGTGAGAATGCGACTATAACCGTTAACGGCATTAACTACACAGTACCCTTAACGACAGGGGGTTTAAATCATAACGCTCAAGAGATAGCCTCAAGTTTGTCGGATCAAGTTGCTAACTTTCTATTTTCTGCAAATAATAATGTAGTGTCATCGATAGATCAGCTTCCGTCAGTAGGGTTGTCTTATGCGTTTTCAAGTGCAACAGCCGTTGCTACATGGGTGCAAAAGAAAGCAGGTGCAGCACCAATATTTAACCTTATACCCCAGACAACATGGAATAGAAATCAAGTTTCATGGTTAGATCCCACTAAAGGGAATGTATACTCTATTGCTATACAATATCTCGGATTTGGCAATATATCATTCTACATTGAAGATGAGGCCTCTGGTGCTCCTATTCTCGTACATATGATAGAGTATTCAAACAAAAACACTACTCCTAGCGTTAGCAACCCTACATTTAGAATAGGGTGGTTAGTTAGAAACACAGGCAATACAACAGATATTATTGTTAGTGGCGCATCAGCAGCAGGGTTTATAGAAGGTAAAAACAATATAGACACTATTCCTCGTGCAGTAGAATCTGTAACTACCGCAATCGGAATTACTCAAACAAATATAATTACAGTTAGAAATAGATTTCATTTCGGAGATAAAATAAACAGGGCAGATATTGTTCCGTTGTTAATATCCATGGGTACAGAGGGTGCTAAAGGTGCGTTTTTTAGATTAATTGCCAACCCTGAATTTACTGGAGATATTAACTTTAATTATATAAACGAACAAAGCTCTGTAGCTGAATACTCAACAGACCAAGTAGCTTTAGTTCCTGATACTGGGCGCTTCATAGCTTCCTTCTTGGTTACTGAGCAAGGACAAGTAATAGGCTCTAGCGACTTTGCAACAAGGATATTTCCGGATGACTGGTTAACATTATCAGCAGCAGTAACAGCAAACCCAGCAGCAGTAATGACAGCATCAGCAGTATGGCAAGAAGATACTTAAAGTAAAAAGATTGATTAAAGGGCTTAATTGCCCTTTTTTATTATCTTAAATAAATCAGTAGCTTAGTTAGCCCTTCTCATCCTATGTATAACAATCATTCAATCGTGTATAATAAAGGTAAATCCCAACTAAATTAAGGAGGCTTTATGCCAGCTCCTAAAGGTAATCAATTCTGGAAAGTGAGAAGCAAGCACGGTAGAGATAAAATATTCTCTGACTGTGACATTCTTTGGAGTGCTTCTTGTGAATACTTTGAGTGGTGCGAAGAAAACCCACTAATAGAACAAAAGATATTTCATGCTTCCGGAGTGATAACCAAAGATGAAGTAACAAAAATGCGAGCTATGACCATTGCAGGTTTATGCGTATTTCTTGATATAGGCACAAGTACATGGCATGAATATAAGAAAAAAGAAGATTTTTCGGAAGTCATTACGCGAATAGAGGATATAATTTACAATCAGAAATTTATGGGGGCGGCAGCAGATATGCTTAATGCAAACATAATAGCTAGAGATTTAGGGCTTTCTGACAAAACAGAAAATGAAACCGTTCACAAAATAACTAAAGCTGATATAGAGGAATGGTAGACTTAAGAAAGTTTCAGCAACACGTTAAAGAAAAGTCCCCTGCATTCGTACCTTTGTTTAAAAATAAATTAAGATATGAAATACCATGGGGTGGTGCTGGTTCTGGCAAGTCTCACATTGTAGCCAGAAAACTACTATATAGAATGCTTAATGAATCTCATGTTAAGCACAATATATTGATTATACGCAAAGTGGATAGAACAATTAAAAAATCAGTATGGACGCTGATGAAAAACATCATATCTATATGGGGGCTAACTAAGCAGTTTAATTTTAACCAAACAGACCGAACAATGATATATAAGCCTACTGGCTCTCAATTCATGTTTTCAGGTCTTGATGATGTAGAGAAGCTAAAGTCTATCGAAGGCGTTACCTCTATATGGTGTGAGGAAGCGACAGAGCTTTTACAGGAAGATTTCGAGCAGTTAGACTTACGTTTACGTGGCGAGTTTGGTTGCTTAAAGCAAATAACATTAACATTTAACCCTATAAGCGATCAGCACTGGATAAAAAAGATATTCTTTGATGATCCGATTGATGGTGTATTTACATTAAAAACAACTTATTTAGATAATGCTTTTATTGATGATGAATACAAAATGGTAATGGAGAACAAAAAGAAATCCAATCCTCGCTATTATGGTATTTACGCTTTAGGTAATTGGGGCACTGCTGAAGGCTTGATATTCAATAATGTAACTCAGCGATTAATTAAAGAAGAAGAGATAAAAGACTTGGATTGCTACCAAGGCTTAGATTTTGGCTATACAAACGACCCGACCGCATTTAATCAGTCTTACGTTGATCACATTAATAAAAAGATATTTGTATATGACGGCTTTTATCAAAAAGGCATGAGCAACGCGCAAATAGCTGAAGAAATAACAAAGATGTTAGCCCACAAACACAAAACAACTGCTGATAGCTCAGAGCCTAAATCAATAGATTATATAAAAAGTAAAGGCGTCAGAATAGAGGGAGCACTCAAGGGCGCTGACTCTATTAACACAGGTATCGATTTTCTGTTAGAATATGAAATAACAGTAAACGCTCATTTAGTTGAATTTATGACCGAGTTTGATAATTATGCTTGGGGAGTAGATAAAAAAACTAATAAAGCGACTAACAAACCAATTGATGATTTTAATCATTTTATAGACGGTCTAAGGTATGCTTTAGAATGTTTGTTTAAAAAATCTAAAACATTCTTTGCAGGATAATAACGAGGAAGATATGCAGATCCCATTCAAAAGATTTTTCACTAAAAAGAAGGTATCTCAATCGATAGAGAAGTCTTACACTTCTGCTGAGGTTGAAAATATTTATACTAAGGCAGCGCAATGGAACGACTGGGACTCATCAAAAGCAATCGAAGAAGGCTATAAATCTGCCGTTCCCGTTTATGCTTGTGTTAAAAAGCGTATGGACTCTATCGCCAGCATACCTTTAGTAGTTGAAGTTAAAAGCGGTGACGAATGGGAAGCACAACCTAATCACCCGTTACAAATGCTTTTAGATAACCCTAACCCTGAGATGACCACAAGCACACTAACTAAATTGATGGTGGCTCATTTAGATTTAGCTGGCAATGCTTACTGGATGAAAGTTAAAGCGGGTGCAGGGAATACAACTAAGGAATTATGGCCTACATTGCCTCAGCATGTCTCTGTTAGTGGCTCCCAACAACGATTAGTTGAATATTACACTGTAGGGGTTGAGCAAAAGCGTGTATCTGAAGATGATATGTGTCATTTTAAGTTTATTGACCCAAGCTCTTTAATATTTGGTCAGGCACCACTAAAAGCAGCAGGCAAAGCAGTAGATATTGATAACGCTGGCCAAGCATGGCAGAAAGTATCAATGCAGAATCGCGGTGTGCCTGATTTACACGTTAGTTATGAAAACCCTGATATGACTCCGGAGCAATACGAGCAAGCGAAGGACGCAGCAAAGAAAAATACAGGGCCGGGCGAGGCTCGCGCTCCATGGGTTACATCAAAAGCAACAATCAAACAATTATCTATGTCACCTGTTGAAATGGATTTCATGGAAACAAGGCGATTTACCCGTGAAGATATATGCTCAGCTTATGGTGTGCCATCTTCTTTAATTGCCGAAATGGGTAATGTTAATCTCGCTAATGCTGAAACAGCAAGGCGCGCATTCTGGCAAGATACAATCGTACCTTTAATGGATGAAATCACAGATGCGTTAAATATGTGCTTAGCATCTGAATATGGTGCTGATGTTCGTATAAGCTATGATCTATCTAACATTCCAGCGTTACAAGAAAACTACTCGGAGAAATTAACCAATGCTAAAACTATGTGGTCAATGGGCGTCCCGTTTAATGTTGTCAATCAGCGTTTGGAGCTTGGTCTTGATGATATTGATGGCGGTGATATTGGTTATATTCCTACGGGCGTTATTCCGGCTATCTTTGATTTTGATACCGAAGTCGATGAAGAAGCAAAAAAAGCCGTATTCAATCAACTTATAGAGAAGCATAATGGGTAAGTTATATATTGCCGGAATTGATTTAGATGGCGTTAACTTTAAATACTTAGGCTGTTACCAGTCTTTTGATAGAGCTAAGGCTAGATGTAATACAAGTAAATGCTTTGTTGGTGAAATAGAGCGTAATAAACCGCAACCATTAACATTAGAAGGATGGGTAGTTACTTACCCTAAAGCTTAATGCTAGCAACCGGAAGAAATAGAGAACAAGAGCGAGCATCACAACAGCAAATGATGAATCGCATCATCAGTCGTTATAATCGTGCTATTGCTAGAGAAATCACTAGAGCTATGAATGATTATGCGCGACATATAGGTGACCCAATGGTTAATGCCGAGGTTAGGCTTAAGCACATGGATAACATGACAAGAATACTTACTCGCCTATGGACTCAATCCGGTAAAATGTCAGTAGAGCATAACTTTAATATTGTAAAATCTTATTATGATATGGAGTTAAAAAAAGGTTCTGATTTTCCTGATTTGACCACGCCTATTGTAGATAAAGCCATTGCCGATTGGGTACGCGCTTATGGTGGTGGAAAGATAACAGAAATAACAGGAACAACAATGAGCGACATCAATAAAATTGTCGCTGATGCTAGAGTGGAAGGGTTAAGCGAGCGTGAGACAGCTAAATTAATAAGCGCTATTGCTCCAACTAAATCAGCATCAAGAAGCCAAACAATAGCAAGAACTGAGGCGCACGGAAGTAGCCAAGGTATTAGCTTAGATGTTGCTAACGAAACAGATATTCCATTAGTTAAAGTTTGGCTATCTGACAAGGGCGAATCAGCAAGGGAGGAGCATTTAGACGTTGACGGGCAGAAAAGAGCTTTAGCCGATGACTTTAGTGTAGGCGGTGAAAGGTTAGAATACCCCGGTGATCCTAGCGGAAGTGCCGAGAATGTCATTAACTGCAAATGCGTAATAGGCTATGAAGTGGCTTAATTGACCACTATTTAATAAATTGATAGAATAAGGTTAATTATTTAAGGGGTTTTCATGGAATACAAGTCGTTAGAGTTCAAAGCCGAATCAGTTGACATTGGCGCTAGAACATTTGAAGGGTATGCTTCTACATGGGATTTAGATCAAACAAACGATATTATCCATCAAGGCGCATTCACTAAGACTATAAAAGAAGGTATGCCAGCCAATAAAATTAAAGTTTTATGGCAGCATAACGAGCCTTTAGGTTTACCGCTTGAGATGCACGAAGATTCAACAGGCTTATATGTTAAAGGCTATGTATCTAAAACTTCTCTCGGTGATGACGCTTTAACGCTAATGAGTGATAAAGTAGTTAACCGTATGAGTATAGGGTTTTCAATACCTCAGAATAAATCTAACTATGACGATCAAGGTGTAAGAAACATCTTTGAGACTAAGTTATATGAATTTAGCCCGGTGACATTTCCAGCTAACGAAAATGCTTTTATTAAAAGTATTGCAACATTTAACGAGCAGGCTATCATAGCTAAGACTAAAGGTTTGCACGTAACAGATTCAAAGGAGTTAAGTTTTTTACTTGATTCTTTGAAAGCACTTATGCAGAGTAATGAGCCGCAACAAAGCACTCATAATGAAGCTAAGCCGCTAATTGAAGAGTGTACTACAACACTAAAATCACTTGGCGACTTTGCCAAAACATTAAATTTTAAATAGGTATATATTATGTCTGACGAAATCAAAGAAATTAAAAGCCAGTTTGAGACTACCTCAGCAGAGCTAAAAAACGCATTAACCCTAATGCAAGATGAAATTAAGTCGAAAGGTTCAGCATCTAAAGAAACTAACGACCGAGTATTCAAAGCAGAGCAAGGCTTAGATACAGTCGTTAAATCTGCACAAGATATGGAGACTCGCTTAACTGAATTAGAAGTTAAAGCTAATCGCCCATCTCAAACAGCGCAAAGTGTACGCAAGTCATTAGGTCAATGTTATGTTGAATCTGAAACTTACCAAGAAGTTAAATCTACTACTCGCGGTAACTCTGTACCAGTAGAGCAAAAAGCAATTAGTGACGGTGCTGGTAGTGCAGGTGCATTAACAGATCAAATGCGTGTACCAACTATCTTTAAAAACCCTAATCGCCCTATGTTTATTCGTGATTTAGTCAATCATGTACCAACAATGGATAGTGCAGTTGAAATTATGCGTGAAAACGTATTTACTAACAACGCAGCACCACAAGCAGGTGAGTTAGTAACTAAAGCTGAATCTGATATTACTTTTTCTTTAGAAACGTACAAAGTGGAAACGCAAGCGCATTGGCTACAAGCTTCACGCCAAATTCTTGCTGATGCTAATCGCCTTCGCTCTTATATCGATGGTCGCTTAATGTATGGTTTAGATTTATTGTTTGATGCACAGTTATTATCTGGTGACGGTACAGGTCAAAACTTTACAGGCTTACTTGTTGATGCTGATGTATCTGATGTTGGTGCTTCCGCTGCTGAATCTGGCACAGTTTGGCTAGAACATATCCGTAAAGCTATTACTCAATGTCAATTGTTCGAGTATTACAATATCAACGGTATCGTTTTAAATCCTGCTGACTGGGAAACTATCGAAGTTTCTACAGGCTCAGATGGTCACTTTATCTGGGCTTCAGTTCCAGATGGTGCGCAAATGCGCTTATGGCGTGTTCCAGTAGTTGTTACTAATGCTATGCCACAAGGTACATTCATCTTAGGCGACTGGACTATGGGTGCTACATTGTATGACCGTGAACAGAAAAACGTTCGTATCAGTGAAAGCAATGGTACAGACTTTGTTAAAAATGCCGTGACTATTCTTGCAGAAGAACGCGCAGCATTCGCAATCGAGTTACCTAAAGCATTCTGTAAAGGTACATTAACAGCAGCGGCTTAATCGCTAACGTTGAATGATAAAGGGGGCTTAATCACCTCCTTTTTTATGCCTAAATATCATCATTTTCAATGTTTTTACTTGTAACTGTAATGCTGCAATCTAGTACGTTTTTGAAGCAAGATACTCTGTGTATTATTGCTTTCATTTTTTCATTATTTGGAAGTGTATCAGCAATACCATCTAAATAATTTATATCAGCGTAAAAAGAACTAAGCTCAATATAGTTATAGCTATCTGCTGAGTAAGTAGATAGTGCCTTTTGTAGGAACTCTAATCCATTCTCATCTATGCTGTATGTTACTATTTGCTTTGCTTTTTCATCTTCCTTTTTGAATATTTCAAACATGCTTACCCTCCAGCGTATCTATCTTTTCTTTAATTAATTTATTTTGCTTATTATCTTTATTTGCGTGTTCACGATACCAGCGCAGTGAATAGCCGATAACCTCGCAGAACTCTAAAAGCGTATAGCCTTTATTTCTAATCTTTCTTGTTAGTTTGTTCATTTACTTTTAAATCCTTTATTTAATAGTTTTGATTGGTTAGCCATGTGATTAGCCTGCGCTATTGACCTATCAGCTATAGCTAACCCTTTTTGAAATCTATCTGTATTGGCGCTTATGATCACGCTGATTTCAGCGCTTGCTGTTGCTGCATCTCTAGCCATCATAGCGATTATGGCAGCCTTTCTGAATATAAAAGGCTTACCATAAGTTTTACGCCATACCTTTTGCTTATTTCTTTTAACTTGTTTCATTATAAACCCCTGTTATTTGCTTCTTTTGCATTATCTTAGTTCACCTTTTGCATTATATCAAGGTGTATTAGCAAAATAATTGTCAAGGTGTTAAAATACATAAAAACCAAAGGGGTTTAAAATGTATATTGCAGTTATAGGCTTTACCACTGGTAGCCGAACATTTAAAGCAGGTGATAAGGTTCCTAAAAATTTACCTTATAATTCCATTAGATTAAAGCGCGGATTAATTAAAGAAGCTAAAGTTATTGAACCTACTGAAACAAAGGTTATAAAAGATGAGTTACTACACAGCGACAACAACAAACGGAAATCAAAGAACTCAGCCAAATCAAAAAAGCAATCGAACAAGTGATCCGTTAGTCAGCCCTATATCAACATCAGATATGGCTAACTTTCTAGGATTGCCAATGCCTTTGCTTGTTGCTGATGAAGTCCTTATTGATGGGCTTCTTGTTGCTGCTTGTCAGTTTTATATTGATTACACCAACAAAGAGCTATTAAAAAGAAACTATACGCTTAAATATGATCGCTATCCTGAAAGACAATCAGCTTTTGGTGGTCTTGGTGCAATGCACTCTAATCAAGATTGGTGGATAAGTTTTTGTGTGTGGCCTGTTGATTCAATTGTTAGTGTTACGGTAGATAATGAAGTTTTAGTTGATGGTGATGATTACAGTTACGACTTAGATTCAGAGCCAGCAAGATTAACATTAGAGCAAACTTTAGCTTGTCCTATCGTGATTAATTATGATGCAGGGTACGCAACAAGTGAAGAAATACCACCAAACGCTCTAACAGGCATTCAATTACTAACGGCTTATCTGTTTGATCACCGTGGCGCGTGTGATGTTTCAATGGCTGCTCAGCAATCAGGGGCTAAAACTATGTGGGCGTCCGATGTGATGATATTAACACTATGAAATGTTGTGATATAACAGCCGGAATGCTTAGGCATCCGATTATAATTGAACGTCAAACAAAAGTTAAAAATGACTCTGGTGGTCAGAATGTATTATGGTCAACTCATAAAAACATGAAAGCACAAGTAAAGCCAAAATCAGGGCGCGAACGTGTTTATGGTATGCAGTTAGAGTCACCTTTAACGCACACTATTATTATTCGTTACACTACTGATATTTTAACAGTCGATAGAGTCCTTTTTAATGGTCGCTTAATGCAAATTAGAGCAGTAAGAAACTTAGAAGAGATGAATCGCTGGATTGAGCTATCTTGTGAAGAAGGCGTAGCGCTTTGAGTGCTGTTACTGTTGTTGGTATAGATAAGCTTAACGCTACATTAAAAGAGCTTGAGAAAGACGCTGGTAGGCATTCAAAATCAGCTTATATTGCAGGTGGTAAGCTTGTAGAAGGCGAAGCAAAAAGATCTATTCAGGAACGTTCACCCGGCCAGAATGTAACAAGATACAGGAGTGGCGGTGGTAGTTATCAACACCAAGCATCAGGGCCAAACGAAACACCAAACACCGATACAGGTCGATTAGTATCTAGTATTAATACAGAACCTACTGATAACGGTGTTTTTGTTGGTACATCTTTAGAGTACGGTAAATATTTAGAGTTTGGCACAAAAGATATGGACGAAAGGCCGTGGTTAATTCCAGCTTTAAATAAAAAGTCTGATGATATAATTAAATTACAAATTGGCGCGGTAAATAAATCAATACTGGAGAACGAACACAATGTTTGAGTTAGATTTGCAAAAAGCCGTTTATCTTGCGCTTAGCGATGTTATTAGTGCACCAGTTTATGATCATGTCCCTCAAAATACTTCATATCCATATGTGGTAATAGGAGAGGATAATTTCGTTGATTGGTCTACTGATGATAAAAACGGTTTTGAAGCTACTGTAAACATTCACGTATGGGATCGACCGGAAGGTAATTCAGGTTCGAGAGGTCGCGCTAACGTTAAAGTGATACAGGGCGAAATATATGGTATATTACAACGTAGCAGCTTTGTTGTAGGTAGCTATGGTAATCCCGGTATGAGTTTCGAGTATTCTGATGTGTTTATGGATACAGACGGAACAACTTACCACGGAGTGCAAAGGTTCAGAGATAATTTTGCTGAAAAAAACGAATTTAATTTAGGTGTTTGTTAAGGGGTATAGTATGACTGTAGGTGCAGGAATTTTAGGGCGTGACGCAACATTAACTATCGCGGGTCAGCCAATAGCAGGAGTAACAACCAAGGGTTTATCTATTGCTAATGAGGCTGTTGATGTTTCTAGTGATGATAGCGCTGGTTATCGTGAATTAATGGCGCAATCTGGAATGTCTACATTAGACCTTTCCGTGTCAGGTGTAACAAAAAATTTAGAGTTGATGCGTTCGTGTATTGTAAATGAAAGTAAAATGTATGCGTTCACGCTAACTTATACAGATAGCTCTGTAATTGCTTTTGATGGCTTTTTTTCAACATTAAGTCAAACTGGAGAGCATAACACGGCATTTACTTTTGATGCAGCGTTCCAAAGCTCAGGCGCTTACACGTTCACACCGGGGCCATAATCCATGATAATTTTTCCCAACACAGAAATATCATGGGGTGGCAAAGAGTACACCACTAAAGTAACTATGCGCGTGATCAACAAGATTGAGCAAACAGTTAGCCTTGCGCCTTTAGCTATGAAGTTACAGCAGGGTGACATTGTCATATCTCACTTAGCTGTAATTTACGGTAACCTTTTAAGGTCTGGAGGCTGTAACGTTTCAGATGATGAGGTTTATGCTTCAATGATGGGCGTTGATACTGGTGCTGAGTTAGATCAAGCGGAAATAATGACCGCTGCCGGAGTTGCTTTAGCTTGTTGTTTCCCTGAAAGGCCAGCGGAAGAACAAGCAAAAAAGACAAGCAATCACAAGGCGAGCTAGATTGTGATTGGGCTTCTTTTTACAAGATAGCTGTTGGTAATTGGGGTATATCTCCTTCTGATTTTTGGGAGATGTCACCTACTGAATTCTGGTTGATATACGAAGCAAAATTACCTCCTAAAACCATCGGTGGAATGTCAGAAGAACACACCGACATATTAACCGAAATGCTAGAAGAGGCAGAAGAAAAATGGCAGCAAGCGCAACAGTTGGCGGAATAAAGGTAAAAATCGGAGCCGATACAGCAGGCTTTGAAACCGGACTACAGAAAACCCGTAAAGGCTTAAACTCTATTGGAAAGTGGGGTACTGCTGCCGCTGCTGCTGTTGCTGTTGGTGCTGCCGCAATAGTTAAATCTCAATTAAGTATATTAGACTCATTAGCCAAAACTTCTGATGCTCTCGGCATTCAGCAACAAAAACTTCAAGCACTTCAGCACATCGGTGAATTAACCGGAACATCTAACGAAATGGTAAATAAATCCCTTGAGCGTATGCAGAGGAATTTAGGTGCTGCTGCTCGTTTGGGTGGTGCTAGTGCTGATGCTCTCGCTGATTTAGGCGTTAATGTTCAAGAGATAATAAGCCTTAAGCCTGAAGAGCAGATGGAAGTGTTAGCAAAAGCACTTTCAGGTGTAGAGAATCAAGTTGTAAAAGCCTCTATAGCTAATGATATTTTCGGGCGCAATGGCACAAGAATGCTCAAAATGTTAGAACAATTAAAAACTGAAGGGTTAGATCCTACAGTTAAATCATTGGATGATATGGGTGTATCGCTAACTCGAATAGATACATCAAAAGTCGAACAGGCCAATGATGCAATGTTTAAAGCAAGCGAAGTTACTACAGGTTTAGCTAATAAACTGACGGTTAAGCTTAGCCCTATCCTAGAAGCTATATCAAATCAATTCATAGAAGGCGCAAAAAATTCTAAAGGATTCTCCAGCGCAATAGATGACGGATTCAACACAGCAATAAGTGTAATAGGTGTTTTTGCTGATGGCTTGCATGGCATAGAGATTATAGCTAAAGGTCTTGAAATAGCATTTAGGGCGACAGGGCTGGGTATTATAAAGATATGGCAGGGCGTCACCACTGTTATAAATAGAATAGTTAATCAAACAACTAAAGATTTAAACTCATTAATAGAGCTTGCTAATAACATTCCCGGTATTGATATAGATCAAATATTAATAACTGACAGCGAATCGAAAATATTTGCAGATAGATTAGCAGCAACAGCATCTACAGCATTAGATGGTGCTATAAATGAGCTTCATGAAAAAATGATGGAGCCATTGCCGTCCGAATCACTTAAGCAATGGGTTGCTGATGCAGAGCAAGCCGCTACAGAAGTAGCTGAAAAATTAACAGGCGCTACCACTCCGACAGATGAAGAAATTGAGCTTGTTATAGAAAAACAAGCAATAATAACTGACGAAGAACGCAAGGCAGCAGAAGCTAGAATAAAACTAGCACAAGCTGAAGCCGCAGCCAAAAAAGCCGCGATGAGTACAATGTTTAATGACTTAGCCTCTTTAATGAACACAGGAAGCAGGAAAGCATTTAAAATTGGCAAGGCTGCTGCAATCGCTAATGCTTCCATAAAAGGTGTTGATGCTGCCGTTGCCGCTTGGGATGCTGGTATGTCTACTGGTGGCCCTTGGGCGCCTGTTGTTGCCGCTGCTTATGCTGGCGCTTCATTATTAAAAACTGGTACGATGATAAATCAGATTAAAAGCCAGTCTTTTGGTGGTGCTTCTGCTCCAACATCATTTAGTGGCGGATTACCAACAGTTAACACAAATGGTGGCGGTCAGTCGCAACCAAATCAAACAAATGTTAGTATAGATATAGTTGGAAGCGAGAACGCAACATTCTCTCGCGGTCAAATCGAAAGCCTTATTGGTGGCATAAATGACGCGACTAATGATGGCGTAGTATTAAATACAGGAGGTTAGAAAATGGCTACAGTTTGTTTAGTTCCAGAGTTAATAAGCCCTATTCAAACGGGTGATTTATTAGTATCTGAAACAAAAATAGATATTGAGACAGGTGACTTATTAGGCGCTATAGCTAAAGAAGATATAGCTACAGGTGGCTTATTAGGCGCATCCGCCAAGGTAGATATAGTAACTGGTGATTTACTGGTTGCTTCTGCTAAAGTCGATATAGTTACAGGTGGGCTAGTGCCTTCGCTTGCTAAAAACGGGTTAACTCCTTTAGGTGTTTGCGTATGATTGACGGGGATTTTTACTTGGCTACTGATAGAACGCAATGCTTAGAGCCTTTGCCGCTACCATCTACAAGCAATTTTCCTCTAAATTATGCGCGTATAGGCTATGAAAACACACTACTAAACGGAAGCGCTACAGCAACAAGTGACACTGTTGGCAGCGCAAACATGCTGACACCATCTACTTATGATAAATGGCGCCCTGTATTAGATCCTTCGGATTGTACATTGATAGGTGTTTCTAAACTGTGTAATTATGTCGGCATTGCTGCTCATAACTTAAGCGGTGCAACTATTGTAGTAAATATCAGTAACGGGGGAGCATTGACCGAAATATACAACGGTGTTGCGCCTAGTAATAAGCCGTTACGCATTGGGTTTACTGAATCAACTTATGATCGCGTTTTTATTGATGTGTCAGGAACTACAGTTGCTGAAATTGGCGTGGTGTATCTTGGTAAAGAATTAGAAATGATGCGCCCTAATTACTCAGGCTATTCGCCAGCAACATTAAGCTCTAAAGATGTTTTTACTCCACAAATGTCTGATGGTGGCCAGTTCTTAGGTAAGCAATTAGTAAGAAAGGGTTTTGCTACACAAGCAAACTTTCAACATTTAACTTATGAATGGTATGAATCAGAGTTTCAGCCATTTGTAGAAGCAGCAAAAACAACTCCTTATTTTTGGGCGTGGAACTTACAAGAACACCCTAACGAAATTGTTTTCGGGTGGACTAATGAAAACATAAAGCCTTCACTGATGGGTATTAGAAACTGGTTAGAGGTGTCTTTTGATATTGATGCTCACGGGAATTTATAATGAGCTATGACGAGGCTAAAAAAGAGTTTATAAAAGAAAAATTCTGGTACATAGAAATTGACCTAGACTATTGTGATAATACTTATGGCTCCGCGCCTTGTACTGCTTCAGTTGGTGTTACTGGCGATATAAAATGTTTCAACACTAGCTTTACCTGTCAAGATAAGGCTAATTATGCAGCATCACCTAAAACATATAGGTATTGTACTAATGTATCTCCATTGCCTGAAGGTTTAGACGCTATACCATCTTTACTATCAGCCCCATCTATAGATGCTGTTAAATTTAACCCTGAAGGTGGTTTAGGTGTTAACGGTGGCATAACGTTGCAATTTAAAGATCACCCATCTAATGATGTAGGCATTGATAAATATGTAAACGAGCGAACATATATACCTTATGAGACTGGCACTTATTGGGGTAAGTTAAGAGCAAGAAATCCTCACTATAATAATAGAGAAATACGCGCCTACTCTGGTTATCTTGTTGATGGTAAATTCGACATAGCTAACTTTGAAAAAAGAACGTATGTTATCGATCAAATAGATGCACAGCGCGGAAGAGGTATAGTAAAAGGCAAGGATGTATTAAAGCTTGCTGATGATGATCGCTCTCAATACCCTGTAAAATCAACAGGTGAATTGTCTGCTGATATTGACAATGTAGTAACATCTTTAACGCTTACGCCTGCTGGTGTTGGTGATTTGGAATATGACTCATCAGGATGGATTAACCTTAGTGATGAAGTAATGTCATTTACTCGAGTTGCTGATGTCATGACAGTTGTTAGGGGTCAGTACAATACAGTTGCTACCACTCATTCATCGGGCGATGCTGTTCAGCAGTGCGCATATTTTAATGACCGAGTAGAAAATATAGTTTATTTTTTGCTTACTACCCCTTCAAATATAAACCCGTCTTTTATAAATTTGCCTGATTGGGTTATAGAGTCAGATGATAATTTCCCTTATATGTTTGAGGCTTTACTTACTGAGCCTATAGGCGTTAAAGCATTATTGAAAGAATTGGCAGAAAATGCGCCACACTCACTAAATTTTAATGAGGTTAGCCAGTTAATAGAGTTTACAGCACTAAAAGAGCCACCAATAAATATAAACTATATAAATAATCAGGCTAATATCACAGGAACTTTAAGCCCTACCGATCATCCAGAAAAAAGAATCTCTGATGTGTTTGTTAGATTTGGGCGTAGAGATCCAACGCAAAAAATGGACGAGCTTAATAATTATTCTCAAACTTATGTTAGAAGTGATTTAGCTTCAAGTGGTGCTGATGAATACGATGGCGAGAAAATAAAAACCATCAATTCAAGATGGATTAATAATTTTAATAAAGCCGCGGCTGTTGATTTGGCTGCAAAGTTTGGGCGTAGATTCTCAAAAACTCCACGAGAAATATCTTTTACTGTTACAGCTAAAGATTCTGATTTATGGATTGCTGACAATATAGGGATTAACCATCCTGAATTGCAAACTGTAACAGGTGAGCAAGGCGATAACATTTACCAGATAATGAGCGTAAAAGAAGCTGGCGATTTTAAATATACTGCCATGGAATATACTTACGGTGATGCTTTGCCGGACGATCCAGAGTCAGGAATTAATTTAATTATCCTTGGTGGCAATGTTAACAACATAAACCTAAGAACTATTCATGATTCGATATTTTCAACACCAACCGATAGCACTATAGTTAAATTTATTATAGATAACGGTGTAGAAGTTGGAAGCACATCAACAGCCAACGAATCCATAAATACTGGCTCATGGCCTGCTTTGATGGAGCCTATACGCTTATTCATAAAAGGTGAAGCTGCCGGGCGTGGTGGTGATGGGTTTTTTAACTTTGACGGTGAAGATGGTGGGCTTTGCTTGCTAATGAATCATGATGTAACAATCGAAGATATTACAGGTATTCTTGGTGGTGGCGGTGGCGGTGGCGGTGGTGTTAATCATCAACTTTCACCAGATCATGCTGTTGGTGGTGGTGGTGCTGGCTTAGTTAACAGTAACCCTAACGGACAAAATCAAACAGGTGGCGCAGGCCAAGACATTCCTTTTGGCCCGTATGACTTAATTGCTGGCGATGGTGGCGATTTAGGCTTAGACGGTCAAGATGGCACTTCTATACCTTTAATACCTGAAGAAATAGATATATATCTTGGTGGTGCTGGTGGTGCTGCTATAGATACAAACGGCTTTAATCTTATAATTACAAACGGTGCAGCAAACATCAAAGGGGCAATATTATGACGCGTTCAGTATTTCAACGCTACGCAAGAAACGAAAACGGGGAAGCTATTTCACTGGCTGAGATAAATGTAATTATATCTAGTGGCCCAGTGGCGGATATATATGCAGATTCAACGGGAGGCTCTCCAATTACACAGCCATTAGTAGCTGATGCAAACGGTTATTTTAGGTTTTATGTTGAGCCGGGGCTTTATGACGTTTCAGCAACAGATCCGGTTTTATTTTCAGTATCTACATTCTTACGTGAAGAAATTGGAACATCTAGAGAGTCGTTAATTGATGACGACCAACATGCAAAACCCTATAGTCCATTAAATAAACCTGATGCAGTAGATGTTAATTATGACAATTCATCTTCAGGGCTAACTGCAACAGAAGTTCAAGCGGCAATTAATGAGGTTAATGCAAAAACAGATCTAATCAACGACCTGTCACAAGCGTATGAGTTTGCAACGGTCGCAGAATACAAAGCGTTTACCACTGAATTTCCTTTGTCTAAAAGAATTTATTTAGCCGATAGAAACGCCTATTTTACTGTTATTGCATCAGGCACAGAAGACGGATTTAATATAATTAAAAACACAACTTTATCACAGAGTATTAATTTAATCGTAGGAAAAGATATCATTGTCAGTCAGTGGATAGACGCAGACGCAGACTTTCAAGCCGCAATACCTTTTATGGATGCTTTAGGCAAGAAAATCATTATTGACAGGGCAGTCAGTGCGTCAACTGCTACGGTTATTAATTCAGATGTAGAGTTTACACCACAAGGCACCTATACAACTGCCGAGGTTGCACCAGACCCAAATGTGGCTATTTATCAATTTAACGGAAATGTGACAGCCCCAAGGTCTGAAATATTTCTTGGAGATGGCGATATTGTTTTGAACGGCTCAAGTCGTGTTGTTTATCCTGAATGGTTTGGTATATTTAATTTTGATAATGGAAATGATGGGAGCGTCAATTTAGACTCTAATATTAGACGTGCTGGTCGCTGTAATGGCGATTCTCAATGTGCTATTGAATTTGGTAACGGACTTTATTACATTAGAGATTTTTTAATTGACCAGTCTAATTCTGGAATTATAGGTCAAGGCAAGGATAATACTTTTCTTAAAAACTCTATTGTTAATAACACATCAACTAGATTTGGTGTGCAGGTAACTATTTTTGCCCCTACTACTGCATTACCTGCCAACTTGGGGAATAGAAACTGGGTAGGGACAAGCACAACTACAGATTGCTACATTAGAGATTTAACGATTGTATGGAATGATACTGACACAGTGGCAACAGACCCACAAATGAATTGTTTTGCATGGCTAGGTTGTCAAGGCGGTGAAATTAGAAATGTTCACGCCTCATTGCCTACAGGTCAACGCGCCTTTGCTATCCAAACGAACGACCAAGATCAAGAGACAGAAGATGTCTTGATGACAGGTTGCTCTAGTGATGGCGGCATATCTGGCATTTATTTATCAGAGGGGTTTGTTACCAATACGGGTAAAACGTTCAAAAACATTCAAGTTATTAATAATCACTTCTCTGTCAGATTAGTGGCGAGTGACGAGCCTTTAGGTCCATCTTCTTCTATTATATTGCATGGTTTAGAGGTTCCTGCAAATATTGATGTGACAGAGGTTATTATTAGAGATAATCATTGTGAGGGTGGAGCTAAAGGTGTGCACACTCAAAGCCCAGATGTTACAACAAAATGGAATTCAAAGGTGATACTTGAAGCCAATTCATTTAAAGACTTTAGAGAGCAAGGCATACTATCTTATATTGAAGATATGGATATCATAAGAAACACTTTTGATTCAACTTTAATGGAAACACAAACAATACAAGCTGGTGGCATTGTTCTTTACACTAACGCTAATGGTGGGGCATTAACTAATTCACTGATAGGGAATATATTTAAAAACCTATCTGGTACGGGTACGATTTATGGTGTATCTATCAACTCTAACGAGGGCTGTAATCACTTGTTGGACGATAACGTGTTTAGATATGACAATGGGTTATCTCCTGCTTATGATGTTTTTTTCTTGGATAGTACAGGCGTGTTGGGCGATGTTAAATTATCAAACAATACTTTTTATGACACTGCAGCCGCTAATGTTCGCGGCACAACGATCAGTCAGGAGATGCTTTACCATGATTTAGGCGGAAATCAGAAAATGAACCTATTTAATGGTGAGATATATGACGTCAGGTTGTCAGCGCCCGTAGATTCTCGCTACTACAAGCGAGGCGAGACTTTAAAGTATGGTCTTGCAGTGTTTACCGCAGGCACTCAAACAGGGTATATATGCACAGCTGATCATACTCCACTATCTGCCGGGACATGGAAAAGCGTGATAGGTTAAACTTAACAGCACAAGGGGTATAAAATACCTCCTGTGCTGACCATGTTAAAATGTCTTTAACCACTTTTGAACATCAAATCCCGGACATAACTTAGATGAAACTTCGTTATGTCCTAAAACTTTTAACTCTGGATATTTAAACTTTTTTTCTAAAACTAAGTTTTTCAATATCGCCCATTGTTTATCATTAAACTCATCACGCCCAATCATGCAAACACCAATAGCATTATTATGCCCTTTAGCGTGTGAGCCTTTCCAATACTCGGGGCGTCCTGCCTGAAGCTCCCCTTTTGGTGTTATAACCCAGTGATAGCCAATACCATCCCATCCGTTTTCCAAGTGCCAGCGGTGAATGTCAGCGGCATTATGATACCGACCGTTCGGGGTATCAGAGCAATGTAGAATTAGTTCTTTCATCTTTAATCTCTCTATATTCGTATGAATAATTTTCATTGGCTGCATAAATATACACACTGAGACGGAATCATTAACACAGCAACTATAATAAACAGTAACAGTAAAAATAAAAACTGATTGGCTTTATGCTTCATAATTCACCCATTTCTAAATGTAACAAGCGTGGAAAGGCGGAACTTTTAAAATCCTTTCCGTGTTTGCACAAAAAACGCGGAACAGTTAAAACTATAAGTCACTGTAAACATTAACAATTCTATTTTTGCTATTCCGTGTTTGCGCAATTCCTGCTAATTGTAGTGTTATGTTACTAAACCAAGCTCGGTTGCCAATCCAGTTAAAACAACCTTAAATAATAGTGGTCTATCTTTGTGCCAATTAATCAAGGTGCGCTCTTTTACACCTGTTAACTCTGACATTTGACGCAAGGATTTTAACCCTTGCGCTTTGGCTTTCTTTGATGCTGTCATTAACATTCACCTTTTAACTTGTAAAACATGTATTGATCAAACGCGCTTTTTTTATCAACATTAGTTAAAAGAGAAAAACAAAACTCGCTAAACTTTTTAACTTCTGCTGCAACGTATGCTTGAACTGTATTAGTGTGATCTTCTTCGTTCATACCTAAAAATATTTCTTTCATTCCGTCTTGCTCTAGTGAAGCACTAACCATATTGATAAGGCTTAAAACATCGTTGGTAGTTACGTTCATTGCTTGTGCTAGTGTAGTTACGTTCATAATCTTAATCTCTTTAATGTTTCGGGGTTATCCCCTAACTCTTAAAACTAATTATACGCAACTATTGCATATAATCAAGTATAAAATGCAATTATTTCACGCTTATTTTAGTAACGGCAACATAGCAATAAATTCACTCTGACACGCAACAGCTCGCTGCGCTCCTTTGTGCTTAGCCGCATAATTAGCGGTTATATTGCCTTACATCGGTATACTCATTGCGTCAAAGAAAAAATCAACAGCACAGTCATACATTGTCGGGTGGTACATCATATACCCATCGCCACTAACTTTATTAAAGTCATCCTTTATTTTTATTACCGCTCTTTTTTCGTACTTATTCAGCTCTTCAAACCAGTGTTTCGTTTCTTTATCATTCATTTTCTTTCTCGCTTATATTGTTGTGTAACCAGTAAACATAACAACCTAATTCATGGTCGGACTCAGCAAGCTGAGCCACATAATTAATGGTTAGTGAGCTAGTGAATAATACTTGGCGCGGTGCCATAAAGCTTATCTAGTTCAGGGTTTTTAGCCCCGAATCTCCAAGCCTGAATAGCTTCCGCCCATTCACTTTCACACTGCTCACATCTATCTTCATAGTATTTTAGTTCTTCATCTGTCAATTGTTGATGGCATTCTCTGCAATTTTTAATATTCATTATCAATCCTTAAGCTCACTAACAACACGCTCAATCGTGACCGCTACTGCTCGCTACGCTCTCAAAACGTAGCGGCACATTAGCTGCGGGTTATATTGCACTTCTATTTCAGTGACCATCCAGAGTTATTCAACCTAACCTCGTGATTTTCATTAACCTGAGACGTCCACACGTACTCACTTATTTTCTTATCAAGGGTTATTTCTTGGCACCCTTTATTGTCCCACCCAATAATTACATCGCCTTTTTTAAATTCGTACCCGTCCATAATCAACTCGTTACATCTCTTCATTTCAACTCTACCTTCTGTGTATGTGCAAAATATAACAACCTAATTCATGTTCGGACTCAGCAAGCTGAGCCGCATAATTAATGGTTATATTGCCTTAGTCTTTAAGTCATTCCACCAAGCGGTTCGCTCAATAGCTCTCAACCTCTTAATCACCTTTCCTCTTGGGTCATAGCGTTTTGCGCCTTTTGCCTTTCTATTATCCCACGCTTTACCGTCTTTCTTATTAAGCCGCGAGTTATTAAATTTCAATCTTGTGTCTGCTAGTCTTTCTAAATATGTCATTCGTTTATTCTCCTGAGTTAACGGCAAATATAACAACCGTAATTAAATCTGACTGTAACTGCTGGCTACGCTGGCGCATTTTCAGCAGTTTATTACATGGTTAGGCGGATTAGTAAATAACCTTTTTGTATACATCACCACGAGCAGTTATTAACAAATCATCATTGCCCTTCACAACCTTTACACAGTCATCTAAATGCGCCAACTCATAACCATGCTTCATCAAATTAGCAAGCTTATACTCTGCCCTTTTAATAAATCCTTTTGGGTATAAGTCATCGCGCCTAACAACGGTTTTCAAGTCGGATTCGCTAACAGTTGTCTTCTTTTCTGGCAATAAAAGCTCAGTGTATTTTTCTGTTTCCATAGCATTTTTCTCCTCTGATGCGCTCACACGCTTAAAACTAAGGTTATGTTACTAAACCAAGCTTGGCTTTTAGTTCTAGTATTTCTTTCATGTCGCTCAATGACCTTATATGATCAAAAACAACGGTAAAGTCATAATCAACATAATGTCGCGTTTCACCAACCCAGTGAAACCAGTTATTAATTACGTCAGTGTCCGTCTGCAAGTATTTAATTTCTTTCCTGTAATTACTAAACGCTATATGCGTAGCACCTTCTGGTGCTTTTTCTAATATTTCTTTGTCATTCATTTTATCAATCCTATTCAGTGGCGGTAACATAACAACAAATTCATGTCGGAAATTAACTGCTCGCTACGCTCACTACAACGTTAATTCCGCATAATTCAAAGGTTATATTGCACAAAGCTTTTCTCTTAATTCTCTGGCTCTACCTGCTTTTCGTTCAAACTGAATTATAGCTATAGCCAAATCTTGCAGGTGTTCATGACCATACATCCCTAAGCCATTAGTTAACGCTACATGGTGAGGGTGCATAAATCCTTGCCCCGTCTCACTATTACCATCATCACAATGCAAATAATGGCGATCACCTTTACCATCTGTAATGCTCCATAACCCTTGAGTTACCTTTTTCATTATCTTGACCTCTTCTGTGTATGTGCAAAATATAACAACCTAATTCATGGTCGGACTCAGCAAGCTGAGCCACATAATTAATGGTTAGGTGTTTCTTTTACCAACTCTGCCTAGGTGGCACAACTGACTCATTTCCATCATACTCATCTATTTCAAATTCTGCATTATCTGGTATTTCTTCTATTTGTAGATCGGCACACATTCCGTTAGCTTCTTCACCTAAATCCTCTATAACTTTTATTAAGTCAGGATCAGCTCTATCATCGCCATAAAAATCATAACAACCAACAGGCTTACCTTTTAACTCAGTTAAAATCTTGCATGCTTTATCGCTCAACCCAAACCCGCCAAAACACGCATTATATGCTACTTTTTTCATCTCTCTTTCTCCATTGTTTTAATCTGCATTTATTGCAACAGTATTTAGCTCTTTTAGTGCCGTAAAACTCAGTGTTGCATTCTTTGTTTTGACACTTCTTTTTCTCAATCATGGGTAGAGTGTAACGCAGTTTCGTTTCAAGTCAAGAAATAAAAAGGCGTATTCCAAAAGAAAACACCTAACAACTACAATCAGTCGGAATTTAACAGCTTAACGCTTCGCTACTGTTAAATCCGCTGTTGTTCAGGTTAGCGTGCATTACTCTATAAACTCATATCGCGTGTAAATAGGTATAAATAAAAACCAGTATGTGTAAACCCTGTATAACGCTCTTTCCTTTTTAGTGTCGAACTTACCTCTAAAAATATCTTTTTTCGCTGTACTGTGCGTTTGTCTAAAAATCATTTTCTTTCTCTCCATTAATTTTGGTGTTAACGTAAAACTCGCTAACAACTAATTCATAACGGAAATTAACAGTTCGCTACGCTCCTAAACGTTAATTCCGCATAATTCAAGGGTTATGTTACTAAACCAAGCTTGGCTTCAAAATAATCAGCGAATAAATCTTTTAGTAAAATACTCGCTATGCGGTCAACCTCAAAATCATCTATAGGCATACCGTTATTAAATCGCTCTACCCTGTGATAATTATTATAAATCAACTCTATATCCCATAATTTCATGTTACTTGGTGCACTTCTGATTGGGTCAGGGTTAAAATCAACCTCTGCATAAACACCATCGCTTTTTGCTATCGTATTAATTTTTACTGCAATATCCAACAGTGTAGTATCTTTCATTTTATCAATCCTTTTCAGTAACGGTAACATAGCAACCGTAATCAAAATCTGACCAGCCACTCTATAACCTCATAACCACCAATAGCAACAAGAGCAGCCACCACTAACCAAAACAGCACCATATTATTTCTTTCTCGATTATCCATTAGTTAATCACTCTGTTATCAATTTTAGTGTAGTCATCAGTAAAAGCGTTAAAGTCATCTATCGAATCACGTTCA
>Ga0209345_10000909_pt1 | contig 37939 bp, 71 predicted proteins | sample Cruoilmetagenom7_FD_187294 | JGI IMG/M metagenome (GOLD analysis project Ga0209345, IMG submission 187294) | Oil polluted marine microbial communities from Coal Oil Point, Santa Barbara, California, USA - Sample 7 (SPAdes) (version 2) | ecosystem: Environmental > Aquatic > Marine > Oil seeps ...
AGCCGAACAATAGTTAGCCATTATGCAGCTCCTTGTAACTGTAAATTTCTGAACTCAGTTCCGTTATTAATACCATCGACTATCTGATCAATAAGCGTGTCATTGTCCTTAACAACTCCTGCTGCAATATTTACAGTGATATTACCACTCATTGATTCAGCAAGATTCTCTGTCATCGCTGCATTCAACACAACCTCTTGAGGTGTAAGCATTGCCGGAACTGTATCACCCTGCCCTGTGTCTGTTCCAGGGACAATACCACCACTAGCCATTTTAACGCCTGCAATCTTCGCAACATTTGCTGCTGTAGCGACTCCGACTAATCCTGCAAGTGCAAAGTTGAATGGCGGCGGCGCCGATGCCAAAGCTTTTTGAACTGCTGCGATTCCGTCAATCGTGGCAACGGAAATTGCCCCGGCCTTCCCGATTACTGCAAGCACTTTGTTATTTGCAGTTGATAAAGAAGCTATGGTATTCGCTGTTGACTTGAAGTTTTCAACTTTTTGTTTCCCAGTTAGTTTATCGAAATTGGCTCTGTCTGATGCGGCTTTAAAATCAATCTTTAGGAACTCTGCAACCGATCTTTCCTTTTCAAGTTTTAATGCTGCTTGATGGTCGCGCTCTGCTTGTTCTCTATCAGCATTACGTGTTTTAATCTTTTCTTTTCTGCGCTCCTCTTCCTCTGCCTCTATTTGAACTTTTAGTTCTTCAATCTCTGCGCTGCCTTCAATAATTTGTGCTTTCGTGTCCGCTATAATAGGGGCAGCCCCAAGACCTGCAACACCTGGCAGGAATATTGCTTCCTGAACTGTTGTGCCGGTTAATTTAATTTCATCTTGTAATTCTTTTAAGCGGTCTTTTGCTTTGTCTAAATCATCTCCAACAAGTCTTTCTGTGAATGTGCCGATCCCGTCACCAGCCTCAACAATCCAACCAGTGAGAGCTTTTATAGCCTCTATCATAACGGGACTTTTAGTTAAATAAGACCCTATCCCCTCGAGGAGATCCCCCCAAGCATTTGAAAGCTGGGTTGTCGCACCTGCGTATGTTTCAACCTTGGATGCCGCCACTCCTGCAAACTGGCTGTTAACGGCTGTTATAGCATTAGTTAAAGTCTCTGCTCCTGTTGCACCTTTTTCTACAACAACATTATATCTCTTAAGACCGGAGCCACCATCCTCCGATGCTTTAGCTATTAAGCGCATTGATGTGTTTAGATCAACACCTAGAGCAGCACTCATGTTCTGAGCCGCTATAGTAGCTTGTTTTAAGCCCTCTCCTGTCATCTTTGTAAGCTGTGCAAATAAAGCTGCTGCGCTTAGAGTTGCCTCATCTCCGAAGGTAGTCATTGTTTGAAGTTCAGATGCAAAGGCTTGGAAGTCTCTGCTGCTTTCCTTGCTTGCATCTCCTGCGCTTGCAAGGGCAAATTCTAATTCATTTATTGCAGCCTCTTGAATCGCTGCTGCCTCAGTAACGGCGCTAATAGCGCCTGACAAGGCACCATACACTTTCTGTCCCAGAGCAAGCCCCTGGTTAAGAACAATAACTGACTTGCTTAATTTGCTAAAGCCCTTCTCAGTCTTCTTAGATTCCTTTTCAAGCTTCTTCATTTGCGCTAGAGCTTGTTTAGCAATTAAATTAATGTCAATGTTAACGTCTGCCATTGTTAACCCTTTCTGCAGCCTTCTTTTTAATTTCTTCTTTCTCTCTGGTGCAAGCGTTATTGACTACCTGTAAAACTTCAATTGCTTGTGCTGGCTGATCCATTAATGAACCTCTAAAGGGTAGCACCCCCCTCTCATAACAATCATTCATCGTCAAAAGTGTATCCATCATCGGATGATGAACCTTACAAAGGCATGTGTTGTATTTTATGTTGTCAATTCTATCTATTGTATGTTTAACAACAACCCCGCACCCTCTTGAACTGACATATGCTTTCTTTCTCTCAGGAGTTTTTATTTTAAGCATCTCTTCTTTACAATTATACCTATCACTATACAAAGCTCTAACATTGCCATTTATAGTTACGTAATCATAAGTTGAAACACTTGAAATTCTCATAATCTCTTGCAGAATGCATTCCCAAAAAACGGGAAGTGGGCTTATTATTCCCTCTTCCCCTCGGTGGGGTTTACAATCGTCACGCCCTCCAATTCTTCTTTAGTCTCAGGATCAATTATTTTCTCTGGAACATTATCAACAAATGCTATGCAAGTGGCAACAAGCCTTCCGGTGCACTGCAGATTCATTAAGTCATCAATGCACTTTTCACTTAAGATATCACCTTCAAATTCAAGCTTAAATCCCTGCCCGTTTTTTGTGATACCTTTTATATCCTTAACGCAAAACCTCAAAGCATCACAAGATGCTTCCATAAGTTTTGCATAATCAAGCTTTGTTCTGAAAGCCATTAAGTTGGGCTGAATGTTCATTTTCTGTTTAACCGTCAAGGGTGATATATAGACGGTTATGTCATCAATTTTAACCTCAACCCTGTCATCTGTTCCGTATAATTTCATTTATTCTCCAAATGCTAAAACTGCTGTTGGGTTAGTGCCGCCATCTCTCACAGAAAAAGTCATTGCGTTTTGAGCAAGACCATTTATGTCGGATCTTCCAATTTCGTTAAACTGACAAACTGGAAAGTAGAATGCGATTACTTCCTCAAACTCTCCGTCTGTTGAAGTTGGATTGTAAGCGAATCCGAATAAAGTGAAAGTGTCATCATCTTCCCATTCATCAAATAAAGCAACACTATCATCTTCCATGTATGGATTGATAGCTCCTGTGATTTTTCTATCAGTTTGTCTGATTCCAGTTCTACCGTTTTCATTACAAGTGGTAGTTTTGGGGGCCAGCGTGTTCTCTAATGAAAAAGTAAAGTCATTTAACGCAATCGAAATTCCATCTTTATAAATACATGCATTCAGTATTACAGGCGGAAGAGATGCGTCAAGAGATGGGTCATAGACATTTGCTGAAACAACCCTTGTGAAACTCATCCCCTCATATGATGCTGTTAATTGTGGGAATTGCCCAGTTGTCCAGTTTTCTCCTGCAAGAGTTCCAACCTTACAACCCGCTGCGGTATGTTTAACTGCATCCTCATCAAATCCGGTTACTGAGAAAGACTTAAAACCACTGTCAGCAGTTCTATAGTCAATCAGTTTTGTAACGGCAACTTCATTAGCTGGTGCTCCACCGGGACAAGGAACAAGTAATTCAATACTTGTATTTGTAACAACTGACTCAATCGGGCTCACATGATAAGCTCCTGACTCTTCGATTAAAACAATATCTCCGGCTTGATAAGCAGCAGTAGCAGAAAATTTTATGCTTGTTGCCGAATGACTAGAATCATCACTCGCAGCACTCGCAACGGCTGCGTCTAATGTGCCAAGAGCACTTTCAAGAACAATCCCATATTCAGGAGCAGCCCCGCTGTCTCCAGCCTTCCACTCTAAAGGTATCGTCCCAGTAACGGCTTTTATACCGCTTCTGGCAATACTTGTATCAAGGGAAGCATTCTGATTTCCTCTTTCAAGTATTTCCTTATTAGGAATAATTAACTCATTAACCCCTTCAGCCAAGATACTTGTGAAATGATCAACACTTGATGGAGGCACATGAGTTCCCTCTGTCCCCTCTTCCATGACTGAAACATCTACGCTCCGATTTCTAACATCACCCATTTTGAACCCCCTTATAAAGTTTCGCTGTACTCGACTAAAAAGCTAGCCTTAAGTACAAAATTATTATACTTGTCTCCGCCTAAAAATTCAAGCCCTGCATCGTCCTCGTATCTTGCACGAGTCACACCTGCAAGTCTGCCTTCAAATACTTTTATTATACTGGTGAGATCTTCAAATAAAGCCTTCTCCGCCACAATGCGTCTTGTTGTATCATTCTTTAATATAAACACTTCCCTGCTTAACACTATTCCAAAGCGTCTTTCAATATCTGCCCTGTTGTTGGTTGTCCTGGTGGTATTGATGGCCGGACCAACCGTAATCCCATAAGAGAGCTTGAGATTAACAAGCTCATTGCTTTCCAGAACATAAGGATTATCAATCTCGTTATATGTGGGAAATAAAGTTTCAAGCTCTGTCCTAAGTCTTGCATAAGCAGTAGTAAAACTCATCTGAATAAACTCCCCTGGTTGATTCCTTGCTCATCGCTATCAACCTTTGCATTTTGGTTCGTGTCAACTGTAACGGGCGCATTCTTAATTAAACGCCTGTAAGTGGCGTGTTTTTTATCCCTCTCAAGTAATGCGTCCTCTCCCCGAACACCATCATAAATCAAAGATATGGCCTTATAAGCACATGCTGTGTTCACATCATCGAATCTTAAAATCTGCCCAGGAGTTAAAGCAATACTTCTGCTTTTCAAATCAATAAGGACCTGCTCGCTTGCCTCTATACACTGAGGTTCCCAATCTGCCTGTGACCCATCACCCCATGAAGTCAGATAACTATTAATCTCTGGTGCCTTCGCTATTATGTCAGCATCGGTGCAAAACCTGTATGTTACTCTTTTAAGTAAAGATCCTGCAGAGAGAGTTGCACTAAAACCAATTCTCACCCAATAAAGGTCATAAATCTTTTCAGTTTCAAAACCTAATGCACTCCCCTCGTCTGTTGGGTCAGCTATTTTCCCCCACCCGGACTCATCTCTGTCAATCTCCCATTGGATAACGCCTGACTGAGCCATTGAAACACCCGAGTCACTTGTTGAATCCAGAACATCAACAGCAGCTTTCCATTCTGTACCACTCCAGATATCAACCTCAGCAATACAGGCATTTGTATTAGCAGTGTCAACAGCGAAATATAAATTATTGAACGGGAAGTATTGACCGACATATAAATAGTCCTCATCTGTAGTGATTGGCAAGGTAAATGTGCTTGACCTATCCCCGGAGGCTAAAGACCTATCGACTAAAACCCCATTATCTGAATGCAGAACTCTAATCCATTGATTCAACATATTTTTCCCCCTGATCTAATATCTCACATATACCTATTGTCATTTTACTTACCTTTCTACAATAGTAGAACTCATTTATTTTCCTTAAAATATTGTAATGCTTTTAACTGTCTTTCAATTTCTATTTTTCTTTCATCAACATTTTTCATTTCGTCTTTTAATTTCTCTACAACTACATTTTCTTCGATAGGCATTGTCATCCTCTCAATTTCGACATCACCTTTTGATATAGTTAAAATAGCAAAGATACTGCCATTAACTTTTTCATAGTTTTGATTAACATCTAATCCAAGTTGTTGTGCAGATCTAACCTTATTCATAAAAACTTGATTCTCCATTACATCCCCTTTCTTATTAACTATAAAAATCTGGCGCCCTATCTTTAGTTGCTATGTTTGTTGACTGATAATGCCCATCTGCTAAATGCAGAAATGGATCAGGCACAGCACCAGAACTTGTTATGTTATTTGCGCTAAGATAAAACCTTATAAGAATAAGTCCATCTGGTTCAAATAAATCACTGTCTAATTGCGTTCCACTCCCACCGCTCACTGATATCTGAGTATCATCGATTATATGTTGGTATTGTATTGTAGATGCGTTCGATACTTGAGTTTGTGTTACATTGGTTCCAAACGCTGCTTGATTATGTCCTTTTGCATATGTCATTTCAAATGACCATGTTACAGAACCGCCTGTTACTAACGTTGAATTGTGTGACCAATGAGGATGTATAAATATATCTGTTCCCTCTACATAATCATGAGGTAAATGATAAGTTACCCACACTTCATCGTTGACATTTAAACTATATGCTTTTATACCGCCTTTATATGTCGTCCAGTTTGGATCTGTCCCACCTGATCCTCTAACTACTATAGGACCAAGTAAATCTCTCCACCCAAATGTTGGTGTTGTTGCATCAACTTTAATCCCATTACCAGAAGCTTTGTCTAAAACTAAAAACTGTCCGTCTGCTATATATACATCATTATCAAAGTAGTACCCATCAAAATTTTCAAATAAACAATCTCCTTGTCCATTTAGATGAAAATCAGTGCCATCAAACCATATTTCAACCTGCCTTGGGGCTCCTAAAAATACAGACACCGACCATGTTAATTTCATTCCATTTTCTAATAGAAAAGCTCCAACTGTCGGACTTCGTGAATATGTATGTTGTCCTACAACAGGTGAACCAAACCCTGCAGTTGTACCTGGTTCTGTAGAAAAGTATATTTCTTGAACAGTTGTATACCCTGGTGCACCTCCAAAAAATATTAGGTTCTGACCTATTGTTCCTATGGCACCGAATATAGCAAGAGGTGCTTGACTACTATCATAATGTCTTCCACCCAGCCCTGTAAATTGATTCGCTGTTGCTGTTTCATTTGACTGAAAAAGTAATTGACAGTTTCTTTGTGTGAAATCTATAGAACCCGTTAACTTCAATGGATAATCAGAAGGCTGAAACCCTTGTGAAGTATTATCTATATGGACAAAATTATTAAACCTATTTGTGCCAGTCCATATGTTATTAGTATTAAAATCAAATCCGAAGCTTCTATCTGCTGATAAATCTCCTCCACCTGTTATAGGTGAATTTGCGGTTAGTATTCTACTTGTTGGGGTTCCAGCTTCAACAATGTCAAAGTTTCCAGTAAAGATGTTAAATTTATATCCCATTAGCTTCTCGTTACCGTAGCTATCTCATCATCGCTATTATAAGTTAAAGTTAATGTAGCAACTGATGTTCCACCACTACCACCTTTTTTATATATCGCTGTTTCAATCTCCCCTGCTCCATTCCCAGCAGCAACATAGGTCAGAGCTATGTAGTCATATATCTTTGGGACTAACCCGCTTAAAATAGATGTTTTTATGTAATAATCTGACTTATCGCCAGCGGTAACTTCTTCACCTGATTTTTTTAGAACCTCAAGTCCATGATCTTCTACCGCCACTTTGCCCCCTTAAATATTATTAGATAGGGTTTTAACTTACTGTATCAGGATTAATCTTTCTAGCCGTAGGTGAGTCCCCGGGACTTTCATATGGAAAAGATTTGGAACTTCCGTCTACTGCGCTGACACCTATAGACCCAGCACCACTATCATCTTCATCTTTTGGAACAAAATCAGTCGCATTGCCAGTATCTGATATAGCACATGTAATTGTTCCATCTAAATTATCAGTAAAAGTCATATCAGTTACATTCCCGTTAAGAGCAGTGTAAGCTAATGTTCCATTTTGAGCTGCTGTCCCGCCACCCACAATATCCACTTCTATCTGATTATCAGAAGCAACATAAAGAGCACCTGTTGGAGCCGTTCCATCTGCATCAATATCCAACCACATCGCATAGGATGTTCCAGCTGCATTATAAAGAACTACATAATCAGCTTGAGCCGCACCGGCTGTAGTTGGCAGAGTTACTGTGTTGACTTCTCTAGTTCCGGGAACATAATTAAGATCATTAACTATTTGACTTGGTAAAAACTTACTCATTGGTCCTCCTAATCTAAATCCCCGGAGACTGCTTCCTTTAAAACACTATTCTCCGGTAACACAAACCATATAAACCATTTTCCTTTGACAAATGTGGGATTGCCTTTTATCTCAACTTTATATCCCAATAACTTATTGAGGTATGCAAGTATAATGTCTGGATCTTTGCTGCTTACATACCTTAAACGAGTTACTGAAATTTCTGACATATCCCCCCTCAAAAGAGGAAGCCCCCGGTTGGAGGCTCCCCCCAAAAACTTACGAATTAAACTTCTGATGGCATTAAATATTCAACCATGAAATTAATTTTCCCGGCTGTCAAATCTGCTGTAGAAATAAGAACCGCAAAACCACCTGCACCGGCATCAGCCACTCTTGGAGTTAACATGTGATCATTTGTGTCATCCCAAAGCAATGCCGCGCCAAGATCCCAACCGTTAACTAAAAAGTTTCCTACCAGGGTTGCCTCTGCAATTGTCGTTCCTGAATATCCGTCAGGGTCTGTCACAGAACCCCAACTCACCGTTGAACTGGTCCCCTCAATGGCTGTCTTAACAACAGCTATAACACTTTTGATTACTGCACCAACCGGAATTGGATTCTTTCCATCTTTGTTTGAAAGAACGATGTTCACATCTTTGACCCCACCATCAACGGCGAAATCATATGTGTATTCTTGAAGATGAACTTTGTTTGAAATATTACTCATTATAAATCCCTCCCTAGCAAGCTTGCCGCATTATGAGATGCTGACAATCCTTACATCGTCTAATTGTTTAATACCATAAAGGATATCAGAGTTAACTCTGGTTCCCCTTACACCATCTGCACCGAGGTTAAACACTTCTGTGCTCAACCTATCCTGTACTGCCATTGTCATGAACGTTGGATGTAAGAAATAAGAAACTGTGCTCACGATGTTTGTCATCTTAGGCATGAACCCAGCTATAGGAGTCTGGATTGAACCACTTGTTAGTGGTGAACCTGCGGGGATGAAATCCCTTGAAACAAAACCAGTGATGTTGAATAGATCATTCCAAGCTGCTGAACCAAGAACACATGACCTGCTGTCTTCATCAACATTTGCAGCATCAAGAAGCTCTTTGGCTTCTAAAATATCTGCTAGTGCAAGAGTTGTTCCCGAATCATAAGCAATCTGATGATCAGGAGTGGCAGCACTAGGCACAATCGCTGTGATTATGTCAGCCTGCATTTTCTTCATGATCGCAAAAATTGCCTTGTCTCTTAATTTGTCCATGAAAGCAAGAGACTGGATTTGAGCTTTCTTGGTTACGAGAAAATCTTTATAAGCCCTTGAGTCAATTGTTAGCTGTTGGCCTGATACTGTCACTGCTTCGGAATCTCCCTTTGCACCTTCTGCCAAAAGAGTTGCCTGGTCAAACTCAGGGACCGAGGAAATATTTACAATATCTCCCAATGCTTGAATTTCACCCTCATAGTCTTTGTCAATAATGTCCAGGAAAGGCAGTCTGTCCAGAAGGACATCAAAAAACTTGCTACTCCAGACTTCTGGAATAATAGCGGCATTGCTTGTGGTGTTTGTTATTTGATCACTCATGATCGTACCCCCTTTGAAAAATTAATTCATCGAGGCCAATCACCCGAACCCAATAACTGAATTATACGGGCTCTTCTTTTATTTTACAACCTTTAATCTTTTGCCCATCTCTTCTTGGTATTTCTTCTTGTCTGTCTTTTCCAGTTTAATGAGTTCAGCAGTAGTCATGTCTTTTGGATCTGTAGGTTCAGGATTGCCGTTGTTAATCTTTGGAGGCGCTGAGTTGTTGAACCAATGCGGCTTTGAGGCTACTAGAGTTTCAACAAATCCCTCTGCCCCAATAACATTTGTTTTTCCCGTGCTTGTTGTTTCAACTTGCACTAGCGGATTATCTTGTATGTTAATGTCCTCAATAGCTTCATCACGGATGCCTGCTTTTATAGCATGCTCTTTTACGGCAGACATCTTTAACCCATCAAAAAAACTAGTGGCTATCTTTTTTGATTTTTCTTCCGCAGCAACCCTCTTATCTTTTTCAAGCTCATAAAGTTCCTTGAAACTTTCCTTCTCAGTGAGCTTTGCCGTTTCAGCATCATCAAGCTTTTTCTGCAATTCCTCGTTGTCTGAGATAGCCTTTGCAAGTTTCTCTTTGTAGAAATTAGAGCCTCCCTTTGGTTCTGGCTTTGGTTCTGGATCGGGCTTAGGGTCTGGTTTAGGATCGGGATCTGGACTAGGTTTAGGGTCTAAATTTTCATCTGACATAAATTTTCTCCTTTAAAATTTTCTTAGTAATGCAACTAAAGCATCATTTGTTGCTCTAATCAATTCTTTTTTTGCATTTTTCATTACGGATTTCTTATAATCTTCGTTCTTGTCTGGAAGTATTTTTCTAATCGTTTTACTTTTACCTGCACCCATAGAGCTGTGAATCTCTGCAAGGTTCAAACCGCTCTTAACTTTCTTCTTGAAAAATATAGTGATCCCGCTAGATGTTATTTTATGTTTTATACTTTTAAGCAGCTCTCCGTTTACCTTTAGATTTACAGGTCTTAGTCTCTTGCCTTTAACCCGACCTTTCTTGATTGCCTTAGCATAACTGTCTGAATACTTTTCAAATCTCTTTTCACCCTCAACAGGTGATGCGCCACGTTCAATTGATTCAATGATATCTTTCTTAAGTAGTTTAGCGGCCTTCTCACCCCCACGCTTAATGACTTCTCGCTCAATGGATCTCATATTCTGGATAAGCTTGGGAAAGATTTGATTGAGTTTAAGCCCTGCCATTCAATTAACTCCTGATGCAAAATCCTTAGCCATTTGTTTAGCATCTGCCATACTTTGAGCTGTCCACTCACCTTTACCAAACTTTTTTGGATATTCTGTGATCATTCCGCTAATTGTGCCACGCAATTTTATATTTTGTACGGCGTCACTATACTTCCATTCTGTCATAATAACAATTTTTCCACCTCTTCTGATGTTTCTTGATACCGTCCATTCATGGCTTTTTTTGTCATCCCAAAACATGTTTACATCTTCTAAAAAATCTTTCCTGTTGCTTGGGATATAATGGCAGTCACCTTTTTTACATGTTGAGCCTTTTTTAAATCCAAACATAGCTCTATGTGACCACCCATACCACTTCCTATGTTTCTTGGAATAACCTATAGAACAACAACCATGTGTTTTACTAGCTAACTCCGGCGCTATTCCGCGATACACACACAGACTGTAAGCGTTTTTTGAATTTCCAATATAATCGCCATTTGGGTTATAGGCACTCTTCATAATTGTGTCCTTAGTTCCAAACTCCTTACCATCAATAAGCTCTTCTTTAACAACATATCCAGCCTTATAATGTTTCTCTGATATAACCTTTTTAATTTTCATCTAAAATTTCCTGTGCTAAAATTGCTACCTCTTTCATTATACCGGGCCTAAAAGTTTCTCCCTTGTTTGGGATGAACTGGCGTTTAGGCAGGGCTGTTTTTCTTGCTCTCGCTGTGGTCTTGCAGTGGTTCTCAGCTTTAAGCCCCTCATCAGAATCAAATACACCTATTTCAATACCATCTCTGTAAGGCTTATACTCAAGTGCGTCAAGCATGTCACCATGTAATTCTAAATTGGCAACACCTGGAGCTATCTCTTTCTTAATCGCCTTGTAATCTTTTGATAAGCCTTTCCATTTCTTACCAGTGACGGCGCTCATTTGCTTAGATGTGTCTTTGAGAATCAGATCAACTATAAACTCACCAACTTCATCTTTAATCCTGCCCTTCTCATCGGGGGTCACGTCAGTTAGATCAATGAATGAGTCAAGCCTTAGCTTTGTCGTCACCTTCGACATTTTCTTCCTCTTCTTCTTTTATTGGTTCTGCTGCAAAAGCTTTTAATTTATTACTAGATTCAACTAACTTTTCCTCAAGAATCTTTTTAAGCTTCTCTTCTGCGTCTTCCCTTTTGAGGTCTGGATTGTCACGCATTATAGAATCTACCATACTATCGAGCCCTATCTCTTTTCTCTTCTTTATGGCCTCAAGCTTCTGATCCTCAGTCATGAAAGGCTGGGCATCCGCGAATTTAATATTAAGCTCCATGTCCTCATCAATAGCCCCAAGCTCGGTTAACTTCTTTGTTAAAAGTTTTTTACCTAGATAAAGATTATGCCATTTAGCGAGTATCTTAAATAGCACCGGCTCTCCGTCCCTGTAGATCTCTCTTTGCTCGGCAACATCGTCTATATTCTCAGCTTTCTTAACAATCTCCTGAACACCACTTGCAGCATTAGAAGCAGAGAGCGTTCCTTGAACTGATCCGGGCTCCAGGTTATTAGTGCTCAGAATAAAAGCAAGATACGTTTCAATCATTTTCAGGTGCGCTTCTAATGGTGGGTTAGATGTTGCAAAACCCATTTGTGGAGTTGGGTCGTCTTGCCCTACATCTAGTGTAATAAAACTTGTTGGCCCTACTCTCATATTCTTAGGAACACCTTTACCGAATAGATAGCCAATCCCCATGCCCTGATATTTCGCTATGTAAAATAAATCAGTGAGTAAAACATTCAGCAGCACTGATGCGTCAATTATGTCCTCCCCACCAACAGCCCAGAATTGCCCGTCCTGATCTTCTGAGAAATTAAAGAACGGCAACATTCCTATGGGGTTGCTGTAATCAGCTTCTTGCTTGCCTGAAAGTATCTCCCCTTTTTCATCAGTAGTGAAGTGATATTTATTAGACCACCAAACATACTCATTGTTCTCAGTGCCGAAATCATCTGGAGCGTCAGCAATCGTTTGATCCATTTTATCACCCTTGCGGAATGAAGCAGATTGTGAGCTTCCGTTTTGCTCTCTATTGCCAGCCATGCCTTCAGGCGCATGTTTAGGCATTTTCTGATTAGGATTGTAATAGCTAAAAATATAGACCCTTGCAATTTCAGGGTTGGTTTGATCTTCAATAACATCGTAAAGGTAAGGCTGTAAAACATCAATACTGTAGCTATATTTCCCTGGCTCACTGGGGCACTCATATGGCATTATTTTAATAACACCGTTCTTGAAAAGCTCAGTGTACTTATTAACCTTTTTCATTTTAGTGTTAAAGTTCGTTATGTCAATTAGGAAATCAAGCTGCTCTTGCTGCTCATCTACACCTTCCCCTGCTATCTCACGAGTAACACCATCTTTGTAAACCATGGCTTTCTTATCAACTATCTTCCTGCATATGGAAACATTTGAAACTCTGTTCTTAATCTCTTCCACAGCTTTCTTGTCTTTTGATTCTTCATTGAAGCTTTCGAGTACGAACTTCTTCGTGTTGTCCTTGTAAATATCATAACGCTTTTTCATTTCCTTCTTGCGACGTTGATTCTCGGTGCCGTTGATTTCTTTCAGAACCATTGCTCTAAAATCTTCTTCCAATACTTGTTCGTCATTTTTTAACTTCATTTTATCCCCCTAAAGTCTTCTAAATTCATACCAACATATCTTTTGTGCACTCCCTATAGATAAGGGCTTTCAAGGGGGTTTTCTGTTTAACAAGTTGGAAATATGTTCTTCCTTTTGGCCCCTCAAATTCAAAAGCACTTCTAACTGTTTCAGCATCCCCCCATAGGTTTAGAGGATTTGTTATAGTCTTTATTCCATTGTCAAGTATAAGCATAATTCTTTCTATCATTTTAAAACTCCTAATTAGTTCTCCCAAGACTTAACCTATTCTCTGATCCACGAATTAGAGGATCAAACTTCCACGCAACATAACCTAATGCAACGGCTACATGCGCCTTGTCACCCTCTTTATCTCTTGCGCTCAAAATTTCTAACTCCTTGATTAAAGTTTTACAACTCGGATCTATTGTTATTCTATTCTTTTTGAATAAAATGTTCAATGTGTTTTGACGATCCCTGATAAAAGGGTTTCTTGTTGTCATGACTTCAAGGCCGTAGCTTTCTAATATTTGAATATCTGTTTGGCCTGATGAGGCAGAGGTCTTGCGGCTTTTACCTGTGCTATCTGGGACGACTCTTTTCCTGTAGTTCTTGAGATCCGTTGTTATATTGCTCGCTGCATTATCAGTGTTAGCCCCATATTCTGATAACACCACTTCATTAGAGACATAATAGTGCCCTTGCTTTCTCTGAACATAAACACTGCACATATTGTCAATATTAAAATCCTGCCCCACGTCAACGATAAAATCCTTGTCCCTTTCAACTTTCCCAACATGCTTGCCACGATCAAAAGCCCAGTAAATAGCTCCTGCCTGGAGGTTGACAAACTGCCCCTCAAGTTCCTGCTGTGCAAGTGGGTTATCAATGCCGCCATAGTCCTCAAGGAGATCTTCATAATATCCATCGGGGAGGAATAGGTTTTCTTTTGTTTTAGCCCTGACTAAATGAACCCTGTCTGTTTTGTTCGCTCCATCCATGTTCTCGAACTTATCGTAGCCGAAATTAAAACCATTTGGGGAACTTGTCCAGCGCAATAGTAAGGGAGCATTAGGTGCTCTCACTCTGCCCCTTACAACCTTTAACGCTTCTTCTTTAGAGAATAATATTTCATCCCCAAAAACCCACCCTGTTTCAATACCTCGAATGTTGTCATATTTCTCAAGGGAGTAGAGATAAATCTTAGTAGCTCCTATTTGGATATGTTTCTTAGCGCCAGATAAAACGGCGTGATAAGGAATATTTACTAGATCAAGTTCGGCAAGAAATGCCTCTACAGTTGCATTCATTAGCTGTGTGTAGGTATTTGCTACAATTAGGCCTTTAACCTTGGGATATTTTGAGCACATCCCTATAGCGAAGTGTGAGCCTGCTGTGCTCTTTCCTGATCCAACACCTCCCAACAAGAGGGTTTCTTTTGCCTGGCTGGTTAAGAACTCATACTGGTAGCCAAGAAGTTCAACATTCGACATCAGACTTAAACATTGTTTGCGTGAAAGAAGGATCCAGCTCTTTTTCCTTAACCTCAAGTGCTGCTCTGCAGAACATGCTTGACATGTTGTTGATTAAGGTCTTGATTGTTGATCGGTTCTTTATGACATGGAATGACTTCTTAACTTCTCTCAACAAGTTTTCTTGAAACAACCCCTTGCGCTCATGGTTCAATAAGAATTTCCTAATATCATCTTTCTTGAAAGTCTCGTTAACGAAAACCTCAAAGCCGACTTTTATTAGTAAATCAATATCTGCCATTAAATCTTGCTTCTATTCGAGATTGAGATCTGTGCATCCTCGTTGAATTTTCTTTTGAATATCTTATCAGAACGAATGTAGATAATCTCATGAACGTGTTGATCACCTTCAATTTTTCCGCCAGTAGCGGGACCACACTTACCAATAAATTTCCCCTTTTCATCAACTGAAACATTTACTGCATGTGTATGGCCACCAACAAAGCTTGATTTAACCTGGTCCCTACCGCTTGAGTCGATGGTCCTAAAAAAATGACAATGCTCAACATCTGCGAATATGGGTTTCTTCTCATGATAACCAACATTCTTTTTCATGTTGCCAATTTTGAGCTTGAATAGATCTGAGTCCAGCTCCATATTGTTTGAATACGTTCTCTTAGGTGTTACTGGAGCCTTTACTGGATCGGCTTCTTTAACTTCTGTTACTTCCTCATCACGACTACTGTTTTTCTTAGAACCACTCATTCTTTTCCCCCTTGATTTATTTTTTGATTGTGTAGTTTATGTTTATAGGCACATCTGTGCCCTCTATCTTGTGAGTTTTAAGACCCTCAATGTCATGGATCTCTTTTGCAATCATCGCAGCTGTTTTCACATCATACAATTCACGCTTTTTATTAAAGCACTTTATCATAAGCCTTTCACATCGTTGGATTGCTCTATTGGTTTTCTGCGTCATGTTTTCTTCAGCTTTTGCACATAACTTGTCATTTATCTTCTTGATATATTTATCAATCATTCTTTCAGATATATTCCATTTATCCATACCATATTGAACAATTCGGTATCTAGAGTGGCCATCCAGCCTCATTTCGTGGATTTCCTGCTGTCTTTCAGCACTTTCTGCTTTGCTACATTTCCCCATAACTCAAATATACTTCATGGTTTCGGGTTTGTCAAATGTTCGGCTTTCCCGTTTCTCTTAAATGTTTTGTTCCCAGAGTAATCAACGTACCTTTGAATAATGACATCGGCATAATGCGGATCTATTTCCATCATGAAACATTTGCGCTTTGTCTTCTCGCAGGCGATTAGGGTTGAGCCTGAGCCGCCGAAAGTGTCTAGAACGGTTTTGTCTGAATAAAGACTAGTAAACTTTTCACATAGTTCTACTGGTTTGCTATAAGAGAGGTTGTTTTTCGGATCCTTGTTTCCAGAATACAGCTTTGAATATAGATTTTTATCATACCCTTTACGCGGATCCAACTTTCCAATGATGGCTATATATTCAATATCTGTCATTAAGTGCCCAGAATAATTCGGAGCAGTATTGGTTTTATGGTAAATTGCAAGATCATAAGATTTATTGTTTCGTTTTGCCAACTCTATATAATCCCCTATTAAACTTTTATTGTGAAAGAAAATATTAACTCCAGCATGTAAACGCAAGCTTTCTGGATTAAAATCATGAACTTTATTTTTTATTACCTGCTTCATTGATGCGGAGTCTTTCAAGACTCCGCCGCCTTTTGGTTCAAATTTATACGGCGGATCAGTAAAAACCATATCAGCCTTCTCCCCACCCATCAACTTATCAACATTCTCCTTAATGGTAGAATCGCCACATAACAATCGGTGATTCCCAAGCTCTATTAAATCCCCAAGCTTAGTTCTAGGCGTCTTAGGTACGGATGGTACTTCGTCTTCTTTGTTATTATCTGGAACAACATCTTTGAAATAACTAGCCTCGAAATGGTCTATATCAATTTCTGGAAAAGAGAATGAATCCGCAACATCGACAAAATCAAGCTCTGCCTCTGCCATATACTCGTAAAGCCCTTGCTCGGTTATATTGCCATACTGAGATGTAAGAGCCAGAACTATCTCCTTCGCCTCTTTTTTATTCTTAGCGTTAATTATGTTAACTGGGATTTTAGGAATAACAAACCCCTCTGTTTGCATCTGCTGGAGAGTTCTTAATCTCTGATGCCCATTGAGTATATTGTTTTCCCATATAGAAATCGGCTCACAAAAACCGAGTTTAAGAATCTCACCACGCAATTTTTTATAATTTATTTTTGAAAGGTCTTTAAGATTTCCCTGGAATGGTATCAACTCAGAAATTTCTAATTGCTTTTCACCCTTGCACTTTATTTCGATAACACGTGGTTCCATATTTTTCTTTCTTTGATTAATTGTATTACTGTTTTGGAGACAGTATAATTTTTAGATATTTCTAATTGAGATAATCCTTTTTTTAACAACATTCTTATTTTTGGGATATCGCTTTCTCTTAATTTAGCTCTTCCGTTCTTAGAACCTATATTGCCCTTACGGCCTAATTTTTCAAATGAATGAACCATGTTTTCTCTATGTGTTACCCATTCTAAGTTTTCAATTCTATTATCTGACACAACTCCATTTATATGATTGATGTGGGGCTTATTGTTCGGGTTTGGGATAAAAGCCAATGCTATTAACCTATGTAGGCCAAGAGTATGTTGCTTGCATCTTTTTTGCATTTTTATCTGCTTGTACCCACCAGGATTCGGATATGCATTTAATATTCTCGGCTTCTTTCTTGCAGAAGATGAAACAACGCCACAATTAAAAATAAAATATCCAGGGAACCCTTCAATTGGCTTCACTTGTATTTGATTCATTTCTTGATCTGCTCCTTAGGATGCTTGCGCCTGTTCTTCTTGTTGAGTTTAATTTCTTTTGGGTCTAGTAACTTATCGTATTTGCAATGGATTTTCATTTCCAAAATTCCCCCTTTTGATCTTTACAGTAATGAAATCAAAATTAATTAACCCTTAATCACAGCTAATGGTTTTAGCTCAACAACAATATCTATTAAATCTTTTTGCTCATTCATAACGATATTAATATCTTTGTATGCACCGCTTGCCTCATCCAGATTACTACTACCTCTAACAGAGTGAATAATCCCTCTTAACTTTTCTTGTTCTTTTTTAAGATCTAATTCTTTTATCGCTTTTGTTCGGCTCATTTTTCTTCCAGCTCCATGTGAACAAGACATGAATGATTTTTCATTTCCTTTGCCACTTACAATATAGCTGCAGGTTCCTTGTGATCCAGGAACAATACCAAATTGCCCTTCTCGTGCTGATGTTGCACCCTTACGATGTACCCATAAATTTTGGCCGAAATGATTTTCTATTGCAGCATAATTATGATGTATATTAATAGCATTCTCAAACTTAACTTTCTTCTCTGTTTTGAAATATCCATAGCCACCACAATGTGCGCATTTTTTGCCTTTAAAGCCACCATCCCCTTTACATGTGACGCATGGATCTTGTATGAAAGCTTCCTTGATTCTTTCAGCCATTAATTCCCTATTGGCTTGAGCATACTCTAAACAAAATTGCATTTCCCTTATGTACTTTCTTCCATCGTCAGAATCTATCGGGAGAAAAGCTAAGCCGTCCTCGCCCTTAAAAGGCGGTATATTGGAATGCCATTTTTTACACATTGATTGTGCTAAATTATTATAGTTCTTTGCAACCGTGTAGCCTAGGTGTCTGCTGCCTGAGTGGACCATAAACCAGATACAACCATCAGAACCTTTTTGTATTTCTATAAAGTGATTACCACCGCCTAAAGTACCCAATTGTCTCAATGCTTTATTATATTCTTGTTGACAAATTAGCATGCCAAACTCACCTACTGGCATTAACTCTAGCTCCTGCGCCTTACTGTGTGAATTGAATCCTACAGGGATCTTCTTTCTAATTAATGTCAGTATGTCTTTGAGCCTCTCGGTACTAATTTCTGTTAAATCTGTTTTGATAGCCAACATACCACATCCAATGTCTACACCAACAGCATTAGGGATTACAACACCTTTGCAAGCGATAACCCCACCTATTGGCATCCCATAACCTTGATGTGTATCTGGCATTAATGCAACATGTTTAAAAACAAATGGCAATTTAGCTAAGTTTTCAGCCTGTGCTATCGCTCCATCCTCTGGATTCTCACACCAGCTAAAAACCGGGATTCTCATATTGGCAGTTTTAATTACCCTCATCAAAACCCCTCACACACTCAAACCAAACTAAAAACGCGAAAGACAGCGCCATAAAAACCAAAGTGACATTTGCATTACTCATTGACGGTCACCTTCCCTTCTAAAAAATAATCCGTGCTGGGAACATAGATATGCTTATCTTTTGATGTGCCAAACGCTTTCTCAAACTTTCTTCTCCTGCTCAGCCATGCGTTAAAATTCCTTGTCTTTGTTTTTAAGTATGCCTTGCGATTAACCGGGTCACCATATTCGGGGTCATGAAACCTTGAGAAGTACTGCTGTTTAGAGCCAGGGAAGCACTTGAAGGTCTTATCACACCCGCATGCGCAGCTTCTTGTAACAGTTTCATAATCAATCCCCTTGTAGCTGATCATATCCCCTACTTGAATTTTATTGTATCTGCCTCTTGACCAAATATCTCTTTAAAACCCATGCACCTAATTGGTTCAGAGATAACTTCATGTTGAGTAATTTTAGGAGCTTCTTCAACTACTTCAAAATCACCATCGCCTAAAAACCAATTATTAAAATCATCATAATAAAAACAAGCCTGCTTTTCATTGCCACTCACCGCCGCATCTATTATTATGTTTTTATACTGCTTGTTATTTAATTCTATATCACATAAAATCTTAATCTTCATCCCGCCCCCATTATTTAAAAAATCTTAACAGCAAACTCACGACATATGCAAGAACTATTATTCCAACAAACAAAAACATAATAATTCCAAAAACAAAGCATGTCTCAATAATATAATCAATCATACTTATTCCCCCAATAAAGTGCCCAACCACATGATTCACACTCAACAGAATACTTCTCTAACTCCAAAATAGCTCCGCCCCCTACAGCATGGTTAGTAAATATTGCATATTGCTTCATATTATACTCACTCTCAAGCGCCCTATACTTCGCTCTCTCGGCGGTTTTCAGACTCCATGTGTTTTTTAATTTACCGTAGTGATCAATCTGTTTTTTGTTTTCTTTATACTCTTCATGGTGCTTAAGCAGATACTTTTTTATGCATTGAGTTGAGAAGCAACGGGCTGTTACCATTCCCTTGCGCTCCCTATCTTACTGCGTTGCTTTATCCCCAGGGCATTTGTAAATTCTAACTCCGACCACTTTATTAAACCGGGAGCATGGCCTATATGGCAATTCAAGCAACACTTTTGAATATTCCTTGGATCATCCATGAGCTTGCCATATAGCTGCCTGTTCCTCTTGGTGTTGGGAAACTGATGGTGAGAGGTTAGGCAGTCGTACTGTCCGCAAATTGTGCATTTACCGTAGTCCATTATTCTTCAACACATATTTAATAATATCAATCTGAGTTTTTCTCTCTGCGGCCCAGTCTGCGGCCCAGTCTGCGGCCCTGTCTGCGGCCCAGTCTGCGGCACTGTATGCGGCCCAGTATGCGGCCCTGTCTGCGGCACTGTATGCGGCCCAGTATGCGGCCCTGTCTGCGGCACTGTCTGCGGCCCAGTCTGCGGCCCAGTCTGCGGCCCAGTCTGCGGCCCAGTCTGCGGCACTATCAAAATTCGGATCGTCTTCAAACAAGAACAAGATTAGCATAAATAAGTCTTTTACTTCTTGGCAGTCACAACTAGTCACAGCCCTGTCAGCACACTCAAAAGCAAAAGCTCTTTTAACTTTATCCTCAAACGGAAGCATCTTGAAAACCCACACTTTGTCTTCATCTAATACTTTTTCTAAATCAAGAAACTCAAGAAAAGTGCCTTCCCAATCGTTATAATGCTCAAGATAGTTTTTCCAGCTACCACTACACGGGTTTAAATCTTTTAAAATTTGTTTAGTTATTTTCATTTCTTATTCCTTTCATCCCTATCCTTACTCACATCACACCAGAGCTTAAGGGCTTTCAAAACTTTTCCCCTTAGCTCCACACTTCTGCAATCTATTTTTTTCAGGAAACATGTAATTCTTTTCTTGAAAAGCTTTACATCTCCTGTCTCATAGTATTCGGTTAAGAACGCTCCTGATAACTCAAGCTTCTCATCAGTAGTTAGAAAGTGCCCGTGTTGCTCTAAAGCATGGGCCACATACTGCATACTCACAATTAGACTATTTGAATTTGATACCATATTGCCTACCTCAATGAATCAAAGTTAAAATTAATTATAGTTGATGTTTGCTTTAGTCTGTCAATAATCCTTTCAGCATAAGTTTTTTTGAGCTGATCAGATGTTAAATTGGTTGTTATTATTGTCGGTAATTGCCTATTATATCGCTCGCTTATTATTGAATCAACTTTTGTTAACACCCACCCTTCTGTATGTTCGGCCCCCATATCGTCTATCACTAAAAGCGTTGACTTCTTTATCTTATTTTCAAAGTCTACCCATTGATTTGAACTGACGGCTTTATAAGTAAATATGTCATCTAACAGGCTCGGCATGGACACAAAGAAACCATTATTCTCTCGTAGCCATTCAACAAGTAAAGCAATTGCAAAGGTTGTTTTCATGGTTCCAACACTGCCCTTTAAAATTAAACCCTCACCTTTTTTAACATGAGCGTTAAGGTTGTTTTTATATTCCATCACCTCATCATACTGTTTTGATATTTTGTTAGGGATACCGTCCCGCTTTATTTTGTCGAATGTAATATTTTCATACCTCTTCAATATTCCTGCTTTTTTTATCTTTTCTTTCATCATGTCTATAAATTTAACACATGAATAATATTTATCTTGATTATAGCAATCTTCATAAGCCACGACTGGCTTCAAGCAAGCATCACAAGGTATCTGGTTCGCTGTCCCAGTCTTGTTTGGAAGGAAATCTCCCAGGTTTTTCTCTAGTTTTTCCATTATTTACTCCTTTTTTTCTATAAGGGCTTCTCAACCAATTACTAAAAGCAGCACTATAATTTTTATACTTCTTCCCATTTGCTTCTATCCAATTTTTAAAATTATCAAGCTCCTCAACCAGATCCTCCGGGGAGTTTTTATCTAACCACTTCTTTTGTGTGGGTTCTGGAGTTTTCATTTTTTCTAAAAAGAAAGCAAGCAATTCTTCCTCTCTTTCTAACACTATGCGTATAGGCTCAGAAATATTATATATGAAATATTTCTCGACGTCCTTACTCTTACTCTTAACCTTAGTCTTAGTCTTATCCTTAGCCTTAATAGTTACCGAACTATTAGCTATGGGTTTACTAACCCTATAAGATCCTAATAATTCTAAACAGTTACTAATGTTTTCATTTTGTGAGTATTCTGCACTAACTAACTCTTTTTCTAATAAAGAGCGTACACTAGCACAAACTTTTCTTTCAGAAGTTATATCACCATATTGAAACAATACAAATTTTGGTATGAATATCTTTTCTTCAGACACTTGATAAACTCTTGACCCGAGGTGTCTAAATATTTCTTCTAATGTTGTTTTATCACCTATATGAAAAATCATAGCATCAATGTCAATTTTATAAATTCCCGCATGATCACATTTAGAGATTAGAAATTCCCAGACAACTTTCATTTTAACCGGAAGACCCCTATACCAAGGATCATCAAATTTTCTTGAATCGAAAAACCTCTTCGCCACCACTCCCCCTGTATAAAAAACCCCCCAGTATGTCACAGAAACTGAGGGGCAATATTGCATAGCCGTTATGGCTGTTGCATTCGGTAACTGACTTAGCTTTGTGATTGTTTATGTGACATGAAAAGCATCTTACTTATAAATTTTGGAAAGTAAAGTAAAAAATGAAATTATCTTGAAAGCCGTTATAGACAATAAAAAAGGGAGGTTGTTAGCCTCCCTTAAAAACCAATGCTTGCTTTATGCTCACTTCTTTATGAATTGCTTCATATAGTATTCAAGCACATTTGAAAATTTAACTTTCTCTTTCTTGCACTTCTTCTCAAAAGCCTTAACGACTTCCGGGTCAAATGTGTAAGATCTCATGGCCCTGGTTTTCTTCTTCTTAATCTGATCAATCATTTTCTTAGTCATTTTTACCTTCCTAAATTTTAATTAATCCTCTTGGATAATATAACTTCCAATTAGTAATCATAAAAGATTGCTCATCATACATTGAACAGTACTTTCTACCAAAATATTCAATTGCTTTAACTCTAGCAGCCTCAAAGTCTTTAGCTTCTATAACAGCTACACAGTCTTTATCCAATGTTTTACCACTTATAGAGTGTGTATGGACTTGACCGAATGTTATATAGATTTTCATATCTCTTTCCCTTTCTCACCTCTGAATAATAAGTAAAGCTGTAGGTTTTGGATTGCCATCTTAGCAGCCCAAATCTCCTCAATAAGATCTTCACCGTTTGCTTGTCTCTCCTCAAGTTCCGCAAGTCTGGTATACCCCTTTGCTATTTGCATACCTATTGTTTCTTTCATTACTCCTCCTAATGTTTTATAAGTCTATTTCTTTAAATCCTGTTGAATCATAACCACAACCAATCCACTCACATATGTCAATAGCCGGGGTCTCATCATCGACTAAAAAGAAACGGGCGCCTTTTTGAAAATTCTCCTTCTTGTGTACTTTAGGGTTAGAGTAGAATTGTAGATCACCACTCTTAAATAAAACTATTAAAACTTTCTCTTCCATACTATCTCCTTCCTATTACCTTTAAAAAGGCAGTTGCAAGTTTGTTTCTGTCCTCATCATCCATCATAATCGGCTCATTGTCAGGCTCTTTCATCCTCTTAAACATTAGTCTCCACCAATCCAATTCATCCATTTGCTTCGGCTCTGGTTTGATTAGGTGCTGTCTGTGGGCCTCTTGGAATTTATTAGACATAGCGCCTCCTCAACAATCAAAAAGCCATTCGATAAAATCTTTTTGAGCTTCCATTTTTAACTCATTTTTCTTATCCTTTTGCTGCTCCCTTTTTGCTGTTTTCATCTCATACATTTTCCTTTTAGATTTTTCAAGACTAACACAGAGTTCACCATACTTTTTTAAAACACTTAATTTACATTTCATAATAACTCTCCTTTCATTTCCAACCTATGATTATATTATAGCATAACTTATCCTTAAAGTAAATATATATTTTGAATATATAGGAAATATATACATAGTGATTATATACGCTTATAACCTATTGTTATTATATAGGCATTAAATGCATGTAATTACAGGGGAATAAAACTTCATTTTTTACTTTACTTTTGATTTTTGGGGTAGTATAACCGGATAATCGTATGCGGGAATTTTTAAACGACTTATATATAATTTTGAGGCTTGCTAGATCCCGCATTCTGGTGAGCCTCCCCAGGGTAAGGAGTAATTAAATGGATATATTAGAGATAAAAAAGTTACTTTCTAAGTATGAAGAAAACGAAGTTAGAAAATACATCGAATACGTACTAAAACTTTCAACTGAAAAAAAGAAAAATAGCACACAACCGAAAAATTATTGGATAACGAAAAAAACAGCCAAGGCTATAGCTTGGTATTTCGAGCAAGTTAAGATTGATGGCATGGTGATTGATGGTGTGAATATAACATTACAATCAACAGGTATTAGCTACAATTATGTGGCCTATAAAAATAAAATGCTCATGGTCTACCCGGAGAGTTTAATTGATATAGATGTTGTTTGCAAAACCGATGAATTTACAGACGTTAAAAAAGAAAGCGGAAAAGTTTATTACACCCATACGATTGTAAACCCATTTGAAAGGGGTGAAATAATCGGCGCATATTGTGTTATAAAAAATAAAAGAGGCGAGTTCTTAATACTATTAGATAGGAGTGAAATTGATAAGCATAGGAGAGTTGCTAAAACTGATTTCATTTGGAAGCAATGGTTTAAAGAAATGACTCTGAAAACCGTTATAAAGAAAGGATGTAAGCAGCACTTCTCAGACATCTATGAAAAAATAGAAGCAATTGACAATGAAAATTACAACCTGGATAACCCTCTTGATTTAGATATTAAGCTCAAACAAGAGATAGATGCCTGCACTAATATGGAAGGAGTTAAAAAGGTTTATGATAAATACAAAGACTCTACTGACAATAAAGCAGCTTTCAATAAATATATCAGCATGAAGAAAGAGAGTTTAAATGATAATTCATGACATGGAACAACGCTCTGATGAGTGGTATAAAATAAGGGAACTGAAATTAACAGCTAGTAATGCAACAGCTATTGCAAGCTCTGGCAAGGGATTGGAAACCTACACTACGAAAATTGTTTCAGAATATTTTAGCTCTAGTGAAGAAGAGTCCTACTCGAATAAACATATTGAAAGAGGAATCGAATTAGAATCGGAAGCAAGATCAATCTATGAATTAGAAACTAGTAATGTTGTTAAAGAAGTTGGTTTTATAGAGCATAGTGAAAATGTCGGATGCTCTCCTGATGGTCTAATTGAAAAAGATGGCGGGATTGAAATAAAATGCAATGAAGATAAGGCATATACAGAGCTTGCTATAAGCGATAAGGTCGACACAACATACATGTGGCAGATGCAAATGAGTATATTGATATGTAATTGCAAGTGGTGGGATTTTGTGTGTTATAATCCTAATTATAAAAGGTCAATTTATATAAAAAGAATCACACTTGACACTACTGCACAAGATAAGCTCTTAAAGGGTATTGGCAAAGGAGTCGAGCAGATCAAATTAAAGATAGAAAAAATGGAGAATTATTTAAACGGAAACAAAATAATAAGGTGAAGGAATAAGCATGCCTTACTGTAGAAACTTGCTACATGAAAACAAGTTTGAAGATTTTAAAGACTATTTAGCATCATCGGGATGGAGAATTGAGAAAATTAAAAATATTTATGAATGCATTAGGGCAACAAAACACAATGAAAAAACTATTGTATTATATAAAAGATGTGGCACGAGGCATGCAACAGTTGGGTGGAACATGGGACATGCTTTAAAATTAATTAATAAATTTATTAGGAGGACCAATGAAAACTGAACAAATTGTAAAAGACTATGAAAAGGAACTGGAGAGTATTGAAAAGGCTATCGTCAGAGAGAATGATAGTATAGCTGCAACAGAGTTTGAAATTGAAAAGCTACAAGTGCGGAAAAAACTTATCGAAGGATTTATTAACAAACTTATAGACAAGCCTAAAAAACCAAAGCAGAAGCCAAAAACCGAAACATCTAATAAAACCCAAGCTGTAACAGTTAAAGGTAGCAATTAACGAGGCGTAGCATGGAAGTAAGTAAAGAAAAAAGAAATGAATTGTATTTAAAACAACCGGCACCATTTGAACATCTTCCAGACACTAAGTTTGTAACAGATGATTTTATTTGTTGGAAATGCCATAAAGATTTACTTTCAAATAAAAATACGCTAGAAGATGCTATTAAAGGGATCATGATAACAGGCTGTCCTTTTTGCAATAGAAGTTATTGTGATTAAATAAACAAGGAGAGGATTTGAGAGCATTAACCCTAATCTTAGCAATTTTAATTATCAGCTTTGTGAAATTCCGTTTCAACATTGAGCAGGTTAGGAGAATGGATAGCCTATCAAGGACAGTTCTCTCACAGCAAAAGGTTATTGATAACTTCGGTGATCTTAATTGGAAGCTGGAAAACGCCTTGATTAATGTTAATGAACTTAGTATAAAGTTAGAACAATTTATTTACATGAGGAAAAAAAGCAATGCTCCCACACGGTAATTAAATGAAAGAATCTGATATACAAAAAGAAATTATGCAATACTTAAAAGCTAAAAACATTTATCACTGGAGATCCCCAAACCTCACAATAAGAAGGCGTAAAAACATTATTACTAAGGGCGTTTCAGACATACTTGGTTTCTACAAGGATAAATTTCTAGCAATAGAGGTTAAAAAGCCCGGAGGCGTACAATCTGAGGATCAGAAAGACTTCCATAATGAAGTGAAAAAGCACGGACACTTGGCGGTTGTTGCTTATTCTCTGGACGATGTCATAAGGTTTTTGGGACTATGCTAAAAAAAGAACTTATAACATGCTTAAACTGCGGAGAACACAAAGAACAATGGATATACAAGCAAGGCAAGTATTGCAGCAGGAAGTGTTATTATGCATCGGCGGGAGATAGGTCTAAATTGAAAAGCAGGGGTAAAAAGAAAATACTGATTTACATAGACAACAAGCTGAAAAACAGTGTAGAAAGGTATTGCCTTAATAATAGGGTGACGGTAACGGGGTTGGTTGAGGAGTATGTAAGGGGTGTTATGTGAAATATACAAAGAAGCATTTAATGGAAGTAAGGCGCAGGCTTTTGGAATATAGCTTTACAGAGGAAACGGGGTTCGATTGTTTTACTAAGTGTAAAATATGCACAACGGTAGGTCTTGATTGTTTAGGCCTATATGCATGTGAGCGGTGCGTGTTAGATAAAGCCTTTAAAGCGCCTCATGGGCCTAGTTGTGTTGGTGGCTCCTACACCAAGGCACACCCAAACCCTAAAAAAGGTCTTCCGTTGAAAGCCGTTAGAGCTCGCCGTAAAGAGATAGAAGACCATTTAGTTAGTAAGGGAATTGAACTATAATGCCAGACAAAATAATTGAAGTGCCTAAAGACGATTGTTTAATGTGCAGGTTTCTTACAACCGTAGACGGGCACGAGGGGTTAAGACACATCTGTGTATTGTTTAGACAAGAGGTTTTGTTTAGGCCTCTTATAAACAATAAGCCCTCATGGTGCAAGGCAGTTCGTGTTAAAATAGAGGAGCGGTAAAATGCATAAATGTGAAACATGCGGGCAAAAGGTAAAGGTAGGGGGCAGGACAACACATTATTATATTGGGGTGGAGAGGGAACAGGCGCTTGATGAGGCTTCATGTTCTGTTCGTGGGTTTAAGACGGAGTTTTTAAAAAAATCCGCTGCATTAAAAAACCCAACAAGCGGGGAAGAACATACTAAAAGAGTAACAGTGTTAGTTATAGATCTTATCTATAAACAAATCACCAACCTCAAAACGCAAGGGAGCTGATGTGAAGACAAACAAAGAACTACTTGATAAATGGTGGAACACAGAGCCTTTTGGCTTTGACCATCCTGACACATACAATGGGATATTAGATCGCATGGATAAGGTTAAAGAAACCACCCTCAAAGAAGTAAGGGAAATCATACAAGATTTTTATGATTGTGAGGGCCGCCCGTTTGATCTGGAGACTAGGATAAAAAACTTAAGCGATAAGAGGGGATGATGGGAAATAGAGAGCTAGATTTTGGAGATTACTGTGAGATAGAGCAGAAAAGGTATGGATGCGATAATGAGAAGTATATTTATAAGGTGATCGGCGGTGGCATACGGTCTAATAGTTGGGTAGATGTCCCAGTAAAAGCCCCCGGAAAAGAGACGTTACATAAGACCATGGAATTTGTTATAAGGTGTGTATGCGAGGGAGTTTGTGAAGAAGATGTTAGAAAGTTCAGGGTTGGGGATGTGGTAAAAAAGGAGTGTGACGATGAGTGAAGAATTAAAACATGTTTGCCAAGAATCAGAATTTAACCCATTAGCAGATGATATATGCCCTGCGTGTGTTTATGAAAACGCTAAACGCTTGGGTTATTTTAAACAAGCCGAAAAGAAAGCATTATGCTGCGCTTGTTTCACAGAAGTAGAATATCCATTGTGTGGAAAATGCTCAGTGAAGACAAAGAAAGACATTGAAAAGAAGCTGCTGGGGAAGGTTTTGGGGATATTAGAAGCTAATTTACAAGATTCGGTTATTGTAGAGGTCACTGCAAAAAACATACATGCAAGAGCAATAGAAGAAATTGAAAAACTGGGAGGGTAAATGAAAATAGCACTATTATTAGCTTTAACGTTTTTTGCATGTTGTGAAAAAGTAGAACACGAGTATGCAACTGTTACGGAAGTTAAAAAATGCATGAGTGACGGAGGCGGTTTCTTTGGTAACGGTGTCTTATGTATTATTGAAACTGATAAAACAGAGGCACCTATAATAGTGGGGTTAGTAGCAAAAGGCATGAAACTAAGAAAAGACCCATTTGGCAATTGGAGAGTATGGGGGAGAAATAAATGAAAATAGGATTTAATGCAGATACACATCTTTATGGTCCGCATGCTATGGAGCTTGTAGAGCACGATAGGTTTCCGATACACCTTGTAGGGGATATTGTAGATTTAGATTTATGCAAGTACAGTGATCTTGACGAAGCCAGAGCGAAAATTGAACAGCTTAGAAAAAAGTACGGCGAGCGATTTAATTCTGGTAACCACAGTCTAATGTTCTTCAACCTCCACACCATACTAGAAACCCCTAAAGGAAGATACTATATTACACACGGAGACCGAGAACAATGGGGGGAGACAGGCTCAACGCTTTATAGAAACCTATTCCCAGGTGAAGGCTGGTTTGTACGCTGGTTTGTCAAGTGGACATCAGGCATGAAGGATTTTTTTAGGCCAAAGCCCAACAAGAAATGTATAGCGAGGGCTGTTAAGAAGATGAAAGAGCATAACTGTACGGGCTATATAGCAGGCCACTGGCACACTAAGAAAGTTTTAGAGATAGTGGTGCATGATGAGCACAGGATTAATAAACTTAGATTTTTACCCCGCGGCTACAGCGAATTGGATTTGTAATATGAAAGTTTTAATAGCCTGTGAGTTTAGTGGAGTGGTTAGAGAGGCCTTTATAAAAAAAGGGCATATGGCAATTAGTTGTGATTTATTAAATACGGAAAAACAAGGATTTCATTTACAAGGAGATGTCATTAATTTGCTTTCTTATGGTTGGGACTTAATGATAGCTCATCCACCCTGTACTTGTCTTGCAGTAAGTGGAGCACGCTGGTTTAAGGATCGCATCCAAGAACAAAAAATAGCTGTTGACTTTTTCATGAAACTGATTAACGCCCCCATTCCAAAGATATGTGTTGAGAATCCCATTGGAATAATGAGCACAAGATATAGAAAGCCGGATCAAATAATACAACCTTGGATGTTTGGCCATGGGGAAACAAAGGCAACATGTTTATGGTTAAAAGGATTGCCAAAATTAGAGCCAACCAATATAGTTTCTGGGAGAGAAGCAAGAATACATAAAATGCCTCCAAGCAAAGACCGGGGAAAGTTAAGAAGTATTACTTACCAAGGCGTGGCTGACGCCTTAGCGGATCAATGGGGATAATATGTCAAAAATAATCAGAGCAAATACTAATGTGCCAATACCTGGGCTTGTTGTGATATCCGGGGGCAATAGTAAGTTTGGAAAACTTGTGCAAGTGGGGACGAAAAGCAAATACGATCATGTTTCAATATTGCTCGGCAAGGTAGCTGGCAATGTAATTCTAAAATTTGAATCCCAGTGGAGGAGCATCAACCCTTATGTCTTTACAGTAAGTAAAGATGAGTATATGGAAATATGGCAATTGCTTGCACCAATGGATAGGATTGAAGAAAAGCTCGAATGGCTTTTAATGAATCTAAGTAATAAGCCATACCCCTTTGAGAGCCTTATAGGACATGGTATTATGGCCGGGGCTGAATGGCTTGGGATAGAAACTAAATCACCATTTTCTGGTGGATGGGTGTGTTCGAGAGTCGGGCAGCATTTTGTTAATGAAGTTTTAGGTAGAGAGTTTTATAACGCTGCAACTGTGAGGCCCGATCATGTTGCAAAGATTTTTAGAGAAAACACCAATTATCTTAAATGGGTTGGTGTTTCAGATAAAGGACAGGATTTTGTTAAGTGGTTTTAAAAAGTGACTTAATTATAATTTAACAAGGAGAGAAAATGAAACAAGATGTAACTGAAATCGAAATCAATGGTGTGTCTTACGTACCAAAAGGCACAGAGCAAAAGCAAGCCGAAAAAATGGATGGGCTAGCGTATTGCATAGTCCGTACTTATTCAGCTGGCGTATTTGCTGGGTACTTGAAAAGCCTGGAGGGTAAAAGTGGGGAAGTTTTAAATGCGCGAAGAATTTGGAAATGGGATGGGGCGGCATCTTTATCACAGCTTGCAGTTGACGGCACAAATAGCCCTGAGAATTGTAAATTCCCTTGTGAGGTTGATAGCGTAACACTAACAGAGGTGATAGAAGTACTTCCAGCTACAGAAAAAGCAAGACTTTCTATTAAAGGAGTTCCAGTATGGCAAAAATAGGCTCTGGCTCTGGCTCTGGCTCTGGCTCTGGCTCTGGCGATGGCTCTGGCTTTGGCTATGGCTCTGGCTCTGGCTTTGGCTTTGGCTATGGCTCTGGCTCTGGCTTTGGCTATGGCTATGGCTCTGGCTCTGGCTCTGGCTTTGGCTATGGCTATGGCTCTGGCTCTGGCGATGGCTATGGCGATGGCTGATATTTTATCTTTTTAACTTAGGAGGGTAAAGATGTTAAGTGTTAAAATCCATGGGGAAGCTCGCTTTGGAGAAGCCCGGGAAAAGTTCACGAAAGCCATTCAATGCGTTAATGATATGGTGGTTAATGAAGAGATCTGGCTAAACGTAAATTTAAAATACGGTAGCGCAAAGTTTGTGGAGGGTTTCAATCTATCGTACAGCAAGGATGGGAAAAAAATAAGCCTGAAGGAGATCAGAGGGTTTTTTGAAGCATCGCAAGCCGAGCTTCTTGTTAATACCTATGTTCCCAAGTTTTGCATGTCCAGGGCTATTGCCTACACACTGCCAGACAGCAACGTGATGTACTTTAACAAGAATAAGTTTGGCCACAAGATAATGACACACGAATTTCTTGCAAACATAATAATCCATGAATCGGTGCATATAGTTGACTTTTCGCTTGAGGAATATGAATTTGGTCACGGGTCGAATAGTGGTCAGCACAAGCCAGAGAAGAAAAGAAGTGCTCCCATTTGGATGGGTGAGAACTTCCACGAACCACACAGGGGCAACGGAATAATTAAGCGGGGTTGGATAGACAGGATGTGCACCACTGATTATTGTGTGAGGAAGAAAGCATAAAAAACAACCCCCGGTGAGTTAAGCCGGGGGTTTATAAGGTATGAAAGGAATAATCTTGAGTCCTTATTTTAACTTTAAATTTCACTTTGTCAATAATTTCCATCAAATTTTATTAGCCCGTTAGCTATAGCCTTTGAAATCGCATCAATCCTCTTAATGCCTAATTCCATATCTTCTTTGTTGTCTATAAAAAATGGTTCAATTAAGCAAGCAGGGTCTTTATGATATTTCAAATTAACATAACCAAAATCATCTGGAGATATCTTTTTCGCCATTCGATTGGTTTTCCCAGTTCTATTTAATGCACTTATTATGTTATAGTGTATTACATCACTTAGCAAAAAATTCATATAATTATTTTCAATGTAAAGTGTCTCAGTTCCCCGTACTTTTTCGTTATATGCATTGCAATGGATCTCTATAATTGCGTCTGGATCATGTCTCTCGGCTACTTCTGCAACTTGTTCATTTGTTAACCCATCTTTTCTAATCACGAACCCGTAATGATCTTTTGCGCCAAGCTCACATGATATTCTTTCTGCAAGGCAAGTATTGTAATTATACTCGTTAAACTCTCCGCCCAGGAACCTGGCTCCGGGAGAATTTTCTGTGTGTCCTATGATTATGCTTACATTCATATTCTATTGGGTATATTTCAGAATGGCTAGCGCAGCAGACCATAAGAAGGTGACAACAATAAACCCACCGACAAACATGTGCTTTATGCTAAGAAGCTTTAAAGTCCTTTTATCAATTTTATCTAAGGTTCTTTCAATTCGAGGAATGACCTCCTCAAATTTACATTCGCAGCTCATTTCTTACACTCTATATCTTCCTTGTTGCCATCCTTGTCGACATACATAAAATAACCATGCTTTTCACAGCTTGTTTTAACTGTTTTTACGCCTGTGAAATAACCTACGGTCCCAAAAACCATGCTAAAAAGTAAAGTCATTACTACCATATTTCCCCCCTTAAACTATTTTAATTAAAAATTTCATTCCAATTGATTCTGGTTGTATGTCCTGGGTCGTTGATAGTTCTGTCGTTGCATCATCATTTGTGTATCCATCTGTATTTTCACCCATATTGTTTGCTGATATAGGGATTCCAAAGAAACCACCAGTTTTACTATTAGGACCAAGATTAAAACCACTACCACCAGAATTAAAAGTCTGATCATGCACCCCATCAGCTTTGCCATCATACCATTTGTGATTATGATCATGACTATGCTCGATATCTATCTCGTGGTCTGCATTTCCTTCACTTGTGATTGCAACTGTTCCAGCTTGCGTTGTCGCGATACCCACTGGATACTTAGCCACCATGTCAGGTGTGTATAAATCTTCAAGCACAGTCGTTACTATATCTTCAGCCCACTTCCCCGCACCATGTATAGCATCATAATTCGTCTCTGTTATTTGATCACCGTTGCAAAGCATATATGCTGCTGGCACCGAGAGAGTGCTGTTAAAGTCATACCAGGGTGTAACCATGCCCTGGAGCAACCCCAAATTGTCCCTGTAACCCTCTTTCATCAATATTTCATTTACAGGACTATTAGCATCTACTTGTTCTACTGTTGGTATAGCCATATTAAATCTCCTTCATGCCAGGATGCCATATGCATTAGTGCCATCGGCAAATAAATTAGTATTCGGACTTATCCAAGCATACTTTTGCTGCTGGATAGAATTAGCGTCACCGAAATCTGGAAAGGTTATTCTAATAGATGTTGTTAAAGTTGTTGAGAAACTATCAACCATTGTTATTATATTCCCATTAATTGAATCAATTTCATTTGCTGCATCAGCATAATAAGATCCGTCTGAGTCCTTCCAAAGTCTTAGAAAATAACCAGCTTTAAATAAAGTCCCATCAGGCACAGTAAATATCTTCTGAGAAGTCACTGCACTAATAAGTGGGCTAGGACTTATTAACCCGGCCCTCACGTTAGTGTAAGAAGTAAATGCGAGTTTGAAATTAATAACAGGATTGTCTTTAAAATTACTTGGTGACTTTGAGAGGACTTCGAGCATATAGTCAAACGCCTCACCAGTTCCAGGTTGAGGCAAATATCTATGTACAACATTAATTTGATCAGCAGCATTTATATTAAAGCGATTAAATAAAGCTTTAACTCCTATTTCTGCTGTGGGGGAAGATAGGCGAGCAAGCAATTTTTTGGCTTTTGATGTGGCAAAACTAGCGCCATTATTGCCAATTGTGATGCCCTTCATTTTAAGAGTTAACGGCCTTTGTTCCCCATAGTTCGTTATTGATTCCGCATTAGTATTTATCGAAGTACTCTCATATTTTCCTGTTCCCCAATTATAATCGTATTTAACTATAATTTTATTAACAACTTTGTTCACATCAACTCTGTAACTAGGATCACCCATTATATGACTCTCTGTTATACTCTCAGAATCAGCTGCGAAAGCAACTTGATCAAGCAGGGCAATACTTATCTTATTATCCTTATTTATTAATCTGGTATTAGTAGCAATCAAAATACTTTCTTCCAGCCAGGTTAATGCATTCTCAACATTCCACATATAAAACTTAAAGTCGCCATCGCCGCTCAAATCACCATCACGTAATGTCTCAAAAGCAGCAGTGTCAACAAGATCGCCATCGACGCCAACCTGTGTTTTAATTATGTCAAGAGCTAGATCCATTGACTCGTCTTCAATTAAGGTAACCTGATAAACTTCTGACCCATCATCATGGCTTGATGCATCAGAACTTAGCTGCGCTCTTGTGCAGCCTGTGAACGTGGTCGCTGTTTTGCCTGTATAGGTAATAAACTCATCTCCCACAGTAAATGTCCCGGAAGAGCTAAAATCCGTTGTGTCATCAACTGTGAAGGTCACAACAACGTCTGTGTGATCAGTTGTTAGTGTTGTTTCAGTTGTATAAATTGGCTCCTGTAATAATCCGGTTGGTGCCTTTGAAGTGAAACTGTAAGTATTAGCAGATTTTGAAAAACCCGTTATGTTTGTTGTTGATATAAGTTCATAGTCCCCCCAGCCAAAAGAACCGGTAAAAAAGCCATAATAAAACTCAACCTTGTAGCCCATTAATGCTGTTGTATCCGTGCTTATGAACACCGAGATATCATCATCTTTATCTAATAGGCTAAAGTTAAGTGTTGGGACTGAGCTTTTAACGTTCCTTAAATCAAGCGTTTCACCATTAACAGAAGCGTCAATAACATAACCCTCATAATCAACTGTAAGGCCGGAATCGACAGCATGCTGGCTAAAATAAGTAGTCGTAGGGGTGTTGTCAGTTATTGCAATGACTATATTTCCCTTAAATGATGGCTTGGCTAATTCAAGATCGAAGTTCGTAGTCATTTACTCCTCACAAGTTTAACAGTGTGACTAGCTCCGCATTGGCTTCCTGCTTTAATGCCGTTGCTTTATCTTTAAGTTTCACAGATGCGCTTGGATGAGCAATGACCTCATCAGCAGCGATTCTAATCAAGATTAAATCTAAAACCCTTTTTGCTTTACCTGTTTCAAGTGAAGCCAGGGACTCATTTTGCACTGTAGCATCTTCATTTTCAAGCGCTATCATCAATGCGTCTGCGTTAGTATAAGTCTCTTGCAATAATACATTTTCCAACCAAAGCATCGGATTAGATACTGACGGATGCAATCTATTTACACAATATCTAAAATCACTTAAAGCTCTCGCCCTGTTTCTTAATTCTGTTATTTGTGCTTCATCCATATTAATCTCCTATTTTTTGAATTGTAACTTGCACATAAACTTCACCCATACCAAAACTTACTGCAACACCTTCACCTGTCGTAGTTTTAGTAACAGCATAATATGCCTGTATTTCAAATGTTTTTGCTGCCGTGATTGTAATGGCCCCATTTAAAGTAGAATCTTTATTAACTTGGTAACTATCTTGGGCCAGCACAGAAGAACCTATAATATCATTAGTGCTGTCAGTTATATTCCTAACTCTGCTTTGCCAGCGCCCAACATCTTGTGCATTCACAATACCCGTTAATAAATATTTTCCAGGTTGTAAAGTAAATTGATTTGAAGAAAGAGAACACCAGTTCATTGAATTTTCAGTAGTGTTTAATGTTCTAGTTCTCCATGCTCCAGTTGTAGCCGAACCCCCGTCAGTTCCATCGGTTTGCACATCTTTAAGGAGAACAAATTGGCTGCTTAAATTTCTATCTAAAACAGTCCAGCTCGTTCCATTGCTTTGTATTTTTATATATTCATATTGTTCATAAAGAACTCTTGCTGTTTTCCCATCAATCTCTTCTGCGCCCTCACCATCAATGGTAACCTTGCCCCCATCGGTAGAGGTGTTTTTAATTATTAATACTCGATCCCCATTATCTGCAACTGTTGGAAGGTCTATGGTTCTGTCGGTGCTACTGTCATCAACGAGGATAGTGGTAAATCCATCATCATCTAGTATGGTGTAGTCTGCACTTTTAGTCGTTATATCATATGCAAGTTGTGAAATTGCTCCTGCGCCCTCGTCCGTTCCGCATGCTGGCAACCCCGCAGCGTATTTTATTATTTGCCCATTAGTGCAAACAGCTAACCTCTGGTAAGCAGAAGAATTATAATAAAGAATATCTCCATTAGTAGTTAGTTTGTTTAAATCGTCTAGTTGCGTTTGGACTGCACTTGAAAGCCCTGAAACAAAACCTAACTCCGTACTTGTAACAGTAGAGCTTTTAATGTTTTTATCTGCATCTAGATAGCATGCTCTGGATGCTGTTTCCGCGTCCAGTGTTACATCGGCTTTAAATGTTGTGTCATAATAATAAACATTTGCTGCGTATAAAGTGAGGGCCGCAAGGACTATTGAAATTAATATTTTCATTCTGCAACTCCTATGGTTGAGGCTCTAAATCTCATTATTGAGGTGTCAACACTTCCTGAAATATCAGTGCTCTTATATTGAAATTGTCCGGCAGCTGTAATCTGCATTTCTATACCCGCATCAATATCACTGCTTCTTGCGGGCTCATTCCAATCTACGGCTGTAGTATTATAGCTTATATGAACTTCCCCAAACTCTGAAACCTCACTATTAGGCGTGGTATGTTTTCTCTGGATAAAATAATGAATTCTCGCACCGCCCACAGTGGAAGGGCTAAACGCCAGCCCAGTTATATCTGCCCAGGAAGTTTGATTATTTGCAATGGTAAACTGTGTCTCTGCTATACTGTTCACACCGCTCTCCTCTTCTGCATCAAGATCAAGGTCTAAGACCCTCTCCATTTTGAAGCCGAAATTATATTCAAAATCTCCTGACCCGTCAGGGATAGGACGATCAAATTTAACTGATTTATCAATAAGCCTGTAAGTATCATATTCTGATTCATCGCTATGAATATAATAATTGAAAACCCCGCCTCTGAAGCCATGAGTTAATAAAAATTCCTCGAATGAATCTTTGATTGCTGATGTCTGGAATAAAAACTTAACGGCTATTTGCTCCTTGTTATATGACCACTGCACCTGCTCTGTGCCATCACTTGATTGATTCTTTTTCATTACGCCGCTTAGTTTTTCGCCTAAGGGGTCAGATTCTGGAGCCGAACTAAAAGTAAAAGATTTACTAGAGCCTGTTGTAAGCTGGATATATGAAATTTTACTTATCCAATTAGCCATTACTTCATGCCTTTCTCAAGATTATCTTTTGTGAAAAGGGGCTGTGTGTTGATGTAATGGACTAAAGTATTATACATCCCTTTGTCTCGCAAATCATATTTACCTAATGGTATAATATGATCAACTACCCACGCAGAACCATAATTATTCCAGCTCATTCCTTCTTTCCACCTAGCCTCTATATATTTTCTATAAAAAGACAAGGAACAGCCTAAATCTTTTTCAACAATAGATTCAGTTAATCCCCTTCTTAATGCTAGATATATTCTGGCTCTAATCCTGCATTTGATTTTATAATCTGGATTTAGTTTTCTAGACATGTGTTGCTTTTTGTTTAACTCTTTTTTATTTTTCACATATCTTATTTTTTGTTTTGATAATAATAGCGTTTTATTTTTCTCATGATATTCTCGCAAGTATGCTTTACATTTATCACAAGCAGAAAAATATTTGTTAGATTTAATATTAATGCTGAACCTGTTTGATGGCAGCACTTTTTTGCATGCCGAACAATAGTTAGCCATTATGCAGCTCCTTGTAACTGTAAATTTCTGAACTCAGTTCCGTTATTAATACCATCGACTATCTGATCAATAAGCGTGTCATTGTCCTTAACAACTCCTGCTGCAA
>Ga0209345_10000910_pt1 | contig 37837 bp, 60 predicted proteins | sample Cruoilmetagenom7_FD_187294 | JGI IMG/M metagenome (GOLD analysis project Ga0209345, IMG submission 187294) | Oil polluted marine microbial communities from Coal Oil Point, Santa Barbara, California, USA - Sample 7 (SPAdes) (version 2) | ecosystem: Environmental > Aquatic > Marine > Oil seeps ...
GTTATTACTCGTTGTCCGTTATCATTAATGATAAAGGACAACGAGTAATAACCCCATGCAAAGAGTGTAAATGTAAGAAGGAGAAAAAGAAATGATTACTTTTTTGAAAAGTAAATATACGCCTTGGTTATTGGTTATTTTAGCTGCTGGGTATATAGGGTATTTATTTTATGGAGAACATACCAAGCAGAAACAGGAAGGTACGAAGCAATTGGCTATTGAAAAACCCGCGGAGAAGAAAGCGGAGGTGGTGGAACGTGTCATTACTAGGACGATTACTAAAGAAGGTAAGCCTATCGAGATTATTAAAGAGGTGGTCAAGACAGTGGTGGAGAAAACACCTTATATACCCGAGAGTAAAGGAAGAATTAGACAATTCTATGTTAGTGGAACATACGGTAGAAACCTTAATGAAATATGGGAAAGCAGTTACGGTTGTGCGGTGGGATGGAACATTACTGACTATCTGTCCACAGGACTACGATTCGATACCATAGGACCAAAACAAAGAATAGCGGTAGAAGTGAGAATAAACTTTTAAGGAGGACAGAAATGACAGAGGAACAAAAAGATGTAGAAATATTAATAGGTATAAGAAATAATATATCTGTATTAGACGTGAAGGAACAAGAAAAATTAACTTGTATTGCCTATTGGAAATTACCAAAAGAAGAACTTTTAGATTTTATTAATGTTTTAAAGACTGCTGCCGATGCCTACGGATTAAAGAAAGCTGAGGAGGTATTAGAGAAATGCCCCGATTTGGAAGAAAATCCACAGAAAGATTAAAAGAGACTGATTATATTTTACAATATATTTTAAAAAAAGCTATAAAAGTATATGATTTTACTATTATTAAAGGATACAGAGGAAAAAAAGAACAAACAGATGCATATAATAAAGGATTAAGTGGCTTACCTTTTCCTAAATCAAAACACAATATAAAACCTTCTCTAGCTGTAGATATTGCGCCATATCCAGTAGATTGGAAAGATGAAAAACGTTTTTATTATCTTGCTGGTTTAATAAAAGGCATAGCGCATACTTACGGAATAGGGATACGTTGGGGAGGCGATTGGGATGGTGACGGATCCTTCGAAGATCAAAAGTTTAAAGATCTTCCGCATTTTGAACTTATTTTTTAAGTTGCCATCTTTCTACCCACGTACTACCTAACGCTGTAGCACCTAAAAGCCCTAGTGGAAGCCATGCTTCTGGTGGGGCTTTTGCTATTACACCTATACACCAAGAAATACATAATGTCGCAGTTATAGCTAATCGATAATATTTTGTTGGACCCTTCATTCGAATATCACCACCTTTAAAAATATCCCTAAAAGAAAGCCACCTATAGTCGACCAAGTTATCACTTTTGTTTTAAAACTTATTAAGCCGTCTACTTTTTTATCTAAAGCAGTATGTACAACGTCATGCTTTGTTTCAAACCTAATAAAATCCTCTCTCTGCATCAGTAATAAATCTTTTAAAGTTGAAGTAGCCATAGTAAGTACACCCCTTATGTATAAATTATTTTCCTATAGAAATCCAAGTAGCTTCATATGATTGTACAGTAGTTCCAGCTATTCCCCAAGAACCAGCAGTTAAAGATCCAGTACCACACCCGTTTAATTGGAAAGTGGCGTCCCAAGCAGTTAATGGCCTGAAAGAAATCTGAAACACAACATGTTCGGTTGTCCATGCCGTGGGTAAAACGAAAGATTGTGCTGTAGAACCTCCTGCAAAAGCGTAATTAAAAGAGCCGAACTGTATTTTATAATCTGTTTTATCCAAAGTCTCCAACAAAGATGGCGCGTTCCATTGATCTACATGCCTTTCCATAGCTGTTTCCAAAGTAATAATACGCGACTGTAGATCTTGTAGCCTATCTGGAGTAAGTTCTTCATAACTTTCACCGGGAGAAATACGATTAACATCTGCTATATGCATTATTTATTCCTCCTTAGACGATCTCTTAGTTCTCTCTCTTTACGTTTACCAACAGAATCTTTTTTACCAGCTTCCTTCTCTTGTTTCTTAAGTTCTTTTTGAAAAGCTTTCATAGTCCTTTTTTCATTTATTTCTTTCTCTTTTTCAGAATTTAGACGCGCACGATTAATTCTACGTCTTGTAAAAGCAATCTTACGCTTTGTCTTCATCTGTTTTTTACGTTCTTCAAAATAAAATTCCTCAGACAAACTTTCAAAAGGAGTCATCAAGTCAAATAAAAATTCTGAAGGTGTTGTTGTATACATATATTTACCAGAAGAAGTATAAATATCCCACTGGCTTCTATCTTTACGACCACGATTATTATTGGCAGTTTGTAATATCGATTGCATTTGCCAAAGAGGGGCTGCTCCTTTAAAACCAAGACCTATAGTTAAAGCTTTAACTACATCTTTGTGAGATTCTGGATCCCCTTCAAAAGCCCTCTTAGTAGCACCCATACCTTTTATAGCTGCTTGCCAAAGGGGAAATAATGTAGGTGTCAAATTTTCTAAACTTACAACTCGACTTATACTAATTCCAGCTGTATCAGCCAGTGCCAGTGCTGCTGCTGAAGACACGCCCATACGTATTGCATTCTGAACTTCTGGTGTATAGATAGCGTTAAACGGATCTTTTACTAAATTTTTAACTGCTGCTTTTGTAGTATGCGCCATCATTTCCGCGGCTTTAACAGGAAAGGTCATATACATATAGCCAGTAGAAACAGCAGGATTTATGGCCGCACCAGACATACCTGCTCTGGAATAATCCAGCTGTGTATCTACAGTTGCAGATCTAGCATATTTATGTGCTTGCTCTGATGGAATATCCGTAGGATCTATGTTCCTCTTTTTTAACCACCTTTCAGCACCTTTTAATTCTTTACCTGCGCGCCGTGCCTCAACTACGGCTTTTATTTTGGTCAAAGAATCATCATAAGCACCAAGGTAAACACTTGCCTTATTAAAATCTTCGGACATTTGCATCCCTCGGAATGAAAATTCTGAAATCTTATCTACTGTAGCTTTCTTTACGCCTAATTTTTCTAATGCCAAATCAGATAAACTAGAGCCTCTAGTTAGTGTTTCTAGGCTTTGATTAGCTATTACTCCACTCTCATCTAGAATTTTTTTAATTTTTTTAGCTCCTTCTCCCTTACCAAATCTACCAAAAGCCATCTTTAAGCCTCTGGCGTAAGGAATATAGCCTATTCTAGCCGCTCCAAAATAAGGAGCCTGTGTTAAATTGGTAGCAAAAGTAACTACATTATTTGCAATAGTAGCATCAGCAAAACTTTTTTTAACGAAGCTGGCGAAAGCTTTCATGTTTTTAAATTCCGGATCTTTTGATAATTCTCCAAAATAATTATTAACATATGCGTTAGCCACACGCGCACGAGTAGGATCCACTGTTTGAATCCTTTTTACTTCTTTAAATATATTAGCCTTATGTTGTTTTCTAGCTGCAAAATCAGCCACCCAATCAACATATGCTTCCGTAGCTCTTATTACATCTAAATTGTATCCTTTTCCGCCAGTACGTTTTTTTATGTGTTTTTTATTTTCTTTTACCCACATAACCAATTCTTCTGGAATTGAAAAATCAGGATCTTTTACTTTGTAGTCATCCCAAATACGAGTAAGATAATCTGTAATACGACTTTCTTCTGGTAATTCTAAAATATCAGCTGCTTTTTTGGTCATTCTACGGTAGGCATCTAACATCAATGCACCTTCTTCACCAAGCTGATTATTTGCCAAGGAAGGCTCATCCAGACCATCTGCTATACGACCTACTTTTTGAGCAAGATCTTTTCCCTTGTGTTTTAAGAAAGGCTCCATCTCACTAATAAGATCTGTTTTAATTATAGCTTTGGTACGTTCCAATTTTCCAATTTCATCGTATACGTTACGAGCATAGTATTGAGGAGATCTAAACCAAGATAACCACCCTTTGGAAAAAAGGTTGTTAAATTCCCATTTGCCGGACTGTGGAAAAACCTCATTACCAACGGTATTATCCGCTACTTGAGTTATATTTTTTTCATAATTGGCATTTTTCACGCCGTGATCAAATAGATCCTGTTCTGTAGAAGTACCCATAGGTTGGATACCACCGTCTTTAGCTATTTTATATTTGTTTCCACCAACAGAAATCTCTTCTAACCTACGTCCACCCTCTTCTAGTGTTTCAAGAGTGGCGAGTCCTAAAGTAGTTTTTGCTTCTGGAGTAGCTTTTACTATTTTCTTAGCTTCCTCTAAAGATTCTCTTTTTCCTTTTTCTATAACGTCTTTAGAAAAAGTTTTAATTAAACGTTCAGATGCAGCCCCCGCATCGTTTTTAGCAATTTGCCTATTGATAGAATCTAGAGCATCGTCCGACATAGAAGACGCTGTTTTTAACCACGATGCTTTTGAAGCGGCCATCACGCCAAACTTACTGGCTATTTTCACAAAACCTTTTGCTGTTAGGCCCTCTAAAAAAATACCAGCTATCATGCGATCTTTAGTTTCGTTTACGTCTCCACCAGCAGCTTCTAATAGCGCCCTGACATGAGGTGGATATTTTGTACTAATACCCAACTGTCCGTTTGGTAGTTTTACATAAAGATCTGGTACATCAAACGTCTCTGGTACACCTAATCTTTCTAATTGTTTATCTGCATCTACTTCTGCACCCAGCTTCGCATAGTGCTCTGCCATAGGTGTAGTAACTAACCACTCAATAAAAGAAGTATCTTGTACTTTTTTTTGTATTCCTTTAAATCCTTTTTTGAAGATACCTTCAATAGAGGTTCCAGCAAGATATTCAGACGGATCTATATCCTCATTTTGTTTATCTGCTGGAGTCAATAATTTTTCAAAAAAATTCTCGTCCGTTTTATCTTCTGCTGGAGGGAATAGTTCATCAAAAAAATTAGGTCCTTCTTCTTTTGGTACTGTTGTTGGTTGTACTTGTTCTTCTGTAGCAATCTCAGCAGTTTGTGGTGTAACTACTGCTGGTGTTGGAAGTTCTACGGGTTCAGCAGGAAACATCTCGTCAAACAAATTGTTTGATACAGATTTCTGTAACTGCTCGTCCCTAATTGCTTTAAAAGGATCTGCCATTTTATTTCTTCCCTTCTATTCTATCTAAGAATGGTTCTATTCTTGGATCTACTTCCAATAAAGTATCTCGAGCTTTCTGTAAAACTTCTATATCTGGTCTTGGTGTACGATTAACAAAATCAGAATATTGAGAAATAGCTTGTGTAATCGTTCTATCACCAAACGCTTTTATTGGCTGATCAGCTACTATATTACCTTCTTGATTAACGCCAAAAGCCTCTGCTACTTCTACGAAAGTGATAGGATCTTCTTGCGTAAAAATAAGACCCTTCTCTTCACCTTTACCTACCACTTGCTGAGGAGTCTTACTAGGTACTTCACCAACACCTAAAAGTGTACCTTGCTGTTTGGCAGTTAATACTTGTTCTAGCGTAGCCCCTTCTTGCAATAGTTTTATAGCAGCGGCACTTACACGGCCTTTTTCTTGTTGAGTAAGTTTTCGCGTCTGTCTAAATTGTCTACCTTCTTCAGTTTTTTCTAACACAGCAATGTCTTTCTTTTGCTGCGCTGTAATAACTTCTTTTTCTGCTGCTGTCTTTGCACCAATAAGAGCTATACGATCTTGTAAAGAAAGTGTTTGTTGTTGTGGTGGTTTAAGACTAATAGTACGATCTATATCACCTAACATTTCTGTTTGTAATTCTTTACCTATTGTTTTTGTACTAGCTTTATCTAAAGCTCCACTACTCAATAAAGCCCTAAATACTTCTATTTTTTGTTGTTTATTTTGAAAATCTATACGTTGCTGTCCTTGATCTGCTTGAATAGTCATAGCCTGTTCTTGTAAAGCTAGTTGCTTACCTTTTTGTTCTATTTGGATAGCTGTTGCAAGAGACTCACGTATAGCATCTAATCCTTTTAAAATAGGTTCTCCTTGTCCGATTCGCGCCATGATTATTTTCCTTTCTTAGCTAATAGAGGTAAGATGGCTGCTAAAGCTTTAGCAATACCTTCACCAGCATCACCACCAAAATTTTCTTGGGAACCTAGTAATGCTTTTATAGCAGAATCTTGAGATCGTTGGAAACCTGCAAACCGATCTTGACCAACTCCTATTTCAGCTAAATTTAGATTACTCTCTAAACCACCAAACAAGCCTTCAAAATCTAACTGTGCTTGAGACCCTACTTGTGCAAAATTAGTTAAAGATCTTTCTATGGCTGGATTAATTATTCCTGCCTCTTGCCCACCGCCTATTAAACCAGAAGAAGCAGCTTGTCTACGTCCCTGTGTTCTAATATCACTTACTGTACGCTGTAAGATATCTGCTTCCCCTGTTAAAAAAGAGAATAACGTATTGCGTGCTCCAGCCTCTCGGCCTTTAAGATCTCCTTTTGCTTGAGAAAAAATTCTGTCTAATTCTCTTTTAGCCTGTTGCTGTCCTAGACTCGCTTTTACTCGTGCTACTTCTGCTGTTTGCTGCTGCCTTCTAATAGCATCAGCTTCTGACATTGCCATGGTATTTTCCTCCTTTTAATTACGGGGTTAGTTTACCTTCGTTATAATATGTAGATATTCTTGATATTTTTATTTGCTCATCTGTAGTAGCTAGTCCACTTATATGAAATTTTATTAATCTACCAGAAAAATTAAAATTTTGTTTTATTCTTTTTATAATAACATTATTGTCTATAAAATCTAAAATAAATGTTTTAAACCCACCAGTATCTGTTATAGCAGCTACATATAAAGGTACATTAACGCGTGTAGTATACACCTCTATAGCAATGTCTTTAAACTGCTTAAATTCCATATTAGGATCTACATCTATCCACCCTGTATCAGCACTTATTCTAGAATACTTCTCATCATCACCTTCATGCTGCCTTGCTTGATTACCCTCAAAAAAAACAATTTGAGTTTTTAAAAAATCAGCAGACTCAGTAGCTACAGAAGTTTCTTCTATTAGATTAATAGGTTTTGAATATCCTTCTCCCGTATGGTAATTTAAAATATTAACTATTCTAGAAATATTACCAGGATTTACAATGTCTTTTTCAAAAAAATACAATTCTTCTTCACTAGGATAATCAACAAACCTTAAATAATAAGGTTCTATCCTTTGTTCTTTCTCTTCAAAAAGACCCCAATGATCGGGTATCTCTAAAAAACTACCTGTATATAAAAATAAACCGTCACTCAATCCGCAAAATAAACCTTTAGCGGTTAGTTTTAGTGAGAACTCCCCAAGAATACCTGTGGTTTTAATTGTGTGTAAAGTAGCATTTAAACCAGGAACACCGCCTAAAGCAAGAACTTCGTGGTGTGTAAAATACAGTAATTTGGAGCCATATTTTTCTATGGCTAAAATAGCGTTACCGTCTGTTATATTTAAAATATTAATAGCAGAATCAAATCCAGAAAAAGTACCAGGAAGACCATAATAAGATCTAAAAGGAAAATCGTGAGTATTTGAAAATAATATAGTTCTATTAAAAATATTTACTTTTTTTGGTAACTCTGGTAAAGTATCTACTGTATCGTACCCAACAGCCCCGTTTGATTCGTTTCCCTGTAAGTCAGAAGGTATTTGGTTCATTTGATAATAACAGGGAGAATGACTAGTTTTATCTGGACCGTATCCAGCTACTATTAAAGAACCATTAAAATAAGATATTTCTAATTTTCTATATTCTTGTACTTCTTCAGAAGCCCCTCCAAGAATAGTATATATATATTTTTGTAAAATAATAGGTACACAATACTGGGTATTATTAGCTGTAGCGGCTACTACGCCGTCCTTTAATACAAATAAAGTATTAGACATGGTAGTTACTGTTTGTGCAGAACCTAAAGGCATACTAAATTTACCAGGTCTAAAAATTATATTTTGCGTAGTTCCTTCCGTAGTATTCTCTGCTCCTACAGTACACATATTATTAAAAGATATTTGTGTAAGCTTAGTAAAATCATTTCCTGTAGTAGTTAGGTCTTCTTGAGAAGATTTATAAGGCATTTTAACAAGTTTCATATCGTCTGGAGCAGTCTCTAAACTACTACCAACCACAAAGAAAAAAGGACGCGAGACTATGGCTGGAAAAGCTATAGAAAAAGCTTCCCAAGAAGCCCCATTCCATACCTGCCAAGAGTCTGTACCACTACCAGCACCGTGGTATAATTTAGAATTTAGTAAATTATTTGTAGTAGAACTTTCAAAACCAACCCAGTAACTTGTAGACAATGCCTGTGAAGGAGCGTTTACCAAACCCACATATGCTGGAGAAGGAGATAAAGAAGATGTTTGCGTATAGTCAGAGAACAAAGAAACATTAGTACCAGGTATAGTACCACCAGCATCGTCTGCATATATGCTTAATTTTACAGGAGTACCAGCATATGTGGCGCCTGTAAACAATGTAATTATTTCATTTGCAGCTAGGCTACCAGAAACTTTTAAAGCTACAATACTTTTGGCAGTTCCATAAGGACCTACAGAAAGAGGCGTAGTATTAAATGTTTGTGTTTGTAAGTCTTCAAGCTCAAGGCCAAAGTTTGCAAATTTCAATACAGGTACTGGTATTTTTACATCCTTTGGTTCTTTAAATGTTTCTATTATATCTTTATCTGGACGCAACCCTACTATAGAAGAAAATTCTCCTACAGGTATTTTAAGAGGATCTTTTTTAATATTCTGACCTGCAAATTTATTTATATGGAATTGTCTCATCTCATTATCTCCGCCCGATTAGGATATCTTGTAGGATTAGTAATTTTATATTTTACATCTTTCATTAATTTTCTATACCGAGCAGATTTTGCTTGGTAAACACCATCGTATTCTCTTACATCTTCAATAGCTAGTATCTGTGCTTTTAAAGATATTAAATCATGCAGAGCTGGGTGTAGTGCCGGATAATCAGTATCAGTAGATAATTTACCAAGAGTAAACTCTCCGTTTGTGTCGTATATTCCGAGTTCTGCAAAGTATTCTATTTTTACCGTGTCTCTATATCCCGTAGCTTCGGAAGGAATAGGATCTAGTTTTAAAGTATTACCTTCGAAACGTACAGTAGAGGACATTCCTTTTTGTTCTTGTCTAAAAGAATCAAAATAAACAATATCTCCAAGAAGATAGAAACCTATGTCTTCTTTGGAAATTAATGCCCAGTTAGATGAAGCTACAACAATAATATCTTCTGCTTCTACAGGCATTTCATAATCACCAACACCAGCATATAAAGTCATATAATCTGTTCTTTTACGATCTTTCCAATTAGCCATATAATAAATTTCTCTATACGCTTTATTAATATAATCTTCTATGTCTGCGGTAGATATAGCACCGTCTTTTAATCCTCTTACTACATCAGCTTTAATGTCTGAAAAAGACCACCAAGAATTTCTTGGAGTAACTGTTTTTGGAACTGTTTCTATAATTAAACTATCGTATACTAATCCAGTAGTACAAGGACCTATACAACTAAATAAAAAATAATTGTTAGGAGCAGCATATATACCAGAAGTTAAATCTACTACTCGTCTTCCACCGATATCTACCGTTAGCGTAGCTCCTTCTAGTTTTATTAAAAAAGTATGTTCTCCAGCAGATATATCTGGATTCTTTTGAGTAAAGATAGTAGTAGAAACGCCTCCTATAATATTTATAACATCTATAGAATCTGTTGTAAATTTTAATTGAATAGAATCTGTAATATCATTTACGGCATCTGCCCTTAAATATACTTGTACTGAAGGATCAGAAGCAGTACCTTCTCTAAGAAAACCTTTAAAAGTTACTTTACAATCAGTTTGACCTACGTCTATCCCAAAAAGACCAGGCGTAACCACAGGACTAACTAATTTATTGTTTTCTATAGTCCAAGAAGTAGCACTATTCTCGTAACTACTACCTACAATATTATATTCTGGATAGTGATCTGTACCTAGAGCAGCATCATTATCCACAAAAGAATCTCTTAAAAGTAACATTTAAACGTCCTCCTATATTAATTAAAAGATAAGGGCCTAAATTTAATTAGGCCCTTACTTACTATACTACTTTATTATGTAACTGTGATGATCGCGTTGCGTTTTTCATCCAATGCTTTCAATGCATAGTAAACATGGAAAAAGCCACCAGAGAAAAGACCTTGTGCGATAGTGTTGCCTTTATGTGCAATAGATGTCCAGTTATGAGCAACGCCCGGACCCATAAATTCAACTTTCCAAGAACTCATGTCCAAAACATAGGCCTTACCAGTAGGCATAATTGCGTTTGGAACAATTTTCACACGTCCAAAAGAAGTAGTAATAACAGATACTTCCCGTGTTAAGCGCCCAGTCTCATCCAATTGTGTACGATCAATAGAATCAGTAGCTTTTGCAAAATCTTGAACATCTTTAACGATATCTGCATCAGCCATAAGAACTAGATCTTGAGAGAAATTACCAGTATAAGAAGCTAGTTCCCCAAGAACATCCATTAAAGTAGTTTCATCGAGATTTGTAGCCACAGTATCTGTAGTACTTACGAAACCTGGAATACCTTCTGTTTCAGCTTCCGTTACGCCAAAAACACCGGCAACAGAGGCAGTAGAGTTTAACAGCTGATATTCATTACCTCTACGTAAAATTTGCATAGCAATACGCATTTGTCTTTCGATTTCATCGTCACGACCTTGTTGATCCGCGAATTGAGTTTCAGTAGATAACACCCAATCCTGAACATCTGTTTGTACAACGTTAGTAGATTTCGCTGTGTTGTTGGTATAACTAGGGCTTACTGTCCCGCCCTGAAGAGCTTTCTTTGAAGCAGGTGCAGGAATAGTTTCAGTATCCCATTCGATTAAAGATGCTGTTGCGCCTTTAGCTTCTTTTTGTACTAGATCCATAAATACAGTGGAACGATCACCACTGATTGCCAAATCTTCATAATCTTCTAAAAAACCATTAGTTGCATAGGTAGAGCCCGTAATTGTTAAAGCCATTTTATTTTCCTCCGAATATTAAGCACCAGCTGTCTCGATCATACTTCGTAGCCGAGATTTTTTAGTCTGAGGTGCTGTGTGATTTGTAGCAACAGCGCCGTTTTCTCTACGACGTGCTTCTACAGTATTTGATGTTGCCTGTCTTCGAGCTGTATCGACGGCATTACTTTTCTTTAAAGCTTTATAATATGTTTCTGCTGTAAGTAAAGTATCTAGACCGTCTGGTACTCCGTTAGGGTACTGCTCATTAATAAGTTCTTGCACTTGTTCAGAATAGTCACCAAAATCTTTGTTTCTAGCCAAGAAATCGTTTATTCTTTCTTGTGATGCTTGTATCTCTTTGGCAGACGTTATCATTGGTGCAATATCTTCCATAACGGGATTAATATGTCTCAGTTTATGATCAAGGGCATCGGCCATTACATCCGCCATATATTTCATCATATGACCAGGAGTAATTTCTTCTCCTTCTCTTATATCATATTGCTGGCGAATAGTACTTTCTAATGTCTCATAATCATTTGTCTCCTGTACTAGCTCGTATACAGGTTTAGACACTGGTTCTGAAGAAGTATCTGTCGATTGAATATTGGCGACTTCTTCTTTCATAATAGCTCTTATTTGATCTGCTGTAAGAGCCGTTTGTGGCTCAGGTACCACGGGTTGTTGATCAGGAATGCTATTTTCCTGAGAAGTATCAACCTTTACATTTTCTTCTTCGATAACTTCCTCTTGGGGATTAGTCTCTCCGGTTTCCGTAGGTTGATTTGTATCCATTGTTTGTTTAATCATGTCGAATAATTTACCCTGTTTGGGCTCTGACTCTTGCGTTTGTATACTCGCTTCGGTCACATTAGATTCTTCTGCTGCCATTTGTAATAGCCTCCTGCTTTCTATTTTTAGTTGATTCTAAATCATGGATTAAAGTCTCATATGCATATATAATACCTCTATAAAAACCAAGTTCTTGACCAAACTCAAAGGAAGACATTCCTTTATCTGACCTCTGTCTTTTACCTGTTTTTTTATAATTGGCTTGTATATGCGCATCTAAGTGCTTTACTAGTTCTGGCCAACCTGGGGATGTCATAATAGAAATAAAAGTATCTTCATTTATTCCTGAACTCTCTAGTAGTGCCATAACTCCTCCTAAATAAAATTTTTAGTTCTTTTACTTTTCTTAATTTGTTTTTCTCTTTTACCTACAAATTCTCTAACGTCTTTTTGAAAAAGATTTCTATTTTTTCTTTCCAACAAAGAGCCACGGATTAATTCTAGCTCTTCAACGTCTGTTGCTGATTGAATCCCCCTTTCACCAATAGCTAGATTAAAGAGATTTATTCTACCTGTTTCTCTGGCTTCTTTAACATTTTCTTTACCAGCAATAAATAGCTGTGCTAGTGTTTCGCCAAAACCAGGTTCTTTTACTTCTTCACCAAAAAATTCTCCGCTTGTTAGTGCTTGCCCTCTTTCTTGTTTAGATCTCACCTTTAAAATATTTAATTCCGGATCTTCTTGTTCAACAAGCTCATTAAAAGCAGAAAGAGCACTTTCTGCAAAAGTTACATCTTGGCCTTTTATTTTTTCTCCAATACCAGAAGGACTCATACGACCAGCTAAGACGTTTAGTAGTTCCTGTCTTCCCCTACCTTTAGACCTACTTAGTAATTGTTGTTTAAATTTTTCTAATATAGTTGCCATATTATATACTCTTCTCTAAGATAAAGATTCATCGATCTCAGTTACTCTATTATCTAGTTCGCTCTGAGGAGGAGGCACTTCCGCTCCAGGTACTTCTTGCCTTACAGATTTAGGAGATCCTTCTTGTCCCTCTTCTGGTTGAGGAATAGGAACTTCAATAAAATAATCTTTAATGTTGTGTGTTCCCTGAAGTCTAAATAGTTCACCTATAATCTTCTCCGCATTAATCGTCTTAAATGTACTTGGTTGACCAGTAGCTGGATCAACTTTAGCAGGAAATCCTTGAGGAGCCATACTAAATATTGTCTGAAGTAATTGTAATAATTCTTGTGCTTGCGTTCTATTGTTTCCTTCTGTAGCTGATATTTCTGTAGTAGCAAACATAGCCTTATCTATATCCTGTATCTGGGCTGTTAAGAACTCTTCACCTTGAATATTATCAGGAAAAGAATCTCCGTACATATCTATTTCATCTTTAGTTAAACGTGCAGTAACCTCGTCATCTGGATTATACATCTCAACCATAAGATTCTGTAAAATATTACCAAGTTGAGAAAGCCCTTCTTTAGCCATTCTATAAATAGTTAGTTCTAATCTTTTCATAGCATTAGAATTAAGTAAAGAGGCCGTAGTAGCTAGTTCTTGACGAGATGCCTGTCCCTGAACAATTTCCAAAGCACCAGTAACATCTTCCATCATGCCTTTAATATCTTGTTGGTTTCTAAAGGTGTCGCTAGATAAAGGCGTATGTGATATTTCTCTAATAGCATTAATATCTTCTACGTGTACTAGCATATTTGGTTGAGAAATTAAATCGTCATTAGATCTTAAACCAGCATCAGCACCAATAATCCAACCTTTGTTAATACTGAAATACATATTTAAAAGTTCTGCGTTCTTGCTTAAATTAGCTTCTGTTTGTAAATCATAAGTCTGATCACAAACACCACGACCAGCACTATTATTTTTTTCTGGTTTATAACGAAGCATAGCTAAAGGCTTCATAGAAAAATCAGCTTTCTTTACCAAAAGAGTATTAGACTCTGTATTTTGTAAATTTTTAATTACAGTAAATTTAACGTTTTGTAATTCTGGACTATCATCCAAATACCCTTTACCATAATAATGTAACAATTCTATCTTTTTACGAGATTCGTCTGTACGAATACTTGAGCCAGATCCAGGAATAACTACATTACCTACTTTATGTTCATTTAAATCACGTACTCTATAATTAATAGAGACCAAGGCTTTTTCAAGATCATCTTGAGATAAAGGCTCGTAGCCAGCATGCTTAACTCTTTGGTTGTATAATTCTGGTTCTATATATTCTCTAATAACCGCCCAGCTCTGTCTAAAATCAAGAGTGTCCCAATCGACAGCTATGTTTTCTATATCCAATACCTGAAATTTAAAACCTTCATAATCAGTTACGGTTTCTATAACAGGAACAATTACAGGAACAAATTGACCCGTCTCATCTACTTTTGGATTACCATCCTCATCTATTTCAAAAAGAGGACCACCAGTAGGATCTGTCGCTATTTCCAACCTACGCTTGGTGTGCGTTTCTTTATCCCAATAAACATGTAACATACCATATCCTTGGACAACAGCGTCTTGTACCCAAAGAAACATGTTCGTTAACGCATCTGGAATCTTATGCATTAATTGATAGTGTATAAGTCTCTCAACGATCTTAGACGCCAAGGAACCTTCAGAATCCATAGGTTCATATCTGATGATAGGATCTTGTGCGAATAAAGACATAAAGAATTTTGATACAATTGTATCTACAATAGTCTCTGTATGAGGAACAAATAGGTTAGGATATGCCTCTCCATGATGAGCAGCTTTCTTTGGTGGAATACCATTGAAGTACTGCCAATATTTTCTAGTCTTGGTAATAGAAGTTAAATTACCGTCAGTGCTTTGTTTAAATTTTGTAGAAATATCTTTAGCAACCGCTAAATCATCTGCCTCTGGATCTAAAACACCTGAATATCTTTCACTCATAATATTCCTCCACGATCATATTGTGCTTGTCTTATTACTTGAGGTTGTGCAATAACAGCATACTTTGGGTATCTCTCAGCAATATAACGACTAGCGTCTATAGCATGATTGTTAGCATCTTTCGGTTTGCTTTGGTTATTTAATTCTGAATCACGCCGTTCTGCAAAACAATAATCTTCATATTCTTTAACAGTTTGAAAACAAGATCTAAAAATTCTAAGTCTTGCCCAATTCTGTTCTTGATTAGGCATTAACAAATCATGCAGGGCATCAATACCTTCTTCTAAAACACCAGTACCTCTTTTACCCATAAAAACAGGGCCGTATTTAAAAGCATCTCTAAATTTCTTCATAGTTTTTATCTTAGTTTGCTTGCTACGTTGCGCCCCACTATTAGGATCTACAACAACATAGCGTAAGGGTATCTTTTTATATTTTCTTTCATATAGTTCTTTAGCCATTTCCCCTATTTCAGTAACTGTTTTACCACTACGATAAATCTCGTCTACTTGGAAAATTTCGTTTTTTTCATTTATGACCCAAAAAATAATTGCACTTGGATTATTAAGACCAAAATCAACTCCCATAAACAACTGCCAATTACCTTCCAGCATAAAAGGGTTGATCACGTGGACTCGATGTATAAATTCAGGAAAAACAGCTCCTTCTAAATTAACAACGTCTCCAAATAATTTGATACGAAATTTCTGTTCGTTTGCTATTTTTAAAGGAGCCAATTGTTGTATTTGATATATCCTATCTATATGAGGATTTTTTAAAGTATTAAAATAGAATAATTCTATAGAAGATCCTTTTCTAGCGCGTGTACAGTATTCACGATGAATATACGTACTTCCTTCTTCTGGAGTAAGTGTTATTAAATGTAAACCGCGTTTATCACCAAGTCTAGCCCTATTCTCGTCGAATATGTTTCTAGGTCCTTGTTCATCATTCCAAACAATATCAAGAGCTTCGCCTCGATGTGCTCTTACATCCTGTTCATTGGACATAAGTTGAATTATACCACCGTCCTTTAAACGAATAAGACCATCCTGCTTATTCCAAGCATCTTCAAAAGATTTACCAGCTAAATATTGAAGAGGTAAAAACATTCTTAATTTTTCCACTATTACTTGCTTAACACTTTCTTTCATCACGTTACCTATAACACGTACACGTTGTGGTCCAGGACGAAAAATAGTTGGATGTCTGTGTGTCATAATATCGACTATTTTTTTTGCGGCTATTTCTGTTTTACCACATCTATTACCGCCTTGAGCTATTTGTGTTCCAGCAGTACTATGATAAAATTCTTTTTGGTACTCTTCCAAAGCAAAAAAGTCGCCTAACTGTTCTTTACATTTTAAGCGTCTATATATTTCACTAATTTCTGGGCCAACTAACATATGATTATGCCTCTTGTTTTTTTATTTTGCCATCAACTGTCTACTACCTATAGTATCAATCTCATAATGAATATCAAATTCTTTTGTCAACACATCACCAGAGACAACATTATCATCTCTATATAAACGAATTTCTATTATACTAGATACAGCATTAATACCAGATCCATCTATTGTTGGGAAATTAACAATCTGAGCTATAGAACCGCTTGTATAAGTAAAAACAAAATCAGTTGCGGTTAGTGTTGTAAAAGATCCTGTTGGATCGTCGCCGTTTTTATACCATCTATAATCGATTTTAAAAACAGGCTCGTCTGACGAATCTTGTAAAAAATGTACATGGGGTTTTATATCAGTTCCATTTTTACGTGAATGAGAAAATTGACCTATTATGTATACTATTTCTGTCGTATTGTTTTGTGGAAATAACAATCCCATATTAGTAAAATCAAAATCAGGCTTTTGATTTTGTCCTTGTTTGTCGCGTGTTAAAGGAAAACGCAAATCATCCCACACAGTCTCTTGTAACTCTATTGTTTTGTCTGTTCCACAATCGATATTTAAATCTGATGGAGTTACTAGATTTGTTTTAATATAGCCATCAGACCCATCGTGACCTAAGTCCATATTTAAAGTTGATCCAAGGACTATTTTATCAGCCTCTAGTTGACCTATATTAGTAATATCATAATCTAACCAATCTTTGTCTGTATCAATAATTAAATTAGAAAGCCTAGCCATTGTAAACGCTCCTCCAAATACTATTCTATTTTTATCCCAAAAGTTATACATGTATCAGTCCTTAAACATACACTTTATTTTTTATTACTTGCAATGCTTACAGAAAGAAGATCTTTATCTTTAAACTTCTTACCTTTTTTAACTTTGCCTTTATGGCTACTTTTATGTTTAACGCCGTCCTCATCTACACTTAGCAATACTCTTAATTCTATTTCAATTAGTTCTAATAAAGTTAATTCATCTACAATATATTTCATCTGTGCACTATCAGTAAGACACTTGTCTGTTATGTGTACGATATTACCAGTAGCTAAACTATCTAAAATACTGTCTTTTTCTAGTTCATAAGCCATGTTTATTGGCTCCTTCTTTCTACGCTTTATTCCGTTAAGGTGACTACAATCTCGTCTATATCTTGGTTATTTGTATTTTTTGATTTTAAAGCAAGCGTACCTTTAGAGTAAGTAGAGTCTGTAACAGAAATACGCTCTACACCACCATCTGATAATTTTATACTAGATCCGTCTGCTGTTACTACTAGATTAGTATGTCCTGTATTATTATACGTACCTAGTAAAGTCTGGTTTAAATAAGGATCTGATCCAGAGTATTTTATTAGTGTTAAATTATTTGAAAAGCTTTGTTGTTTTATAGCATATCCACCACTAGCACTATGTCTAAAACAATTATATTGTTCACCACCTTGTCTAGCCCCAGAGGCAAAAGCAAAAGTAAAATTTTCCCAGTCATCACCATCATCAAAAGTAACTATTGTATTTAGGGCTGTGACTTTTCCATATGGCCCAACTAGTCCTGAATAATCACCAGAGTCGTTAGATAAAAAAGTAGTTGAGCTTGTCCAATCAGGAACAGGATCACCAACGGTAATATCTGTAAAAGGTTGGTAATAAGCTACTTTTGGTAACGTGTCTGACACATCTATTACTGTTGTTTTAGAAACACCCCAAGAAGTTTGGTATGCTCCCATACTTATAGTACCTGTAGAAAATGTGTTATCGTTCACTGTGCCTATTAAAACATCGTCTAGCCACAGAGTTATAGCCATGCCTAATACTTGTATTTTTATTTTAGAGGCTTGCGTAACAGGTACTTCAGAATCCCAATTAGCAATTATAACCTCGTTTGTAGGATAATCTAAGGAAGATCTTTTTAGGCGAAGCTCAGAACCAGGTATATATTGTACTATATACGTTCCAGACGCACTAGCCCTAACACCAGCGATAACCCTGCTAGTAATAGAAGAAATTTCGTGCTCAACTGCATAATCTGTCCAAGCGGAACCTTCGTCTAATGTAAAGGTACCTGCCCAACTAGAGCTGGCTGCTAAATTAGCGTTACCGCTAGCATCAACTACAAAGGTAGCTGTGTCTGTTTGCCATTGATTATGTGTCCATCCAAAATCAGTCATAGAATCATTCTCAGAATATACTGAATAATCCTTAGAGAACAAAATAGATACTGGTGCGGATTTAGCTAAGAAAGATAGTAACCTATTCTTATCCCAAAAATTATACATTTTAGTTAGCCTCTAATAATTGATATAAAACACTTACTTTAGCTTCTGCTGAATCTTGTACTAAAAAGATAGAATCTCCCGCCTTTACTTGAATAGGGATAGTTGTAGACGCTAATATTTTAAAGCCTTGTGTAGCAGATACGCCCGTAACACTATCAATCCAAATATCTTCATCTGTGTTAATTAAAATTTCTACACAGAAAGGTGGGATTATGATTTCCTCTTCTGTGGCACCAACAGTAAGCGGCGATTGCTGAGGTGTACCTGTTCCATCTAGTGTCGAAATACGCGACGCTTTTTGTAATTTTACATTATTACCATCTTTTGTTAAAATACCTTCACCCATTATATTATTCTCCTCCGGTCATTTTTTGTTTTAAAACTTCTTCGCAGATTTCATCTACGTTTATTTCCTTATTACGCTCGTTTATTAACTTTAAACGTATTTGTCGATTTAATCGTAAAATTTCAATATATTTTTCACGTGGTATTTTCGCCAAGGCGGTAGCTAGGAGATCTACAATATCCTTATCTGCCATTTCCTGTGCTTCACGTTCCGTCTTTAACTCATCGTTCCATTTCTTTAATTGTGCCAAGGCGTTAAGGGCCGTTTGTTTATTCTCGTAATGGAAGGCTATTTTTTCGACTTCGTTGAAAATATCTTTGTTGTTTTTAGGATCGGGTACGGTTTTCATAACCTGCTGCATTTGATCCCATTTACCATGATCTGCGGGACCCGTAAAGATTTCGTCTTCGAATCTTTCTTGAAGTATTTCTTCTGGTATAATTTTTTTACTTGATTTAAGACCAAATTTCTTTACCAAGCGACAACCGATGGATTGTGCTGATGCGCGGTCTTTACAGTTGAAGGTTAATAGAGCTGCTTTTGTGGCGTTTCCTGCCTCTACTTGGGACCGTTTATTGCCTTTACGATAAACATTTATGAAGGACATTTCTTTTTTGGAGGCAAATACTTGATGATTGGCCGGTTCCAATTTTAGATCATCTTCTATAATTTTTGGTTTATCTTTTTCTATCATATTTTATATTGCTCTCCGTTAGAGTTTATAAATATGCGCTTGGAAGACCTAGTGCCAAGCGGCACCGTGCAGCACGAATTCAATCGACGTCTGCATCTAACAATCTTATATTAGAGTGTAGGCCAATATATTTTTATCCTATATAATATTATAACATATATTTAGAAAAAAAGCAATAGAAAAAATGTGTTATGTTAAGGTTTATTATGCTATTTGACCTATTTTAGGTACCTCTCCTCCATTTAACGAAGTACCCCCCGGTTGCCGACAGTCCCCCCACCCCCTCGTCGATTATATTGCTTTTTCAAGGCTATTCTTACAATTTACCAAGGATAACACGCTGTTGAAAACATGCTAATTAATTAAAATATGAGCAACTAAATTTAAAATACATGCTCTCAGTGGAGATATTAGTGAGTGTATGTATTCTAATATGTATATTATGTATAATATATACAATATTCGCCATTTGTTCGCCATCTCAGAGCTTCATAGAGACATTATTATACATCAACCAATACAATCATAGCCTAAAAATAAAGCCTAATACCAAGAACCTTATATATTTATAGGTGTCAATACCTTATAAATAAAGAAAGGATATTAATATAATGACTAAAAAACTTAGATTATTAGTAACTAAGCGATGTAATAGAAGATGTAAAGGCTGTTGCAATAAAGATTGGGATCTAAATACTTTACCCACATACAACCTAACCGATCGATACGATGAAATATACATAACAGGTGGAGAACCTTTATTAAACGATCGTGCAACATTCGCCTTAGCCAATTTATTAAAAACAATTCATCCAACCACAAAACTATACTTTTACACTGCTATACCAGACATGCATGTAATTGATAAATTATTACTTATATTTGACGGTGTTACATTAACCTTTCACACACAAAAAGACTCAAATAATTTTGATAAGACAATAAAAATGTATAGAGATTATAAAAGCTATAGATTAAATGTTTTTAAAGGCATTAAACTACTCTTTAAAGAAGCTTTATTCCATTGGAAAATTAAAGATAATATTGAATGGATCAAAGATGCACCATTACCAGAAAACGAAGAATTTAAAAAATTATTATTATTTTAAATAAAGAGAAAGCAGGTAAAACATGGTTTAGATCAATTTTTTAAGAACCTTCTCAACCCTATGGTGTCAATAGTTTAGAAGTAAACTACTAATAATAGAAAGAGGTTAACCAATGAAAGATGATAAATATTTTGAATGTCTTTTTTATGGTATTGAACATACACCTACTTACCAAGAAATAAAAGATGCATTAGAGGCCGACTAATGATAACGCCTAGACTAGCAAATGCGATTGATTATCAAATGGAACTAGAAACAAGTTATAGAACAGCTCAAGCAGCGTTTAGCGAAGAAGACGCACAAACACAACATCGTCTCAACCTTCTTCTTCACCGTATGTGCCGTAGATGGTATCAAATTACCAAAAATATAAGGGAGGTCGAAAATAATACTATTACAGATTTATACGAATATAAACTATCTAAGAAAGGATAATAAGAATGAACAGAAAAAAACTAAATATATGTTGTGATTGTGGGGAAGATATAGAAAAAAATAATTGTTATACTATTATTGACGGAGATTATTATTGTGAAGATTGTATAAACAATGAATTAGCTGAGTGTAGTTATTGTGGCGAACATATCAAACCCGCTGACTTTTCAAAAACATATGAGGGAAATTATATTTGTGAAGATTGTTTTAATACTCATTTTACTACTTGTTTTCATTGTGAAGATATTGTACCTTTTGATGAGACTCATAATACACATAATGATAGTTGTATTTGTTCTTTTTGTTTTGACAATTGTTATGCAGAATGCAGTATTTGTGGCTATGTATACCTTAGCGAAGACATGACTTATTCTGAAGAGGGAAATTATATTTGTGAAGATTGCATTGAAACAAGTACAGAATCACCATTAATACGATACAGCAACCCAAAAATCAGTTTTTGTAATAAAGGTACTAAAGACAAAGATATACATTTTTTTGGAATTGAATTAGAAATAGAATGTCCTGACGCAAATCTACATGATCAAGCAGAGAAAATCATGGAAAACAAATATCTAACCGATTGGTTATGGCTAAAACCTGATTGTTCTATTAAACATGGTTTTGAAATTGTTTCCCATCCTTCTACAATAAGTGTTCATAGGGAAAAACTTAAAATACTATCTGATATTTTAAGTAAAGATGGCAACGGTTTTTCTGCTGAAGAAACTACAGGTATACATGTACATACCAATAGACAAGTATTATCCCAATTAGAACAAATGAAGATTGGTTTATTTACTTATTCTCAAAAAGACCTAGTGCATAAAATTGCCAGACGAAAAGAAAGCGGGTATAGTACTTACAAAACTAAACAAAAAGTACTTAAAGAAGGTAAAAATATGTTATTGTCTTTTGATAGATACGAAGCAGTTAATTATAGCAATAAGCATACTATAGAAATAAGAATGTTTAATAGTGCAACAAAATACTATATAGTTATGTCTACTATCGAGTATACTCACGCTATAATTAATTTTGTAAAATTATATTCTTCTGTCAAAATAGTAAATGAAGGGAGTGACAAGCTATTCATAGACTATGTTTTACAAAACAAAAAACAATATCCTAATCTAATAGAATTAATGAACGAAAAAAACATAATAAAATAAAAAGGAGAGACTAAAAAATATGTGTATAGCGATAGCCAAAATAAAAAATGTAGCTACTCCGTCTATGAATGTTTTTAAAAACAGTTTTATTAATAATCCAGATGGGGCTGGAATTGCTGTGTGTAGAGATGGAAGCAACAAAGTAGAAGTAATTAAAGGACTTATGACTTTTAAAGAATTTAAAAAAACATTCCATAGATTACGCATTACCAGAAAAGATTCAGCGTTGTTTCATTTTAGAATAGGAACGGCAGGAAGTAATTCTATGGGAAATTGCCATCCCTTTCCTTTAGAGAAAAAGGCCAGTGCCTTAAAAAAACTATATTATACAACAGATTTAGCAATGGTACATAATGGTATTTTAACAGTAGAAGAAGACAAAGAGCAAGATTTTTCTGATACTCAAACATACATTGCTAAAACATTGGCGGCTTCTTATGTTAAAGATAATTTATTTACTTATCCTATGTTTGAATTAATAGAGGATTCTATAGGATATGGTAATAAATTTGCTTTTATTAAAAACAATGGAGTTATTTTTCTTATGGGGACGGGCTGGACAATGGATAAGGGCATACATTACTCTAATACTACCTATAAAGAAAGAAAAACACATGCTGTTGATTGTACTAGCTATACTTATTATACCTATGAAGAAACGCCATTAAAACAATGTCCAGAATGTAAAAAGATAGGATTTGTAGAGGTTGCTATAGCCTACGGAATTAGAGAATGTTATTGTAAGCATTGCTTTTATTCATGGGAAGAAAAAAGGGAGGTCAATTAATTATGCCAGTATCTAATGGAACCAGCGTAGATAATTTATATGAAACAGAACGTATACGGCCTATAGATATATCTTCTAGAAGCTATTTATTGTCTGACAGAGAAACTGTATCACCAGATCATGAAAATATTAGGGAGTGGTTTTGTGAAAGATGTGGAAGTAGTTATACTGCTTTTGAAGAAAATGCTTTTTGTGTATCTTCCATAAGTGAGCGATATTTTTTATGTCCAGAATGTAAAGAAAATGCACCTACTTGTAGTACACCAGAATGTAATAATATTATACATATAAATGAGAATTATTTATCTATAGGTAATATGTCGTTTTGTTCTGCTTGTTTTAAGGTTTGTTCTTGTTGTAATAAAAAAAGAAGAAATCAATTTTTTCTTAATTGGGGCGGTTTAGAAATATGTATGTCTTGTGTAAAAGAAAATAAACTTTTCTATTGTGAAAAATGTAAACAAGTGTCTATTGAGCAACCAAGTACATTACCGCATAGAACAATAGACGGAAAAGAGTTGTGTACAGAATGCACACAACAAATAAAACCTTTTTGCAATAGATGCGGTAGCGATCGACAAATTATATTCAATCAATATGGCCTTGCTTATTGTGAGGCTTGTATAAAACATGATATATACGTATTAAAAAACTATTCATATAAACCTATACCAGATTTTTATTCCTCAAAAGAAGACACAAAACCTTTATATATGGGAATAGAAATAGAATTAACAGAAAAAGAAAGAATAGATGCTTCATTAACACTTTCTTCTTTGTTAATACAAAAACATCCAAAATTAAAGGACTGGTTATATTTAAAAGAAGACGGATCAATCACGCATGGTTTTGAGATAGTATCACACCCTTCTACATTAGAGGTATATCAAGAAAAAATTAAATTATTATCTAATATTTTAACAGGGACTAATTTAATAGAAAACGGAAGCACAGGTATACATGTACATATAGATAAAAAATACCTAACAACAAACGATATAGTTAAAATTACAATGTTTGTCCATATGCAAAAAGATCTTATTAAAAAAATTGCTAGGCGCAGTGATACGCGATTCAGTACCTATAAAACACTGTTTATAAAATCTTTATTGGAAGGGACACCAGAAGAAAAGAAAGAGGCGGAAAATTATACTATTAAAAATAAAACTAATGGGAGATACGAGGCTGTAAACTTTGAAAACAATAATACAATAGAATTAAGAATGTTCCACAGTAGTACAGAATATTATAAAATCATGTCTATTATAGAGTTTACATACTCATTAGTACATTTTGTAAAAAAACATAGAACACCTAGCTTTGCTAAAGATGATATACAAACAAAATACATAAAGTATATTAATAATAACAAAAAACAATATCCTAATTTATTAAAATTGATAGGAGAATTATAAAATGTGCACTAATTGTAAAAACTGTGACTGTAAAACAAAGAAAAAAGAAGAGTTAGAAAAATGGCTTATTTCAAAAAATATTAGTGATCTAGTAGTTAGTACAGGCGAATTTGAAATAAGTAATAAAATAGAAAGTGAAATAACACATGAAACAGGTTTTGTTGATTTAGTACATTAAACAAATATTAATATAAAGGGGTTGGTTGAGATTAAGTATCTCGATCAGCCCTTTATCGGAAGGGAGTTTAAAATGTCGCAGAAGAGCCATAAGATGCCTTTTTTTCAACGTTTAAATATAGAGCGGTATGCTCTTACCAAAGAAGAAATTATTATTAAAAAACAACCTTATCATGAACATTTTAATGAAGATAATAGAAAAATATATCTTGAATTAGAAATGGAAGCTCGTCATACTTATGAAGAGGGGATTAAAAGAGGATTAATGGGGTAAAAAAACGTTTTTTTATCGTTTTTTATTATAATTAAAAGACTTACCTATATAAAGGACGTTACACATATATTATATAGTATATTATTATATTATATTTATATATTATATATATATTATATATTCACTATTCATACATTCATTCATAGATTTAAATAGGTATAAAAGATAAAAGATACACGATATAGGGTAAGAAGAAAGGTGTACAATTATACTAAAGAGTATAAATATATAAAAATAAAAAAAAGTACATACGTGGGTGGTGAAAAAAGGGCGTACCGTGGTTTTAATAGCTAAGTTCTTTATTTACAACGAAAAGTAGCAAAAGCACGTTCTTTTTATGAAACAATTATAGAAAAGTGGAGGTGAAATAATGAACGGGTTTAGAGTGTGGGATTGGTATCACAAAAAATATTTAGATGAAAAATTGTTTTGTGTATCTTCTGATGGGATTGTTATGAGAATAGGTAGTGCTGGTTCAATTGGTGGTGTTAAGATTGAACAATCAACAGGCCTCAAGGACAAGAACGGTAAAATGATTTTTGAAGGGGATGTTGTGCAAGATCATTATTGGAGAACAGGGGAGGATGTACATATTGTTTCGTTTAGTAAAAATTTGGCAAGTTTTATAACAACTAGTACAAAAAAACGTAGATATTCAGATTTACATAGAAATGTATACTTAGAAATTATTGGCACGATACACGATTAATATTGTTTTTCTTTAAATAGGGTATAAAATATTAATTGACAAATTTTTAAATACGTGGTATACTATATGTAGATAGTCCGTAGAAAGGGGGTATTAATGCAGATAGTTAAGATGTATAAGCAGTTAAGATATCTAAGAGATAATTTTAAAAAAATACCTATAAAAACCGTTAAGTTTATTATTGACGATGTTTTACTTATGTTAGATATAAGTAAAAAACAAGAAAAAAATAAAAAAGAAAGATATTTATATAAAAAACAACTTGAAAAGGGCATTTTAACACAAAAAGAAGACGATGCGTATAAAGAATTTGAAGATTATATTAATAAAAAATCTTAAACATAATGAGGAGTTTATACAATGAAAACATTATTACAAGAGACGCTTGATGTACTTAGAAATAATGGTAAAAAAGTATCTGATATAGTTTGGATAGGGTGCCATACACATTATTTCACGTGGGACTTTTTCAAAGATGTTGCTATTATCACGCCTTTAGATGATACTATTGCAGAAGATCTAGTTATCGTAGGTAGAAACTGGTATATGCAAATAGCGCTTGATGCAGATTACAATGATTTTTGGTATTTTGAAGAGTGGCCATTAAAACCAGATAAAAAAATGAAGCCTTGTACATTTTCTTTTAATCGCGCCGTAGAAATTGGTATTAAAAAACAACATGAAGATTGTTATTTTTTAGCTGATATGAACGGGATTATTAATTATAATGAGTAAAAAATGTGATAAAAAGTGTGAAGTGTATTCTCGTGTAGTGGGGTATTTTAGACCTATTCAACAATGGAACAAGGGTAAATTAGAAGAATTTAAAGATAGAAAAGAATTTAAAATTAAGAAGGAGTTAAAAAATGAAGTTAATTTTTTGTCCTGATTGTCAAGACATTAGAAAAATAGGGCATAATAACACTTATTGTGCCTGTGGTGCTTCGTATGGGCGTTATTTGGATGATATAAACGCTGAATATGGTGGGTTAGCTCTTCCTTTTGGCATGTCTAATCCTTCTTTATATAGGGCATTTCGGATGTATGAAGAAGGTAAAGTAAAAACCGTATCGGTTATGGTAGAGGCTTTTTTAATACCAGAAGATTGCGAAACGTTTGTAAAAATTCCAGAATAGAAAGGAAAAAAGATGCTTGAGCTTTTAAGTGAACACATAGGAGCTTTATGTATAACAGCAATAATAATAACACTTATATTAAAAGGGTAAAACTTTAGAAAATAAGGAGCGCGAATAATGTTTATTCCAATGGAAATTATAATATTTATATCAGCAGTATTGTTATTTTTTGTGGGGGTTTTAGTAGGAATATTTCACATAATACCATCTAACGAGGTGATAGAATAATGAATGATTACGCAGCTACGCTCTTATTATTTATTGGATTTTTATTAGGGATAGCAGTAAGCTATTGTTTTATGCTGGATAATTATGTCCATAAAGATGCTATAGTACAGCCAGTTATGACAATAGAAAAGACACTAAGCGAAACTAACAAGGTAGATATTGACAAGATCAAAGAGACGTTAAGATTAAACGGATTGGAGATAGTAGAATGATTGTTAGATGGTATGCTAAATATTTAGGTCGTTATTATTTTTGGGATAAAGCTACGGTACTTTTTTTTATATATAGACCATCAGAATACACTACACGCAGATTACGCGATCAGTACTGGAGGGGCGAATGATGGGTATTTTTGTTGCTTATCTAATTGGTAATGTTATTATAAATTCAGTCATATTAATCGCGTTATACCGTCATAACGGGAATAGTAATTTAAAAAATGCTTTTTTTATTTTAACTTTTTGGCCTATTGGTATTTTTTATTTATTGATTATTATAATAAAGAAAAACATTAAAAGAAAGCGAGGGAGAAAGAAGGATGACAAACAAAGTAATAGATGAATTAAAAGAGATTGATACTTATTTATACGGCGGTGAAGTTATTTATATTTGTTATATAGATGATCCATCTGAGCACAAATTTTTAATGGGATATTTGAAGAGAATGATTGAAGATACGCGCGATAGGATCAAAAGCCTACGACGTGAGTTAATAAAAAAGGTTGATAAAGAGTAAAAAATATGTTAGATTATAAAGAATAGAAGGGGTGATGTTATGAATGTATTTTATTGTGAGGGGTGTGGCACAGCAAGTAAGGAACATACATCAGATTTTTTATGTGATAAATGTAAAATAGAGTATCTTAAATATGAAAATAAACAGTTGAAAAAACAACTTAGTATTGAGTGTGAAGCTAAACATAAATACAAACAAGAAAACGAGCAGCTCAAGCGGGAAAATGAGAAGTTGCTTAAAGATCAAGATGAAAAAATAAAAATAAGGGATATGCATATAGATGCTTTAAAGAAAAATCAAAACCAACGCGATCAAGACCGCCGTGATAGGTATATATGTGCTGCTATGCAGGGAGTAATAAATAAGCTAGAAGGTGATTATGTAATAATGACATCAAATCATAATATTTTAGCTAGTCTTGTAGCAGATGTTGCCAAAGCCTGCATGCTAGCAGCAGATAAAGAGGTGAAAGAGGATGGCTGAAACATTTGTAACATCGGATTTACATTTTGGTCATAAAAATATTGTTAAATATAGACCGTTCATTAGTAGCGAAGAACACGATGCATTAGTTATTAGTAACTGGAATGCTCTTATAACTAAGCAAGATAGGGTTATTGTATTGGGTGATGTAGCCTTTAACGAGGCTGGCCTTAAAAAAATAGCTTTGCTCAATGGTGTAAAAATCTTTGTGGTCGGTAATCACGACTCTTTTTCCAAAGAACGATATAAACAATATTTTGGAAAACCAAGACTTTATTATACACACAAAGAAGAATTGTTATTTACACATATTCCAGTACATCCCCAAGCACTTAGGGGTTATAAAAATGTTCACGGTCATTTACATACGGAAATAATCGATGATCCTAATTACATAAACGTTTGTTTAGATGTACGCGATTGGAAACCAGTTAATTTAAAGGAGATAATTAATGAATAATAAATTGTATATATTTTTAATATTGTTATTATTTCTATGTAGTTGTAGATCTATAAAAGAAGGATAGGTTATCCCAATATGACAAGGATGGAATATAAAGGGCAAAAGTTAATTGATATGGATTTACTTGATTTAATTAAAATGATGACGGAATTAAAAATTGATTTTGATTTAGATATAAAAACAACTAAAAATGATTTATTGAATTTTATACATAGACCATATGATTATAAAGATATAACCTATGAACAAATAGATAATATAATAAAAGGTGGCTTATCATGATAACACTAAATGAATGGAATAGGCGGTGTGTTTAATGTCAAGGGATAACTTTTGCGCTATAGGCGTGATTGTAGGAGCGCGAGAACTTTTCTCATTAAATGGGGTCTAAATAAGAGTAAAATATAAAATAGTAGGAGGTTATATAATGAGTTGGGGAGCAGGACCAGAGATAGGGGAAATATTATGGGAAGGTATAAAGAAATATATTCCTACTGATACTGAGCAAGCATTAGCTAAATTAATAGTAGATACGCTTGAGGGTGAAGATTGTTATATAATAGCTTGGGAAGAAGGCGATTTAGCCTCTGTTGCATATCCAGAAAGATTAATAAAGGGAGAAGAATAGCATATGCCAATATATGATTATAAATGTCCAAAATGTGAAGGAATTACTACCCTCACACGACCTATGAAAGAAATAGATGATGATATTTATTGCAATGATTGTCACTATTTTGGAAATGCACCTAGAATAATCCAAAAAGCACCAAGCGTAAGTTTTAAAGGGGGACCACCTACACCTACTGGAGTATTAGGGGGTAGACACGGGTGGCAAGGATAAATAAAATAAGGAGAATAGGAACATGATAAAAGTACGGATATTTTTTATGGCTGTTTTTATAGCGTTATTAATTGTTTTAGCACATACGTGTGTAAATGCCCAAGCGTCTGTTTTGGTAAAATATAGCCCTTTTACCTACTTGGCTGGTGTAGGCTTTACTCAAAAAGACAGTATAGGTCTTTCCTTACCTCTTTTTAAAATTAAACCATTAGTATTACCAAAGAAAAAATATCCACGCCGCACATTCAAAAACAGTGTTTAATTTATTGACTTATTTATATATATATGTTATAATAGATGTAGGAGGTAAGAAATGACAACTAAAAAAACAACAAAATTACCAAGTATAAAAATTAAAAAAACAGACAGGTATGCATATTTCCCAAAGGAAAGCGAGGACGGCGTAGGTTTTAAAGTTTTTGCAGTACATAATCTTGTAATATCTCCCTTTAGAGTAGTTACGCACGATACATATTTAAACATTAAATTAACAAAAAGTATGTACGGCTGTCTTTTAGCTACTGGCGATCTGATTAAAAGGGGAGTTGTAGTAAACGGTGTTTTTAGTGGAGATACGGATTTAAAAATCACATTACAAAACGCTACAGGTAATCCCGTTACAATAAAAAGGGGAGATGAAATAGGACAACTAATTTTTTCTAAAAAAGAACTAGGTTTTTGTATACAAGAGGAGGAATAACATGTCTGCTTGTAAAAAAGGTTTAAAAAAAGACACAGGAAAAGACAGATGGGATTTACTGCCTTTCAAACAGGTCGGGGAAGCAGTAAAAGTTCTTACTTTTGGCACTAATAAGAAATATACAGATGATAATTGGAAATATGTAGATAATCCAAGAAAAAGATATTTTGCAGCAGCTATGAGACACCTTGCGACTTGGTTTGAAGGTGAAAAAGTAGATATAGAGACGGGTTATTCTCATTTAGCACACGCAGTTTGTTGTATTTTATTTTTGATGTGGGGAGACGATAATAACAATGATGATGACAAATGATCATATCAAAAAAATGTCTCATACAGAACTAAAGAAATATAGGCAAAAAGTCTACAATATGAAATTAGAACAAAGAAAATTATTACCTTCCTTTGGAGATTTTTTTGATAAGCAACTAAAAAATATCAGAGCTAGAATGAGATTTTTTAAACAAAGAGAGGAATAGTAATGATATGGCTATACAACCTATAAAAGACAAGAAAAAAGCAGAAATAGAGATGTTATTGATGAATAAAAATATAGATGATTTAACACGCTCTATAGAGGATTTACAGCCAAATAAAGATAATAAACTGTTTGCTTTAGACAATATCCAAACACTTATTTTAGAAGACGATATGGATTTGGAGGATTTATATGAAGATTGAGACCGCTGCAGTTTTTGTTGAAGAACTAGAAAAAGCCATGCTACAACAATTTTTACATATGCATATTCCTGTAAATGAAGTCTATTCAATATCTGCCAAAGCATTTGACAAATGAATTAAAGATTTGTTAGAGTTAGAAAACGTTAGTAAAAATCCAGATGGAGACTTGGTGATCTGGTTTAGAGTGGGCCAAGTAACTATACAGAGAGGAAAATAGCTTATGCCACAAACAGGTTTTATTTGTAAAGACGGTAAGTCGTGCTCATTTGAACAGTGTTTAGAAAAGTGTCGTCTTGGAGATGATCGTTGTTCACATATTTCTCTTTTAAAAAACGCGGCTAAACAAAGAATATGGAGCAATGTACCAAGCGTAACACAATTACAAAATCCTACACTTCAGGCTTATTTGGAGATATGTAACGATTATGTCGTGTCTCCTTTAGATAGTACTTATGCATTGGTTGGTACAGGTACTCACACACTACTTGAGCAACAAGATATGGATAGAATTATACATTCTGATGGCTGGTCAGGTCTACCTGATTGGTATGAAGACGAGGAACTTGTAGATTTTAAAGTTAGTGGTTTTTATACGGGCCAAGGTACTATAAATAAGTGGAGACAACAAGTCAATGCTTATCGTTTATTGCTGGAAGAAAGCGATAGACCTGTGAAACGTATGCGTATTTTTCATATTTGTAGGGACGCTTCTAAAGTAAGGGGTCAGGAAACAGTTAAATGGCATGATGTTCCAAGACAGGATGATCAGGAAGTAAAGGCCTATTTTAAAAAGAAAAAAGAGGATTTGTTATTTGCGTTAAATATGGGTATTGAACCCCAGTGTTGTAGTAACGAAGATCGTTGGTACAATGGGAAAACTGGGGTATTTATCAAGTGCAAATTTTATTGCCCAGTCAATTATTTATGCAAGCATTATAAAAAATGAGAAAGGGAGGAAATATGAATATTTTAAAATGTACAGGAGAAGAAGGTAGGAATATTATTTATGAAGAAGACCCAAATTATAAAATTATTAGTGACGACATTATAGATACATCAAGGTGGTCTATTATTCATTCAGTAGTGGTACAAGAAAAAGAAACTGGTAAATTTTTTATGGTTGTTTATTCAGAAGGTGCAACCGAGTCGCAGGAAGAAATGCCTTTTGAATATAGTGATCCCGATTTTGTAGAGGTTTTTCCAGTAGAAAAAACAGTTATTAAATATGTAACAGCAAGACAAAAAATTAGAGGGGGTATATGATTAATGGGAGTGTTTCAAAAAGCTACAAAAAAGAAATCGAAGTTAAGGTTGATGGTGGCGTCTGCTAGTGGAGGAGGTAAAACTACAGCTGCTCTTCGTATAGCAACGTCTGTAGCAAAACATGTGGGAGGTCGTATCGCATTAATCGATTCTGAAAGCGGAAGTGCTAGTCTTTACTCTGATGAATTTGATTTTGATGTTTTGGATATGGAAAACACTTTTTCTCCAGAGGATTATATACAAGCTATAAAAATGGCAGAAGAAGCTGGTTATGAAACAATTGTTTTGGACGGCATTACTCCAGAATGGAGCGGTCCAGGAGGTTGTTTAGATATACAAACAAGATTAGGAGGACGTTATACAGATTGGGCCAAGGTAACGCCTCGACATAACGCTTTTATACAGGCTATTTTGACCAGTCCAGCCCATATTATTACAACATGCCGTAGTAAAACACAACATGAAATGGATGCTGCTACTAAAAAAGTAACAAAACAAGGAACAGCCCCTGTTCAACGTGACGGTATAGATTATGAAATGACTGTAGTATTTGATCTAAATCAACACCACATCGCGTCTGTTTCCAAAGATAGAACTAAGTTATTTGATGGTAAGGATTTTGAAATTACTGAAGATACAGGAAACCTATTGATGGAATGGTTAAATTCTGGCGCTGATGTAAATCCCCTAGACGTAGAGTTAAAGGAACTGTTTGGTAAAATTGGATATGGGATGGCGCAGCAGATGGCCGCCAATAAAAAATATCCGGATAAGCAGGTTTTAATTAATAAGATTAAAGAGAAGTTAAGTACGTCTTCTGATGGCGACGGTTCTTAATGGACGCAAGAGCTAAGGGGAGGATGGGCCACAGCTATACCCAAATTTTCTTGGAGAGACAGGGAAAAGCTGTTTATGTTTGTCCTCATACGCAAGTTTCTTGGAGAGGAGGAGACCCTAAGACAGCCGAACCTATTTGGAATACGAGCGGATTTAACGATGCTTTTGCAGTACCAAAAGAAGATAATCCAAACAAGAAAGAAGGCGGTTTTGACATACTTGCTTTTAACTTGTATAAAAAAAGGCATTATACTGATTTTGGAGAAGAGTATTTTTTAGAAACATGTGAGGGTACTTTTTGGCAAGTTAAGAAAACTAAGGCAAATCCTATTACACCAAAGTTGAAGAAGTTAACACAGAAATGTGCCGATTATCATAATTTACCAAGGCGAAACTGCTATATTATTTGGTGGCCAGATGGAGTTGGGCCTGATCGAGGAGAACCAAAAATTTGGAGGGCTGACGAAGAATGAGTAAACACTGCTGCGATTGTTTTTTTCTTGACGTTACATTTTGTGAACAACCTTGTAAAGGGTGTTTTGGTACACCATTAAAACTTAATTTTAGAGAAATCTGGAAAGGAAAAAAGATGACTAAATTAGAAAAACTGCAACAAACTATTGAGAAGGCTCAGAAAGAGATTGCAGAAATCGAAGCTGAGAAAAATAAGGACTGGCGTGACGCTATTATTGAACATTGCAGTATGCCTTTTTCAAAAGTAGGAGAAGATTTAAAAATAGAAGTATTTGAAGGTACAGGTACTTATACGAAGGGTTATAGAGAATGTTTTTTAGCTGTAATCAGTAATCTTGTTTTATATTATAAGATTGAATCACATACTTTTAGTAGTGAGTGGTTGAGCAAGGTACCTACATATCAAGAAATGAAACAAAAACTAAGGGAGGTAAAAATTTAATGAGTAGACCTATTATTGTTTTAGAGGGACGTTTAACAAGAGATGTTGAGGAGATTGCAGCAGGTAAGGGGCGTAAATTTAGTGTGGCCTGTCAGCTAAACAAGGATGAGACAGCTTTTTATAACGTAGCTGCGTGGGATGCAAACACCATCTCTTTCTTGGACAATTATTTTGAAAAAGGTAGCGGCATCCTGGTGTCTGGTACGTTGGATATTAAGAGGGTAGATGTAGAAAAAGGTGGTTATTACGTGAACGTAACGGCCAATAATGTTCAGTTTGGCCTATCTTCTGGTAAAAAAAGTACAGAAGAAGATGATGCAGTAGAAGCGCCAAAAGAAGATGTCGATATCTAGTAAATAGTTATGCTAACTTCCGGCCACTTCTGGAATAGGGCTTCCTGTTCGAGTGCAAATAGTCAACCTGAATGCAACTACAGGTTCTAGTTATATGACGATATAACAGCGGAAAATCTAAGTCCTCTGTAAAGCCAGAGGCAAATAAAGAAGAGGTACACGAATATGGAAACTAAACTTTTACCTACTATTATAATGTTAATACAAGTAGGGGCTGCTGTAGTCTATGCGTGTAATTGTGATTTTAGACGAGTAGCTTATTGGTTAGCAGCGACGGTTTTAGTAGCTAGTGTAACATATTAATTTTATGGACGAGTGGAGGAAAGAATATCCCAAGCGGAACAGGCCGTAGGTGTGAGGGCTCCTGATAAAAAGGCTATTATCATCCCAAGGGTTTGGCCCTTGGCTCTTCCATTTTAATTTTAAGGAGAATTTATGAAAAAAGCCATCGTATTTAATGACGCTCACATAGAGTCAAATCGCTTTTTTGAAATGCAGCACGATCCGACAGCAATAAAACTTATACAAAAAGTTTGTAAAAGAGAAAAGCCAGATAAAATTATTCTTAACGGAGATATCGCTGGGTGCTCAGTATATAGTCGCCACGATAAATATGACGAAGGTAACTGGACAGAAGATAAAAAGCTAATCAAAGATTTTTTAAAGCCTTTAATTAGAACAGGCGCAGAGGTAATTTGGTTAGAGGGCAATCACGAATGGTGGTATACCAAGCATCTATTAAAAAATGATCCTAACCGCTATTTAGATAATTTAAACGAAGGTATAGCTCATTTCGATAGAGAGTTAGGTTTATCTGAAATGGGTGTTAAATATTTAGGTTATGAAGGAGACCAGCAACCAACAACAAACTTGGGTTATCTATTTATTTTTCATGGAGAGAGAGCTAATAAACACGCTGGTGCAACTGCTAAAAACATAATGGCAGACGTAGGCTCATCCTTTATGATTGGACACGTGCACAGAATGGCTATGGTGCCGAGAACAATGGGTTTTCCTGGCAAGAGAGAAACACATGTAGGCTATGAGAACGGTTGTTTATGTAATTTAGACGCGGTATTTGGAGGAAGGGCTTCGGCGTTCGATTGGCAACAAGGATTTAGTGAAGTTATTTATGAAGATAAAGCTAAAGGCTTTTTTAGTGTAAATCAACGTATTATTACCAAAGGTAAGTTTATTCATAACGGAAAACTATATACTAGTTAAAGAGAGGTACGGAATGAACATTATTGAATATCTGCAATTAAGAAACATTAAAGCAGAGGAAAGAACAAATAATGAGATATGGTTTTGTTGCCCGTTTCACGAAGGTGACAAAACACCGTCTTGCTCTATTAATAAATTAACAGAAGAGTGGCATTGTTTTGGGTGTGGCGCCTCTGGTAAAAATTTAAACTCTTTTGAATACTTATTAAATCTAAAATCTAAGAAAAAAAATAATTTAGACTATAAAACATTTCCAGAAGAAATTGTTTTAGATAAACACGAGCGTTTGATAACTAATGAAAATATTTTAAAACGCTTGTGGGAAGAACGCAGAATAAATTTAGATGTAATAAAGAGATTTAAGATAGGTTGGGACGGCTCTAAAATATGGATACCTATTTATTATGAAGATAAAATTTTAAATATAAAGGTATGGGATGCTTTTAAATTAAACCACACAAAATATTCTTGGCTAGGCACAGGAGAAGAAGGGTATATAACAAGCGGTCTTATTTTTCCACAAGAAAACATATCCCAAACAGATATTTTTTACACCGAGGGAGAAAGCGATTGTTTGTCTGCTCTATCTGCTGGATATAACGCTTTAACTGGGGGCGGTACAGGTTTTGATTTTGTGTATATTTTAAGGCAATTGAAAGGTAAAAAGATTACATTATGTTATGATAATGATGGCCCGGGAATAAAAGCGTCCAAGAAGTCGTTTAATAGATTACAAACATCTAAAATAGCCGTACGTGAAATAAAATTATCTTCCATTGGTGCACAGGAAGGGTATGATTTTATAGACTGTATTAAAATACCGGATTTTAAAATAGTTTTAGATGCTTATTTAGAAGAACTAGAGTATGATGAAGTTATAGTTATTGAAAATAACCTAGATTTATCTGAAGGTATGAGCTCTAAATATTTCAAAAAAACCATTTCATTTGAGGCACATATAGTAACACTAGCAACAGCACCTAAACAAATCGCCAAGAAAATAATGATGTTAGGTGAAGACGGTAAACGAGATTTTTTTGAACTAGATATTAATAATCATTCTGATTTAGCTCTTTGTTTATATAATAGTTCAGCCGATAAAGAAGGCCAGATCATAAAGCGCTTTTTAGGGTTAGACAAAGAGAATAAAATAATAATTTTAGAAACTCAAAATCTTTTAGAAATGGTTTTACAACAAGATTTCCAATACACAGACGATATAAAAGATCCTGTAAATTTTCAGGTGTTAGCTTATACTACTGATTATAAGATAAGCCCTTTTAAAACGTACGAATTTACAGCAAAAGTAATACGTGACCCAATTAATTTACACCCAGCTTTTTTCGTAATAAATTGTGATACAAGATCTAGACTTAAGGTTGCACTAACGGATGTGGATTTGTCTTGGTTAAAGTTATTTACCATAAGGAGCTCTTAAATGTACGCTATAAAACAGTGGGTAGATGAGATAATAACAGGGCCATTTTCTTTGGATACTGAAACTACTGATATTGTAGAAGGAGAAATACCTGAACTAGTTATATGGACCGCGTATGACGAGACTAGAAATACTGTTTTTTGGGGTGTACACACTACTATAAATGACTTTATAGATAAGCATCCTACTAACATTATTTCTATGGCAAATGCTGCCTTTGATCTATCGGTATTATCAAGAATAGAGTTATATAAAAATATAGACAGGATACATGATATACAAATATTTTGGAAATTACTGTGGCTAGCTAAAGATGGACTAGTACCAAAAAAGTATAGTCTAGCTCTTATTACAGAGTATTGTATGGACGGTTATGAAATGTATAAAGGCGAAGATGTTCGTATGGGCTGGTACAGAGGTATGATTATCACAGAGGATCGTTTGGACTATGCTTGTGAAGATGCTTATTGTACCCATATTTGTTGGAAACGTCTATATAAAGCCATCACCAAACAGAATAACCTGTTATCTTATCCTATACAAATAAGGGGGCAAATAGCACTGGCTGATATAGAACGTCGTGGGATTGGTTTTGATCTAGAGGCCAAGGATAATATAGTAGACAATCTTACTGAAAAAATAGATCCCTTGTTAAAAAGTATGGACGAAAATTACGGATACATTATTGGTAAAAAGGGTAATACTAAAGTATTATTAAGCTTAATTGAAAATTTTATTAAAGATAATGATATACAGCGGTGGCCTCTTTCAGAGAAAGCTAAGAGATTATCTACTGCTTACGATGATTTAGAAAAATATGTAGATAAGTCTTGTTTTTTTAAAGCCTATTGTGAATATAAAAAGCTAAAAAAACTAAGAGATTTTGTTATTAAACAAAATAGCGACAGGATAAGACCTCGATATGATCTTATTAAAGTAACTGGACGAACAGGTAGCTCTGGCCCGAATATACAAAATCAACCACGTGGAGGG
>Ga0209345_10000911_pt1 | contig 37816 bp, 32 predicted proteins | sample Cruoilmetagenom7_FD_187294 | JGI IMG/M metagenome (GOLD analysis project Ga0209345, IMG submission 187294) | Oil polluted marine microbial communities from Coal Oil Point, Santa Barbara, California, USA - Sample 7 (SPAdes) (version 2) | ecosystem: Environmental > Aquatic > Marine > Oil seeps ...
TCATCCTTTTGCTGTTGTGTCCTTCCAGCGATCCGGAAAAACACATAACGTGGGGGCCGCGCAGAGCCGACCCTGAATTGGTTCGCTGGCTTTAAGGGGAATCGCGGTAGCCGTCAACCCGAAGCGCAGGACTTGGGCGCTTTTCCTGCAGGTTTGGCTGTGACGTCAAGGCCAGCCCCGCCTCCCCGCTACTCTTACGCCGGTTTTTGCCACCTGTAATTGAGTTTCCTTTGCATCCCCCCGACGGATTTGCGATGCAGACACATGACCATACAAATGCGCGCCCTCTTCGTTCACCTTTTTACTGCCACGGGTGCAGTCTTGGCGATGCTTGCCATGCTCGCCGCCGTGGAAGAAAAATGGGATTTGATGTTCCTCTGGCTGGTGATTGCCTTTTTCGTCGATGGCATCGACGGGCCGCTGGCGCGCAAATACGATGTAAAGACCAACGCGCCCGAGTTCGATGGCGTCTTGATGGATCTGATCATCGACTACCTCACTTACGTCTTCATCCCGGCATTCGCGTTGTTCACTTCGGGCCTTATGGATGGGTGGAGCGGTTGGGCGATGATTATCATCATCACCTTCGCAAGTGTCATGTATTTCTCTGACACCCGAATGAAAACAAAGGATAATTCCTTTAAAGGCTTTCCCGGTTGCTGGAATATGCTGGTGCTGGTGCTCTTCGCGTTGCAACCCGAGTGGTGGGTCAGCCTGATCGTGGTGACGGTCCTTGCCGCGGCGATGTTCCTGCCGATTAAGTTCGTGCATCCCGTGCGAACGGAGCGCTGGCGTCCGGTGACATTGCCCATGGCGCTGGCATGGACCTTCTTTGCGGGCTGGTCCGCTTGGGTGAACTTTGACCCCGAAAGCTGGGCGCATTGGGGTTTGGTTGTGACATCAATTTACCTTGTTTTCGCAGGTGCTGCGCAGCAGTTGATGCCCATTGGCGAAGATTGAAGCCACTTAAATCAGCAAGCCCGCAGCACCTTCATGGCGCAGCAGGGCAACCTTGGTCTTGACCCCGCCTGCCCCGCTAAACCCGGTGAGCCCCTTTGCACCCATCACCCGGTGGCACGGGATAATGAGTGGGATCGGATTGCCACCACAGGCTCTACCCACCGCTTGTGCAGGTACCTCGAGATCGCGGGCAATCTCTCCATAAGTGCGTGTATCGCCGAACGGAATCGCGAGAATCGCGGCGCAGACCTGGCGTTGGAAATCGCTGCCCCTGACGCGCAGTGGTAGGTCGAAGCTCTGGCGCGCGCCTGTCGCGTATTCGTTGAGTTGGCCCAGTGCGGCATCAAGCAGGTCCGAGCGGTCCTGCCGCGGCGCCTGCCCCCAGCCGAGCGCCGTGATCGCGCCGTCGTCTTCGGTTAAGATCAGATCGCCGAAGGGCGTGGAGAGGGAGGCTTGTTTCATCGCCCCACTCTGCGCCAGAAACCCCGTCCGCGAAAGAGCGCTAAGGGCATCGCCCTCCCTGGGGGGCGTTAATACTTATTTGGCTGGTATGGGGGCGCAGAGAACGCTGGCGCTGCAATTTGTGGAAACGCTGTAAAATCGCCCTCCGGGGGGAGGGAGGGCGATGCCCGTGGTTCCCACGGGCGGGACGGTTTAGAAAAGTTGCAAAGAAAAACGGGCGGCGGTTTGACCGACGCCCGTTCTATCAGCTCAGGAGCAAACTTCAGGCGTCAGCCAAAGCCTCGCGCACCGCTTTGTCACAGCGGCCACAGACGCCGGGATTTGCATGTGTGCCAACATCCGGCAGCACCTTCCAGCAACGCTCGCATTTGGCCCCTTCGGCTTTCTCAAACACCACGGCCACACCTTGGGTCTCTGGCATGCGGAAGGCCTCAGCCGGAGCTTCATCCCCCGTCACGGTGATATCAGACGTAATGCTCACATCCTCGAAAGACACGCTTTCCAACGCCGCACGCTGCGCGTCGTCGGCCACATGCACCACCGGGGCGGCTTCAAGCGAAGCCCCGATCACCTTCTCAGTCCGCTGCACTTCCAAAGCCGCTGTCACCACACGCCGGGCTGCACGTACCTGCGCCCATTTCGCAGCCAGTTCCGGGTTCAGCCATGCCTCAGGCGTCTCAGGCATATCCACCAGATGCACCGAGGAGTCATCGCCCGGGAACCGCTCCAGCCAGACTTCTTCCATGGTGAAGACCAGCACCGGCGCCAGCCAAGTGGTCAGACGGTGGAACAGGATATCTAGCACCGTGCGCGCCGCGCGGCGGCGCAGGGTGTCGCCGTCGCAGTACAGCGCATCCTTGCGGATATCGAAGTAAAACGCCGAGAGATCAACCGTGGCAAAGGTGAACACCGCCTGAAACACGCCCTGGAAATCGAAACGCGCAAAGCCGTCACGCACGACCTTGTCCAACTCTGCCACCCGGTGCAGCACCCAACGCTCCAACTCAGGCATGTCGGCGGGATCGACGCGGTCCGCTTCACTGAAATCACTCAACGCGCCCAGCATATAGCGCATGGTATTACGCAGGCGGCGATAGCTGTCGGCCACGCCTTTGAGGATCTCATCCCCGATCCGCTGGTCGGCGGTGTAATCGGTCTGCGCCACCCAGAGCCGCAGGATATCGGCACCATATTGCTGCACGATCTTCTCGGGCACGATGGTATTGCCGATGGACTTGGACATCTTCATGCCCTTGGCGTCCAGCGTGAAACCATGGGTCACGACATTGCGGTAAGGCGCGCGGCCCGTGGTGCCGACCGACTGCAACAGCGAGGAGTGGAACCACCCGCGGTGCTGGTCGGTGCCTTCCATATAGACGTCCGCAATGCCGTCCTCGGTGCCGTCTTCACGGTCGCGCAGGGTGAAGGCATGGGTCGAGCCGCTGTCGAACCAGACGTCGAGAATGTCGGTCACCTGATCGAATTCCGCCGGATCGACGATGCCTGTCAGGAAGCGCTCTTTGGCCCCATCCGCATACCACGCATCCGCGCCTTCGACCTCAAAGGCCTCGACGATGCGCTGATTGACCTCAGGGTTGCGCAGCAAGAAGTTTTCGTCCGTCGGGGCGACACCCTTGCGCACGAAACAGGTCAGCGGCACGCCCCAGGCGCGCTGGCGGCTCAGCACCCAGTCGGGCCGCGCCTCCATCATCGAGTGCAGGCGGTTACGGCCCGATTTCGGCGTCCAGTTGACGTTGTCGATCTCGGTCAGCGCGCGCTCGCGGATGGTTTTGCCATGCGTATCCAGCCCGTCGCCGACCACTTTGTCGATGGCAGCAAACCACTGCGGCGTGTTGCGGTAGATCACCGGTGCTTTCGAGCGCCAGCTGTGCGGATAGCTGTGCTTGATCTTGCCCCGCGCCAGCAGCCCGCCGACCTCGACCAGCTTGTCGATGATGGCGCTATTGGCATTGCCCTCTTTGCCGTTCGGCTTGAGGATCGCCTTGCCGCCAAAGAACGGCAGATCGTCACGGAAACGCCCGTCTTCCATGACGTTGTAGGTGATGACCTGCGGCAGCATGCCCAGATCGCGGTAGAGCTCATATTCTTCGAGGCCGTGGGAAGGTGCGCAATGCACGAAGCCCGTACCCTCATCCGAGGTCACGAAATTAGCCGCCCGGAAATCACGCAGGTCGTCCCATTCGCCATTCGCGCCCTCAGCCCCAGCCAGCGGGTGCAGGAGGGAGATTTTGGCCAGCTCGTCATTCTCGACACCGCGGACGCGCTGCCACATGCCGTCTTCCAAACGGGCCCGGGCAAAGACATCCGCTGCAAGATCGTCGGCCAGCAGGAAACGCTCGCCGACAGTGGCCCAGCATTCGTCCGGCGTCGCGGTCACTTCGTAAAGGCCGTAGGAAATGCCCTCGCCGTAAACCACGGCCTTGTTGCTTGGCATGGTCCAAGGCGTCGTGGTCCAGATCACCACCTGCGCGCCGTCCAGATCGCCGCCGCTCTCGACCACTTTGAACTTCACCCAAACGGTGTGGCTTTCCTTGTCGTGATACTCGACCTCGGCCTCGGCCAGCGCGGTTTTCTCAACTGGCGACCACATCACGGGCTTGGAGCCTTGATAAAGCGTGCCGTTCATCAGGAACTTCATAAATTCCTCAGCGATCACCCGCTCAGCGTGGAAATCCATCGTGAGGTAGGGGTTTTCCCAATTGCCGGTGATGCCCAGCCGTTTGAACTCCTCGCGCTGCACGTCGACCCAGCCACGGGCGAACTCGCGGCACTCGGCGCGGAATTCGTTGATTGGCACCTGATCCTTGTCGCGGCCCTTTTTGCGGTACTGCTCTTCGATCTTCCACTCGATCGGCAGGCCGTGGCAATCCCAGCCGGGGATGTAGCGCGCGTCATAGCCCATCATCTGATGGCTGCGCACGATCATGTCCTTGATCGTTTTGTTCAGGGCATGGCCGATGTGCAAATGCCCGTTGGCATAGGGTGGGCCATCATGCAGCGTGAAGGGCGTGCGGCCCTCCTTTTCGCGCAGGCGGTCATAGACGCCAATCTTCTCCCACCGCTCCAGCCAGCCGGGCTCGCGCTTGGGCAGTCCGGCGCGCATCGGGAAATCGGTTTTGGGCAGGTTCAGCGTGGCTTTATAGTCGGGGGTCTCGGCGCACATGGGGGGCGTCCTTTAGGCATATGGGGGGTTATTCAATTTGGTTCGGTGCGAGCGGCTCAAACACCTCGGCCCGGCGTCTCATTAAATCAGAGCGCCGGGGATATAATTCGAATAATGATCGCGGTGAGGCGTGTCATAGGGGCGCTTATAAACAGCCCCCCCTGCCCCGACAAGCCCCGGTCGAATGGCCGAACTCCGCCATGAAAGCCGCGCCGAACACCGCCGCCAGCAAATCTAACATTTATTATGATTTCCGGCCCTCTCTTGAATTTCTCGGTAAAATCAATATCATACGCTATTCGATAGATTTATGAGCGCGCGGGCCTTATAAGTACGGCATCCGCGCCATTTCGATTGGGCGGAAAGGACTTCATGTGACCACCGAACAGCTCAATTATAACGATATGTCCGTCAAACCCTCTGGCATGGTCGATCACCTCAGTGATGCGCAGTGGGCCAAGGTTGCGCCCCTGTTAACCCAACATATGCACTTTCCGCCCAGTGAGGTCATCAGCCGCCGGGGTGATTTTTTAGATCACAGTCTTTTGCTGCTAGATGGTTTGATTGCGCGCAGTGTGCCAAGTGGTCAACGCGCGCGAAATACGTTTGTCGCCCTGCAATTCCCCGGGGAATTTGTCGATCTACATGCCTTCCCACTGAAACGGCTGGACCATGATGTCGTATCACTGGCCGATACCCGTGTGGCCATAGTCGCGCATGAACCGCTGCGCGAATTGCTGAATGGCGATGTGGAACTTGCGCGGAAGTTGTGGCTGATGACCTTGGTCGATGCCTCCATTCACCGTCATTGGGTGATGCGCAACAGCGCCATGCGGGCCTTGGCGCGGGTCGCAAATTTCCTAAGCGAGTTTGACGCCCGCATGAGCGCCGCCTTCGGGATGGAGCGGCAGAGCCTGCCCTTCAGCCTGCGCCAAACTGATATCGCAGATGCGACCGGCCTCACGTCGGTGCATGTCAGTCGTACCCTGCGCGAGTTGCGCGAGCATGGGTGTTGTACGGTGGCAGGAGGGAAGCTTTTGATCCACGACCGAGAGGGATTACATAAGGTCGGCATGTTTGAAGCCGCCTACCTTTATGTTCCCCAGTCCGAGATGGCCCCCTAGCCCGCTTCGGCCAATGGCTGGCCCATCGCTTCCACCTGTAAGGCAATTGCCGGATATGTTATGCGCGGCATGGCCACGTCATGTTGGGCGAGCGCCCCTTGGTAAAGCCGCTCAAATCTGGCGACCATCACTTGCGCATCGAACAATCGCGCCACCCGAGCGCGCGGCACTTCCGCTGGGATCGTAAGCGCCCGGTGCAAGGCCGCGGCCAAGGCTTCGGGACTGTCGTTTTCCGCAATCACCCCCGCATCGCCAAGCACTTCTTCCACAGCGCCATGCGGGGTCGCCGCGACCGGCAGGCCGGTTGCCATCGCCTCTACCGCAGCGAGGCCAAAGGGTTCTTCCCATTGGGGCGTGAAAAGCGCAACCGACGCCCGGCCATAGGCCCGCCCTAGCGCGGCTGTATCCAGATGCCCAACATAGGCCACATCGCCGTATAGATGCGGTCTTACCATATCGTTAAAGTAATCCTGATGCTCAACCGCGCCGTAGATACGCAGCGGCACACCGGCGATCTGCGCGGCCTCTGCCGCAAGATGCGTGCCTTTCGTTGGCGTGATCCGACCGGCCCAGACGGCACTGCCATCGCCCGGCCCCCCTTCTGACCACTCAGAAAGGTTGATCCCGTTGTGTACCACTTGCGCCGTCTCGGGCGCGCCTTCGGGCCACCAGATGCCGCGCTGCCGGGCTGAAACGACGGTCGAAAAATGCCACGGTGCAGCCCCATCCATCAACGCGCCACGTAAAACTTTGAACGGCGGGATGTGCAGCGATGTCACCATCGGCACCCGCTCTGACCGCGACAGGCGTGGCAAGTAACGGTGCAGCGCGTTGTTATGCACCACGTCAAAGCGCCCTTCTAACAACAGCCGCGCCGCGCGGGCATAGCAGGCATCAAGATGATCATTCAGCGCCTCCGTGCCGTGAAAATCATGCCATGGAAAACGGGCGTCGTAATGGGCCTCGCAAATCGGCAGAAGCTTTACCCCCGGTGGCAACCCCGCCCCGCTATCGCCGCTGGCCAATAGGGTCACATCATGGCCCCGCGCGGCCAGCAGCCGTGCAAGTCCATGGGTAAACGCCTCCATCCCCCCCTTAAAGGGAGGTGCGATGGGGTGGCGGATATGGCCAACGATGGCGATGCGCAGGGTCATTCCGCCGCGATCTGCTCTTCGCCGCGCAGATGGCGAAGCACGCGCGCAGTATTGGCGTAGGGCTGATCCGACTGTTGTTCACAAAGGGCAAAATCATCCGCATCCGGCTCGCGCAGCTGCACCAATGCATCCCCATCGCTGCCCACCAGCCCCATCAAACGAAAGGCGGTGAGCCAGTGGTTCATCGTGCGATGCCCCCATTTGTCTGCGAAAATCTCGGTGTTGCGCAGGATCGATGGGATGTGATGAATGGGCGGCATGCAATGTGCGTGGTGCTGGTGGAACACCTTGGCGCCCTTCGCCCAATGAATCGGCACGCCGCGCGCGTCCAACTCTCGGCCAAAGTCGGTGTCCTCGCCCCCATACCCGGTAAAACGCTCGTCGAAACCGCCGGATTGGTCCCAATCTTCGCGGTGAATGGCAAAGTTCAGTGACCAAAAGCAGCGGTAATCATTGCAGCGTTTCAACCCTTCGGCGGGTGGCCCTTGGCGGTCAGAATGGCGCACGGCGACCGCTTCGAGTTTGCTGTAGGTCCAGCCTTCGCTGGCCGTGCCTGCGGGCAAATAGTTCACCTCGCCCATGATCAACCCATTGCCGGGCCGCGCATAGCCCATGTAATCGGCGATGAGGTCGGGCGCAGGAATGCAATCGACATCAAGAAAGACGAGGCATTCGCCCGTTGCGTCAGCTGCAACTGCATTACGGGCGCGCGACAGGGGCAGTTCGCGGCCCGTGACCTGCACCTGTCTGATTGGAAAGTCAGTCTGCGGTAGGTCATCATATAACGTGTCCTGCATCACCCCGATCACCAGCTCATCCGGCTGCCGGGTTTGACGGGTAAGACCAAGGATCACATTGCGCAAATGTGTCGCGCGGCCCCGCGCAAGTGTCAGCGCGCTGACCAAGATGTCCTCAGGCGCGGATGGGGTGAACGACGTCATGTAAATCTCCGGTTTCATTTGATGTTTTGGGAAGTAGCTGATCGACCAATCCGCACAGCCACTGAGCGGTTTCGGACGCGGCATTCTCGTTCACTAAAGACCGTTGCAGTGCCGGGTCATGGGTATCGAATGTGGTATTGATCGCCGCGCGCCACGCATCGGCGGACGACGGGAAATGCGGTAGACGATGGGCGCCGCCGGCGCGGGCAAGCGCGTTGGCCTTTTCAATCTGTTCGTCGAAATAGCGCCATTCTGGTACAGCCAGCCACGGCTTTTCCGCCGCGAGGATCTGATGACAAGTGGTATTGCCGGTCGAGGCCACGACCAAGTCAGCCGCCGCAAGGTAGTCTGGCGCATTTTCGACCCAGCCATGGTGGTGCAGGTTCGCGGGCTCGGTTGCGTGCCAGTCCCGTGCCATTTGACCGATGGTGATAAACGTCGTTTCAGGCATGGCCCGCGCAGCGATCCCAAATGGGGCCGAGGCAAAGCCGGTGCCACCCCCTCCCGACATGACCACCACCAACCGTTGATCAGCCGCGATGCCCATGCGTGCACGCAGCGTCGCGCGCTGCGCCGGATCGGGCCGTTTTACGTCTACCCCAAGCCCGCCCGCGAAATGCATCTTAACCAAATGCCTCTCTGGCCAATCAGGTTGAGCCAATGCCTGCGCACCAGGGCAAAGAAGACCAACCGCCCCGTCATAGGCCGCTTGGTGCCCCGCATCCCCACGCTGCCCATGCTGCAGCACTTTCACATGCGGCACCGAGCATAGGCGCGCCAGCTGCGCCACTTCGGCAGACACATCGCTGATCATCAAAACCGGATTGGCGTTGGCAAACCAAGATGCCATTCGAGCCATTGCTTGCCGGATGCCGGGCCAGCCCAAGGGGGCGCAATGCACCGTATCCGGCGCGCTCGTCGTGTCGTGGATATCCTCCGCCCCCGTGGCTTCGAAAAGCGACGGCAAAGTGATAACCTCAACATGCCGGGTGAAATCGGGGAATATGTCCGGTTTGGCACAAAAGACAGTCACCGGCTGGCTTTCGGGCAGTGCATTCACCACCGCCGCGCAACGCTCGGCATGACCTCGGCCCTGATGGTGCACGAAATAACCAATCGGCCGCGTCATTGCGCCACCATCTTAACCGGCGATTCCATCGCGTTGGGCGCAAGGCCAAAGGTTTCCAACCCCTCCAACACCCCCGCGGCATGGGATGCACGCGCATAGTAAAGCCGCCCGCCTCCCAATCGTTCGCGCAGACCGTCCACCGCATTGCCAACCAAAATGCCGCGACCCGGCCCGTCATTTACCGCCTGCAGCATGTCGAAATCATTGCCACTGTCCCCGGCGACAACCACACGGTCCATCGACATGCCCAATTGCCGGGCCGCAGCACAGACGGCGGCGCCTTTGCCCGCGGCCAAGGGCAGCACATCAATAAGCCGACCATGCGAAGCCACGATCTGCGCCGCCACATTCCGCCGCGCCAGATGGCGTTCCAGCCGCCGCGCGGTGCGCATGTCGCCAAATCCGCTCAGTTTCCATCGCCGCTGCTCGACCCGCGCTTGCCAATTGAACCCGAAATCCAGAAGGGCGCGTTCCACCCGATCACGCTCCCACCCTGCATCAAGTTTGCGGGCAAAACGCGCATCTAAACAAAGGCGCCCTTGGCTATCGGGTAGGTAAACTTCAGTACCGACCGAGGTGATGAAGACACGCGGCATCGGCAGGTGCCATGCGCGCAAAATGCGCCGGGCTTCGGGAAGACTGCGGCCCGTGGCCACGGCAAACACCGGATGATCACGCCTAACCCAAGCATCGAACAGAGCAGCCGACGGGGCGCAGCCGGTCAAGGTGTTGTCAATGTCGCTCGCCAACATGACCGGTGCGCCCTGAAGCGGCTTAGACTGGCGAATATCCTCGCAAATAAGCTGCACCTCATCGGCCCATTTCGACCAATCGTAGCGCCCCACATGCGCACGCCCGGCTTTTGCCGCCTGCGTCCAAACCGCCCGGTTATCCAACAGCTTCAGCAACGCAGCCTCGATAGCCTCTACGTCACGTGGTGGCACGCATATGCCGTGGCCAAGGTCTGCCACGATATCCGCCGGGCCACCTTCCTGCGTGGCCACCACTGGCAAGCCATGAGACGCGGCTTCCAACATGGTAAGGCCAAAGGGCTCATGCAGAGCGAGGTTCACGAACACCCCACCCGTCTGGGCCGCCGCTTCATAAAGGCCTGCAACATCAGCTTGGCTATGACGCGGCGGAAGGGCGACCTGACCGCGCAGATGCGGTGTCCCCAAAACCTCGTGTAGTTGCGCCAACTCTGCGCGGGCCTCGGGATTGGCCTGCAAAGCATCGCCATGTTGGCCCGCAACGATCACAAGGTTCGCACGTTTCTGCAGCGCAGGGCTGTCAGCATATACTTTTGCCAAAGTGGCCAGATTTTTACGGGCCACGGGGCGCGCCACTGCCAGCAGCATTGGGCGGTCGGGATCGCTGAGAGTGTCAGCCAGAAACGCGCGCCTTGCGCCCGCCCCTGCAGGACGGCGCAACGAAACACCCGGAGAGACGCGGTGAACCCGCGCTTGCGCGCCAGTCCCATAGGCCGCCACCTGAACCTCCGCCTCGTCGCGCGACGACAGCACGACGGCATCCGCCTCCAACAAAGCACGCCGCTCGGCCTCGATCCGCGCTGTATCGACGACCGCACCGGATTTGCTCAGCGCCAACGAATGCGGCGTGTAGATCACCGGAATGCCGAACCGTTCCCGCGCCGCCAGTGCCAGTTGCGCTGCATCCGCAAAATGCGCATGGATCACATCTGGCCGCCGCGCCGCCTGCGCCAAGTCCGCCAGAAACGCGTCCACCAGCGCAGGAATTTCAGCAGCCAGATTTTCTTTGCTCAGATACCCCCGCTGCGCCGTCCACAACCGCCGGATCGACAAACCGCGGCCGACCTGTTGGTCGGTCTGTGCATGGACCGCCCCGAGGCTGGGATCATCAAACGCACGGGTTACGATTTGCACCGCATCCACATCCCCCCGCGCTGCCTGTGCGCGGGCTGCCCCCAAGATATAGGCAATGTGACCGCCGGTATCTTCGGTCACGCCATAATTAACAGTCGGAGCTGTGAGACAGCCCCCGAGGGCAATGTGACAGATGAACATGATGGGTCTCCTTGTGAAAGGTGAACCCCCGATGACAGCCTTTGCGTTCCGATAACAAAAGTTAACCCCCAAGCTGCTGGAAAGGGGCGTCGGCGGCCCTAGCTGGCCGTTCATAGCGCAATATCATACCGTTGAATGAGCAACTGATGACCCCGAAAATTCCACCACGTTATCTATTTATCGGCGGGCTGCATCGGTCTGGCACTTCCTTGGTCAATCGGCTGGCCAATGCCCTGCCCGGCGCGGGCGGCATCACCGGATCAGCAGCCCCTGAGAACGAAGGCGTCTATCTGCAGGGTGCCATCGCCCATACCGCGCAGTCCGGTCGGCCCATGCATTTCGCGACCAATCCGGCAGAGCATTTGACCGAAGGACATCCGCTGAACTCTTTAGAAACAAAGGCGCGGCTCGAGCGTGACTGGGCCCCTTGGTTCGACCCAGACCAGCGCTGGCGTGTAGAGAAATCGCCGGTAAATCTGACGCGTATGCGGCTTATGCAGCAGCTGTTTCCGATGTCGCAATTTATCGTCGTTCTGCGCCATCCCGAAGCAGTCGCGGCCTCGGTCGCATCCTGGGTCGACGCGCCGGCGCAGCAGTTGCTGGATCACTGGATCGCGGCGCAGGCACAGATGCTGGGCGACTTGCCCTATCTGCACGCGGTAATGGTGCTGCGCTACGAGGATATCGTGGCCGATGCCCCCCGCAGCATGCGCCAGATCGCGCGGTTCCTTGACCTGCCCGAGGCGGCGTTGCCGGAGGGGATCGCAGACGGCAATCAAAACTATGCCGGGGCCGCGAAGATGACTGCAGCGCAGGCGAATTACGCTGCCCGCTGGGGCTATGAACCGGGGATAAACGTGGCCCCGTGGTCAGGCCTGGTACAGCACCCTCTCCGCTCGGTACGTGACGCAGTTTCCGCCGCCTAACCCATTCAGTTGTTGCCAAACACCCCTGTGAGGGCACGTTTGACGATACCCCGAACGCCGGGGCGTTTTTCACGGGCAAAGGGCAGCGGGCGGCAGACCTCAATGGCAGCCACGCCCACCCGTGCGGTCAATGCGCCATTTACCAAACCTTCCCCGAAACGTCGGCTCAATTTGGCAACGATGGACCCGCCTAAAAGCGGTTCGATCAAGTCATCGCCGACCGCCACAGCACCCGTTGCCACAAGATGCGACAGCACCGCGCGGGTCAGCCGCCATGAGCCCAAAAAGCCCGATCGCCCGCCGTAGATCTCTGCAATACGTCGGATCATCCGCAGGTTGCTGCTGAGTGCAGCGGCCACGTCGGCAAGCGCCAAGGGCACCAGCGCAGTGACGGCTGCGACCTGCCGCGCCGCGGCTTCGACTTCGCGGGTCGCGGCGCGGTCTAGTGGGGCCAATACCTCTCTCTCGGCCAGCCCCAACAATGCCTCTGCGTCGAATTGGTCGCCGCGCAGTTCCGCCAATCGGTCGCGGCCCCAGCGGGTGTCTTCGCGGTGTTTATACAGCGCCTCAAGCCGATCCGTCACGCTGCGCGCTGCGGCCAAATCAGCCTGCGCCAGCGCCTCGCCTGCGTCATGGCGCAGCCCGTCAAGCCGCGCAAGCCGGCCAAAGGCGGCCATTTCGCGCAAGGAAAGCAGCAGCAGGACCAGCAGAAAAGCCCCGAGCAGTAGGGTCATCGCCCACCCCAGCACCGGATAGCGTGCCATTAGATCAGTCACGAAGGTCCATGCGGCGATAGACACAAGCGCCGTCACCAACGCGCCCGCCAGCGCCCAGAACAGCCGCACCAGCCGCGAGGGTTTGCGTGCCGCAAGCTGCGCGGCGATCTGCATCGCTTGCCCCTTGGGCGGGGGGACGTCGGTGTCAAACTCCGGCACGGCGGGCGCATCGGCGACCGAGGGCTGGGGTTTGATGTCTTCCTCTAGGTCGAACAGGATTGGTCCGCGGGCCATCAGGCGGCCTCCCTTTGCCAGTGCAATGTCAGATCGGGCAGCCCTTCGTCATTGGCGCTGCCATCGCCGCGCGCGGTCTCGGCAAACCCATGGTGGCGGTAGAAAGCAATGGCAGGCGTGTTTGCCTGAAATGTCCAACATGTCAGCGCCTTGTGACGGGTTTTTAGCCCCCCGATAAGGGCGGAGCCTATGCCCTGCCCCCGCGCATCATCTGCAACATAAAGCGCATCCAACTCGCCCCCTTTGCAGGCCACGAAACCGGCGATCCGGCCTGCCCGCTCGGCGACAGTTACCCAGCCCCGTACAATCATCGCATCGGCATGGGCGATGTCTTCAGCCGCGGTATGAATGCGTGGCAACCAATTGGTCTGCTTGGCGAAATCGCTCATGATCCCTCCCACCGCGCCTGCGTCCAAGGGTTGCGCTGCGCGCAGCGTGGCGGGGTGTGTCAGCAACGCGCTCAAAGCCGATCTCCGATCAAGAACTCTGCCGCGCGGTCCAGTCGAATATGCGGCGGGCCGTCACCGGGGCGTAGATCCAGCACCGCGGGCGCAAAGCGCATAATCTGGTAATCCGCGCCCAACCATTCCTTCGCGCCCTGCCGCGCAGGGGTCAGCAGATGCGCCGGGTCTTCGGGCAGTTCGCCGGGGTAGAATGCCGCCTGCCGCCCGCGTGTTTCATCGTTATTCAAAAGCGTCCCGCGCACCACATCAAGCGGCTCACCTCCATGGGTCATCACATCTTCGGTCGTGGCGCGCAGGCTGGCGATGGCCATGGCCCGCGTGCCTGCCCCGGCGTATTGCGCCCGGTCCCGTGCCTCGCGGATCAGCGCCTGCATGATGCCGCTTAGCCGCGGGTGCTGGCTGTGATGCAGATGGTCGGCCTTGGTGGCAGCAAAGAGTACTTTTTCAACCCGTTTGCCGCGCAGCAGGCTGGTCAGGAAGTTGTTTTTCCCCGGCCTGAAAGCGCTTAAGATATCAGCCATCGCTCCGCGCAAATCTTCGACCGCGCGCGGCCCTTGGTGAATCGCGCCAAGGGCATCGACCAGCACAACCTGGCGGTCGATCCTGGAAAAATGATCGCGAAAGAAGGGCTGCACCACCTGTTTCTTATAGGCCTCAAACCGCCGCGCCATCTCGCGGATCAGCGATTTGCGCGGCGCGCCATCGGACCCGGGCAGCGGCGCAAAGGTCAGCACAGGCGATCCGGCGAGATCACCGGGCAGCAGAAACCGCCCCGGCGTGCAGTCAGAATAGCCATTGGCGCGGGCGGTTTGCAGATACGCGGCAAAGCTGTCGGCAAGCCTGCGCGCTGTGGTCTCTTCCAACTCGCCATGGGGGTCGGTCTGCTCAGCAAGCGTCCGGTAGTCCGAAGCCTCCTCGCGGTGCGCGATGCGTTCAATCACCTGCGCCGACCATTCAGCGTAGGTTACGTCCATCAGCGCCAGATCCAGCAGCCACTCACCGGGATAATCCACGATATCCAGATGCAACGTGCGCGGCCCCTGCAACCCGGCCAACAACCCATTGGGCCGCACCTTGAGCGACAGCCGCAGTTCCGAGATCGCCCGTGTGCTTTCCGGCCAATGCGGTGTCTTGCCGGTCAGTGCGGCGAGGTGGTTCTCATAGTCAAACCGCGGCACGGTATCATCGGGCTGTGGCTGCAAAAATGCGGCCTCAATCCGGCCTTCTGAGGCCGCCAACAGCCCCGGCATGCGCCCCCGGTCCAGCAAGTTCGCCACCAATGAGGTGATGAAAACGGTCTTGCCCGACCGTGCAAGCCCTGTGACGCCCAGACGGATCACCGGCTCGAAAAACGTCTCTCCGACCGTGTCTGTGACCGTCTCAAACTGCCGCCAAATGCCGTCGGCGATGCCTGCAATACCCAATGCTGCGCCCGTCCCTTTGCCTTTGGCGTTAACATAGGGCTGGCAGCCGGGGATTGCCAGAAGCGCCCGCCCGCGCTAATGCCGCGTCCATGCCCAGATATGCTCTGAAAATCGAATACCACGGCGCGCCGTTCAACGGCTGGCAGCGACAGGTGGACCTGCCCACTGTACAGGGGTTCATTGAGGCCGCGCTGGCGCGGTTGGAACCCGGCGCGCATACCATTGCCGCCGCCGGACGCACCGACACCGGGGTGCATGGGCTGGGCCAAGTCGCCCATTGCGATATGGCGCGTGATTGGTCGCCGTTTCGCCTAGGCGAAGCGCTGAACTACCATCTGAAACCACAGCCCATCGCGATCACTGATTGCGTGTTGGCACCTGAGGATTTTCACGCGCGGTTTTCGGCGCTGGAGCGACGGTATCACTTCTGCATCCTTTCGCGCCGCGCGCCTGCGGTGCATCAGGCTGGGCTGGTTTGGCAGGTTAAACATCGGCTGGATGTCGAGGCCATGCAGGCCGCTGCCGATCTTTTAGTGGGCAAGCACGACTTTACGACCTTCCGCTCGACAATCTGTCAGGCGGAGAGCCCGGTGAAGACATTGGACCGGTTGGACGTGCGCGAAGTCGAGACCGCCTCTGGCACGGAGTATCACTTCGACGTGCGGGCGCGGTCTTTCCTGCACAATCAGGTGCGCAGTTTTGTGGGGACGCTGGAGCGCGTGGGGGCTGGGTCTTGGAGTGTGGCGGACATGGGCATGGCGCTTGCAGCGAAAGACCGTGCGGCTTGCGGGCCGGTTTGCCCGCCGCAGGGGCTGTACTTGGCGCATGTGAGCTATCCGGTGGACCCATTTGCCAGGGCGTGACAAGGACCATCGCCTGCCCGCCGGGTGGCGATCCTAACGTCTATCCGTGCCACTTTATGGTGCAACCGTGGGTGCGCTTTTATAGTGTTCCGCCCGTTGCTAAATCGCCTTCCCGTCCGGGCGGGCAGGCGATGGTCCGGCGCCTTCGGCTTGATTCCGGGCCTTTCAGCGCTTTTACGGCAGCGGATTCCACGTGCCGTGGAATTTCCCCTCACCTTCTGTCCGCTCAAACCCATGCGCGCCAAAGAAGTCCCGCTGTGCTTGGATCATATTTGCCGTGCCGCGCGCCCGGCGCATGCTGTCGTACCACGCCAACGCCGCCGAAAGCGCCGGAAGAGCGACGCCCAGCAGCGCGCCCGCAGCCACGACACGGCGCAGTGCCGGGATGCTGTCCTCCAGCCGTTTGCGCATAGCAGGTGCGAGGATCAGATGACCGCCGGGCAATTCGCCACGGAAGGCATCGGCAAGTTCGTCCAAGAGCGCCGAGCGAATGATGCAGCCCGCGCGCCAAATCTCAGAGATCCGCGCCATGTCGAGCGACCATTCAAACTCCTCTGACGCCGCGCTGAGGATGCGAAACCCCTGTGCATGGCCGATGATCCGCCCCGCCAGCAGCGCCATTTCCAAATCATCCGCCTCAGGCAACGGCGCGTCTTGCACGCCCTCGGGCAAAAGCGGCTCGGCCATCTCACGCACAGCTTTCTCGCTCGACCAGCCCCGCGCACCGACTGCCGCCTCAATGGTATTGGCCGACTGCCCCATCTTAAGCGCTTCGATCAGCGTCCAGCGCCCCGTGCCCTTCTGCCCCGCCTGATCGCGGATCACATCGACCATCGGCGTGCCGGTTTGCGTGTCGACTGACAAAAGCGCCGCGGCGGAGACCTCAATTAGATAAGAACTCAGCGGCCCCTTCTGCCATTCAGCAAAGAGATTGCCAATCTCAACCGCGCCCTGCCCACCAGCGTCACGCAGCAGGCCATAAACTTCGGCAATCATCTGCATATCGGCATATTCGATGCCGTTGTGCACCGTCTTGACGAAATGCCCTGCTCCGTCGGGGCCAAGATGCGCCACACAGGGCGACCCGTCAAATTGCGCGGCAATCGCCTCGGCCATCGGCTTGAACTGTTCCCAGGAATGATCGCTGCCACCGACCATCATTGAGGGGCCATTGCGCGCCCCGGCTTCACCGCCCGAGACGCCCATGCCGACGAAATGCAGCCCCGTGCCTTCCAACGCGGCACTGCGGCGGCGGGTGTCGTGGAAATCAGCGTTGCCGCCGTCGATCAGCGTGTCACCTTCATCAAGCAGGGGCTTGATCGCCTCAATCATCGCATCGACCGGCGCGCCGGAGGGGATCATAAAAAGGATACTGCGCGGGCGGGCAATGGCGGCGACGAAATCCTCAAGCTGCTCTGCCCCGATCAGACGCTCGGCCAGTGGCCCGGCCTCATCAAGGAAAGGCGCAATCCACTCGGCTTCGCGGTTGCTGACCGCCACGGTAAAGCCGCTGTCGGCCAGATTTAGCGCCAGCGCCGACCCCATGGTGCCCAGCCCGTAAACCCCGATATCGGCGCCTGTGGCCTCAGCCGCGCCCCCCTTCGCCTGCGTGCCCGTTGCCATGTCGTTTCTGCCTCATCTTTAGACGGTCAGACTGCCAGGCCCGCCAGTTCCGCGCGCCGCAGTTTGATTTGCGTTTGGGAACACTATATAATGTGTTCATAACAAGAAAAACACCCGACCGAGGCATAGTCCAATAATGACACACGTATTTAGACGCGCATGGGAGGATATGGTCCTCCCCATTTTCAAACGCCCCCGCCGCGTGCAGGTGGCAGCCCTCTGCTACCGCACCACCGACGCGGGCAAAAAAGTATTGCTTATCACCAGCCGCGATACGGGCCGCTGGATCCTGCCCAAAGGCTGGCCTATTGACGGGTTGGACGGGGCCGGCGCCGCGCTACAAGAGGCATGGGAAGAGGCCGGGGTGACCGAAGCGGATATCGAATCCGATCCAATGGGCATTTTCGATTATGACAAGGGTCTCGGCGAAGGCTTGACCGTGCCCGTGACCACACAGGTCTATCTGACCCGCGTCCGTGATCTCAGCGAAGAATACCCCGAAGCGGGCATGCGCAAACGCGCTTGGTTCACGCCGCAAGAGGCGTCAGAGCTGGTGGATGAGCCTGATCTTAAAGCGATTTTGGCCGCATTCCACTGACGGGTTTTGGCACCGGACCTTTGTTCGGTGCCCATTCAATTCCCGGCCGCCCTCGAAATTCCCCATATCCCGCATGTTACAATTTTGTGACAGGGTGACTTGCGCCCTCGATAGCCTTATGTCACCCCCCGCTGAATGTAAGGATCTTTGGGAGATCATCTAGGAATGGCATCGGAACCGCAGGGCAGCCAGTGGAAGACACTGGACAAAGACCTTAACCGTATTTCTCAAGTCGAATTGGCCGCGACCTATGTCGCCCGCCCTCTCGTTGGGCCGGGCATCGCGCTGGCCTTTATCGTGGTGGCCGGGGCTGTCGCGGCGGTCTTCTTTGGGCATCAACCGTCAAGCTTCGTCGTGATCGCCGCCGCCGCCTTTGGCGCATACATGGCGGTCAACATCGGCGCCAATGACGTGGCCAATAATATGGGCCCGGCTGTGGGGGCCAATGCGCTGACCATGGGCGGTGCCATCGTCATTGCGGCCTTGTGCGAATCTGCGGGTGCGCTGCTCGCCGGGGGCGATGTGGTCTCGACCATCTCAAAAGGCATCATCGACCCGGCCAGTGTCGCTGACACACGGATCTTTATCTGGGCGATGATGGCTGCGCTGATCTCATCGGCGCTTTGGGTGAACCTTGCCACATGGGTCGGCGCGCCGGTCTCAACCACGCATTCGGTCGTGGGCGGCGTCATGGGTGCTGGTATCGCAGCAGCCGGGTTTGGTGTCGTGAACTGGAGCTCCATGAGCCTGATTGCCGCGAGCTGGGTGATCTCGCCCGTGCTGGGCGGTACGGTGGCCGCGATGTTCCTTGCGTTCATCAAAGCCCGTATCATCTACCAAGACGACAAAATCGCTGCTGCGCGGACATGGGTGCCGGTACTGGTCGGTATCATGGCCGGGGTCTTTGCGGCGTATCTGGCGCTGAAGGGTCTGAAAAAGATCATCTCAATCGACATGCCCATGGCGCTGATCATCGGCCTCGTCGTGGGTCTGGTGACCTATGCGATCTCTGCCCCGCTGATCCGCAAAAAGTCCGAAGGGATGGAAAACCGCAACCGCTCGGTCAAAATCCTCTTTGGCCTGCCGCTGGTCCTTTCCGCCGCCCTTCTCAGCTTTGCCCATGGTGCTAATGACGTGGCCAATGCGGTTGGCCCGCTGGCGGCGATTGTCCATGCGACAGAGTTCGGCAGCTTTGAGGATAAAGTCAGCATTCCCACATGGGTGATGATCATCGGCGCCTTCGGCATCTCCTTCGGTCTGTTCCTCTTTGGCCCGAAACTGATCCGCATGGTCGGCAGCCAGATTACCAAGCTGAACCCGATGCGCGCCTATTGCGTGGCTCTGTCGGCGGCGATCACGGTGATCGTGGCAAGCTGGCTCGGTCTGCCCGTCTCCTCCACCCATATCGCCGTGGGCGGGGTCTTTGGCGTGGGCTTTTACCGTGAGTGGCATATGGAGCGGCGCCTGCGCCTGATCGGCGGGCAAACCAGCGAAGTGAAACGCATCGCTAAAGAAGAACGCCGCCGCCGCAAACTGGTGCGCCGTTCGCATTTCATGACCATTGTGGCGGCTTGGGTGATCACCGTGCCTGCTGCGGCGCTGCTGTCGGCGCTGGTCTTTTGGGTGCTTAATACCCTCGTGAGCTGAGGTCAGGCGCTGTTGCGCCTCACCCCTTCTGCTGGTCCTGCCCCGCCGCGATTTCTGCGCGCAGGGCGGTAACCGGCAAATGCGGCAGCCCTTCGCCGGCAAGCTCTGCCCAGCCCATCACCCGCAATACCATATCCGCCACCGGCGTCGCCCGGCCAAGCATCCGCCCGCGCCGCTGTACCTCGCCTTGGAGCGCATCGATCTCGGTCGGGCGGCGCGCGGCGAGGTCTTGGGCCATAGAGGTCCGCGCCTGTGGGTCGATCTGCAACATGCCCGAAGCGATGCGCGTGAACAGGGGCGTCGGCAAGCGCAGCAGCGCCGGGACCAGCCGCGCAGGGATCGGCGTGGTCATGGCAGGGCGGATCTTCTCGGCTCGCAGGACGGAAAGCGCCTCAGCCCATTGATCGGCCATTAATTGGCGCCATGCCCGGTCACGCAACTGCGCCTGCAACGGCAGCCCACTCAACGCATTCAGCGCGTTGTTGAGATTCATCAAAAACTTGCCCCATTGCAGGGCGGTGATATCCGCGTGTTCAACCATCCGAAGCTGGGGCAACGACAACCGTGCAGCCAGGTCCGCCGGCCCGCCCTCGATAACCAGATCGCCCGAGCTTGCCCTGTGGTAGCACCCCTGCCCCATGGCCACGACGTTGAAAGGCACCAGCCCCGCGCGCAGATCATGCTGCGGCAGATGCTGGGCCAAGGTCGTGCGGTTGCCCATGCCGTTTTGCAGGCTGATGACCTGCACGCCCTGCGCCGTGTGTCGGGCGATCTGCCGCGCCATGTTTTCGGTATCGCCTGACTTAACCGTGACCAGCACGATATCGGCATCGCGCAGACAGGTCTCATCACTCGCGAGGGTCAGCTCATCCGACGACAGGTTGCGCGCCATTCCGCCAAAGTCCGTCAGGGTCAGCCCATGGGTGCGGATCTCGGCCTGAATACGGGGCCGGGCCAGCAGGGTCACGGAATGCCCCGCCCCGGCCAGCAGCCCGCCGATGAAACAGCCGATCGCCCCCGCGCCCGCGACAACGATGCGGGGGCCGTCGCTCATGCGCCCAGACACCAGCGCATGACAGCTTTCTGAGCGTGCAGACGGTTTTCGGCCTCATCAAAGATCACCGAATGCGGGCCGTCCATGACCGAGCTTGTCGCCTCATCATCGCGATGCGCGGGCAGGCAGTGCATAAAGAGCGCGTCGGGCTTGGCCAGCGACATCAGCGCGTCATTCACCTGATAGCCGCGCAGCTGGTTGTGGCGGCGCTCGCGGGCCGATTGCGGATCATGCATGCTGACCCAAGTGTCGGTGACCACCAGATCGGCGCCCTCGACAGCCTTCTGTGGGTCGCGTTCGATGGAATAAAGCCCATCAAGCGCCGCTTCCGGGTCCAGCGTCTGTGGCCCGGTAAAGACCAGATCAAAGTCGAACTGTTTGGCCGCATGGGCGAGGCTGGCAAAGACGTTGTTGCCATCGCCCGACCAGACCACCTTGCGCCCTTTGATCGGGCCGCGGTGCTCCTCAAATGTCTGGATGTCAGCCATGATCTGACAAGGGTGCGTGCGGTTGGTCAGCCCGTTGATCACCGGCACGGTGGCGTATTCGGCCATCTCCAGCAGGGTCTGCTCTTCGAAGGTGCGGATCATGATCATATCAACATAGCGCGACAGGACGCGGGCCGTGTCGGCGATGGTCTCGCCATGGCCCAACTGCATGTCAGCGCCCGAAAGCACCATGGTCTGGCCGCCCATTTGGCGCACGCCCACGTCGAAAGACACGCGCGTCCGGGTCGAGGGCTTTTCAAAGATCAGCGCGACCATCTGGTCTTTCAACGGCTGATCATCATCCGGCGCCCCGCGCGGACGGTCTTGGCGCGCGGCCTTCATAGCGGCGGCATTGTCGATGATCTGCCGCAGATCGGCGGGGTCGGTTTGGTGGATATCAAGAAAATGGTTCATCTGTCGTCTCTGTCTTGCGGGTAACGGGAGCATTTGCCCCGATGCCCGAGGAATATTTTAGGCGAATGGCGCTTAGGCCGGGGTCAGTTCACGCGCGATGGCGTCAAGGCGGGTCACGGCCTCGGCAATCTCATCGTCGGAAATAGTCAGCGGCGGCAGCAGGCGGATCACGTTGTCGGCGGCGGGCACGGTGATCAACTCATTGGCATAGCCTGCTGTGACCACATCGGCATTCGTCACCTTGCATTTTAGCCCCAGCATCAGCCCTGCGCCGCGGACCTCTTCGAAAACCTCGGGATGCTCAGCTACCACCCCCTCAAGGCGCTGACGCATCAGCCCGGCCTTGCGGTTCACTTCGGCCAAAAACGAAATATCGGCCACCACATCCAGCACCGCGCAGCCCACAGCGCAGCCCAGCGGGTTGCCGCCATAGGTCGACCCATGGGTGCCTGCGGTCATGCCCGAAGCGGCCTTTTCGGTCGCCAACACAGCACCCAAGGGGAAGCCCCCGCCAATGCCCTTGGCGACCATCATGATGTCGGGTGTTACGCCCGCCCATTCATGGGCAAAAAGCCGCCCTGTCCGGCCAACGCCGCACTGCACCTCGTCCATAATCAAGAGCAGCCCGTGCTGATCACAAAGCGCGCGCATCTGCTGCAATTCCGCGTCAGGCACGGCGCGGATACCGCCCTCGCCCTGCACCGGCTCGACCATAATGGCGGCGGTCTTGTCGGTGATGGCGGCCTCCAGCGCGTCGCTGTCGCCAAGGTCGAGATGCACAAAACCCGGCAACAGCGGGCCGAACCCCTTGGTCATTTTCTCTGACCCTGCCGCCGCGATCCCAGCAGAGGAACGCCCGTGGAACGAGCCACTAAAGGTGATGATCTCAACCCGCTCCGGCTGGCCCGCCTCATAGAAATACTTGCGCGCCATTTTGACGGCCAGCTCACAAGCCTCGGTGCCCGAATTGCAAAAGAACGCCGTGTCGGCAAAGGTTTCAGCAACCAACCGGTCCGCCAGCGCCTCTTGCTGCGGGATATGGTAGAGGTTCGATGTATGCCACAGCGCCTGCGCCTGATCGGTCAGCGCCTTCACAAGCGCCGGATGCGCATGGCCAAGCGCGTTCACCGCGATCCCCGCACCAAGATCAAGAAAACGTCGCCCGTCCGCCTCGATCAGCCAAGTGCCTTCGCCTTTGACAAAGGTCAAAGGGGCGCGGTTATAGGTCGGCAGAACGGAAGCGATCATCTGTTTGTCCTTAGGAAGGGGCCATATCACGCCGGTAAAAGGGCATGGGGTTGGCGCCGGGTCAATGGGATTTGGAGGATTTTGAAAGGGTGCAGCAGACATGCTGCGTGATCAGGCCCAACAGGGCCGCGCAGTTATCGGACGGGGCGTCGTCGGATGGAATTTGTGGCGCTTTTGATCATAGGCCTTGCATAGCCGCCCTTCATCCCCCACGTAAAGCCCCAATCGCAGCCTGCCGCCCTTATGGGGATCGGCGCTTGCACCTGCGGCCCCACAAGATAAAATGGGGGCCGATACACTGACAAAGCGGTCCGGGCTATGGGGCCGCTTTTTAACTGGGGAACCCCGTATGTCCTGGACTGATGAGCGCGTAGAAACACTGAAAAAGATGTGGGGCGAAGGCCAGTCCGCCAGCCAGATCGCGAAAGAGCTGGGCGGGGTGACGCGCAATGCGGTGATCGGCAAGGTGCACCGTTTGGGCCTGTCGAACCGCACCGCCGGTGCGCCAGCCGCCGACGCAGCGGCCAAGCCGGAGCCGAAAGCCAAGCCCACCGCCCCCAAGGTCGAAGCCAAGCCAAAGCCTGCAGCCAAGCCTGCGCCCGAACCCGAAGCCGCCCCCGCAGCGGAAGCTGAAGAGCCCGCCGCAGCCCCGGTGCCAAGGCCCAACCTGCCCGCGCGCAAACAGATCATCCCTGCGGGCCAGCCCCTTCCGCCGCAGCCATCGGCCAATGAAATCAGCCCCGAGGCGCTGGCCAAAGTTAGCGAAGTCGAGAAGAAGGCCAAGAAGATCGGCCTGATGGACCTGACCGAGCGGACCTGCAAATGGCCCGTGGGTGACCCAGCAACCGATGATTTCTGGTTCTGCGGTCTGCCTGTGCAGCAGGGCAAACCCTATTGCGAGGCCCATGTTGGCGTCGCCTTCCAACCAATGAGCGCACGGCGCGACCGCCGCCGCTAAGATCGGCTCTGTGAAATGAAGAAAGGCGGGCGGGCATGAGTGCCCTGCCCGCCTTTTTCTTTGACCGTTGAAAAGATCAGCGCAGTTTTGGCGGTTTAGCCGGATCGCTTCCCGGTGCCATCCGCGGGGTGTTCTGCAAAGGCTCCATCTGTGGCAGGTCAAAGCGCAGGCCGACGCGGGCCAATTTCTCGACCACCGCATCCTTGGGGCCGAAAAAACCCACGTCCATAGCGCCCGCTTCGATCCCCGAGAAGGTCAACGCCTCGGACGCCGCCCGCACCAGCGCGTCCTGCGCACGAGGAATCGCGCCGACGAAGGCCAGCAGATGCCCGCGACCACCGCCTGTATATTCCACACCCACAAGAAATGCGCCTGCCGCCATGCCAGTCGCCGTCGCAAGCTTGGCATCAATCGCGGCGATTAGCGTTTCGGGCAGCCCCTGCGGTGGAAAAACCCGGTCAATGCCCGCCTCAACCTCGCCGGGCGCATGGGCCAAGGTGCTGCGCAACCAATCCATCGCGTCGGCCGGCAACAGGATTTCCGAAGGCGCTACGCCGATGTTCACCGCCATGCCCAAGGGCTGCCCCGCGAGCATCGTGGCAATCGCCCGGCCCGAAAGCGCCACGTAGGGAGACGCCTCTCCCACATGGGCCGAAAGCCGGGCGGCGCGATCAAAGACCATGACATAGCTGTCGTCCAGTAGCACCGGGCTGATCTGATCGCCCTGCGGCTCATCCTCCAGCAGCATGAAAAGCTCCACATCCGCGATCCGCTCGTAAAACCGCAGGCGGGCGGCATCATCGTCGGGAGCGGCCACCATCGCGGCATGGGCTTGGTCCAGCGGAGTCGGCTCAATCAACCGGGCTGTGTTAGGGGCAGCTTGGGGGTCAGCTTGGGGATCGGTCATTCATCACCTCGGACACGGCGGCGCGCAGACGGGGCAAGACCTCTTCCGCGAACCAGGGATTCTTGTTCAACCATCCGGTATTGCGCCAGGACGGATGAGGCAAGGCAAAGACCCCCGGTGGATGGTCCCGCCAGCCCGCCACAGCCTCGGTCACATTGCGAAATTCGGGCAGGTGATACTTCATCGCGTATCCCCCGATCAGCACCGTCAGCGCGAGGTCGGGCAGCATATCCAACACCGGTTCGCGCCATGTCTGCGCACAGACGCGCGGCGGCGGCAGGTCACTGCCCTTGGTGTCATAACCCGGAAAACAGAACCCCATCGGCACGATGGCGACGCGGTTGCGGTCATAAAACGTCTCCTCATCCAGCCCCAGCCAATCGCGCAGGCGCGTGCCGGACATATCCCAAAAGGGCTTACCCGCTTCATGCACACGCTTGCCGGGCGCTTGGCTCGCGATGAGCAGCCGCGCCCCAGGCTTGAACCAAACGATGGGCCGCGGGCGATGCTGCGTCGCCGTCACGGCAAACCGTTCGGCGCAAAGACGGCAGGCCGCCAGATCATTTCGGATATCCTTCATGATCAGGAGATAGGCAAAAGGTTCAGAAGATAAAGGGGGGGCGGCCCATCACTTCGACATTTGTCGAAATAAAACTTGCCTCGATCTGATATTTCGATAATTCTAGAACTATGAAACAAGAATCAGCAACCCCCGCCCTTACCCTCGCAGCCAGCAGCTTTGCAGCACTTGGATCAGAACAACGCCTTTTGGTGCTGCGCACGCTGGTGCGCGCCGGATCAGCGGGGCTGAGCATCGGCACGCTGGGCGACCGCACAGGCGTGACCGGCTCAACGTTAACGCACCATCTCAAACTTCTCGCCTCTGCTGGATTGGTAAAACAGGAAAAGCAGGGCCGCAGCACGATCTGCGCAGCTGTCGCTTACGAGGAAGTGCGCGCCTTGGCGAATTTTCTTCTCACCGAATGCTGCGCAGATGCAATCGATGAATGTACGGAGCATGATCATGGCTGAAACCACTCAATCTGTCCCCGCCCTCCACCGGTTGGCGTTTTTGAAAAGCGCTTGGGGCATTATACTGGCCCTGCTCGCCCTCATCGCGCTGCTGGATCCCCCGCAATTTGTACCGACCGTTACCTTCACCGGCCAAGCGCTGCTGGGCACCGCCCCTTTCATCGCCTTCGCGGTGCTGGCGGTCGCCTACCTAAAAGCCAGCGGCGCCGAGAGCCTGCTCGCCCGCGCGTTTGAGGGAAACCCCGCCCGGATGGTCGTCATGGCGGCGGCACTTGGCGGGTTATCCCCGTTTTGCAGCTGCGAGGTCATCCCCTTTATCGCCGCCCTGCTCGCCGTGGGTGCACCTTTGGGCGCGGTCATGGCCTTCTGGCTCGCCTCCCCGCTGATGGACCCGGCGATGTTTGCAATCACCTCCGGTACGCTCGGCTTCGATTTCGCAGTAGCGAAAACCATCGCCGCGCTCGGCGTTGGAATGTTCGGTGGTTTTACCGTCTTGGCCCTATCACGAACCCCGCTCTTCAACGATCCGCTGCGTGCCCAGCCTGCGAAAGGCAGCTGCTGTTCGTCGGCCAAACCCTTCTCCGGCACGCCGGTTTGGAAGTTCTGGCAAGAGACCGAGCGCCGCGCGAGCTTTAACGACACGGCGTTGAGCAATGCGCTGTTCCTCGTGAAATGGCTCACGCTTGCCTATGTGGTCGAAGCCTTGATGCTGACCTATGTGCCCGCAGAGTGGATCGCCAATATCTTGGGCGGGTCCGGGATCATGCCGATCATCCTTGGTGCTTTGGTCGGCGCCCCCGCCTATCTCAACGGTTATGCCGCCGTGCCACTGATCGACGCGCTGCTGGCCCAAGGCATGACCCAAGGGGCGGCCATGTCCTTTGTCATCGCAGGCGGGGTGAGTTGCATCCCGGCGGCCATCGCGGTCTGGGCACTGGTGAAACCGCATGTCTTTGCTGCCTACCTTGCCTTTGCCTTTGTCGGTGCCATCCTCGCGGGCCTGGCTTGGCAGTTGGTGGTGTGATGTGATGGATCACAGGTATCCTTGCGTGATCCCTTGGGCGGCGACCGTAGTGTCGCCACCCAAGGGATCAGCGTGCCCATCCGTGACGCAGAGCACTACGGGATGATAATTAACAGCTCGTCATCCAGCGCCGAGACATCGGCTTTTTTTCACAGAGACAATCGCCTTGAACATCACTGCTCGCAGCGCCGCAGGTCGCACGCTGCGCAGCAACTGACCGCTCGTGTTTGCGCAGATCGCTTAAATCACATTGGTCATGAAGAGTTTCCATCTCGTTAAGAAAACCCCACCGGGTTTCGATGTTCTGTCTCACGCCGCGAGATGGATCACTCTGACGGTAACATTAACAGTAGTGGCCGCGGCCCTCGCTCGTCAAACGCAGATCACGTCGCCGCGCGTTATGCCGCTGCGCGATCGCCTGTGGCTTTCTCTGGTTCTTCATCGCCAATTGGCCCGGCGCCGCTGACCATGTCTTTGATATGCATCCCATGCGCCAGTTCGCGACCAGACCCGTTGCCCAAGGGCATATCGATGTAGAACGTCGTGCCGGGGCCTTCGTTTTTAAAGTAATCGATCTGCCCGCCCAGGGCTTCAATGATCCGCTTTGAGATATTCATCCCCAAACCGGTACCACCAACGGCACGCTGGTCGGACGAATCGATCTGCGAGAACTCGTCAAAGACCTTTTCACGCTCAGATTCAGCAAGACCAATTCCCTCATCGATTACGCTGATGCGGACTTTCTCGTCATGCTTGACAGAGGTGACCTTCACCGTCGATCCCGCAGGCGAAAACTTGGCCGCGTTGGACAAAAGATTGGACATCACTTGCTGCAGACGCTTTTCGTCAGTGGCGATGCCCGCCGCATCCGACGGTTTTGCATAGCGCAGCGTGACACCTAGATTCGACGCAAATGCCTGATTGAGTTCAATTGCGTCTTCAATGATGGTCTGTACTTCAAGCGGTTCGATGTCGAAGCTCACCTTACCTGCTTCAAATTTTTGCAGATCGAGGATCTCATTGATGATCGATGTGAGCCGCGCCGAATTGCGCTGCGCGATCTTCAGCACCTTTTCCATCTGCGGGGTCATGTCGCCCAAGACCCCCGCGCAAGCCATATCCAGCGACCCTTTGATAGAGGTCATGGGCGTGCGCAGCTCATGGCTGATGGTTGAGACGAATTCAGTCTTTACCTTAAAGGCGATCTTGGTCTTCTCGTGTTCTTCCTTGAGCTCTTCCAACTGCCGGAGGTTGGTGCGGTACATCTTCATAAAGATGCGGGAGCAGTCGACGATAAAATAGAGCACGAAAACTACAGTGAACAACTGTGTCCATAGCTCGGATTCTATGCCCGCCCCCGTGCTCACGATGTCCCAGATGGGGATAAACAGGAAGGTTACACCATAAATCGCCAGTCGCAGCATTAGCACCGGCAGGATGTGGTAATTGTTCATTGACGCGAAAAGGGCCGCTGCAAACAGGAAGAACAGCGGCAAAAAGTGTGTGGTTGCCCCCTGCTGCAAAGCGATGCCAAGCGCGAAATAACTGATCACACCCGCACTCAGCACTGTGCCGATGTAGATTCGGTTCATAAACACCCGCGCCAAGCGGGGGCTGCGCCCACGCCATCGGGTGATGCGTAGAAACAGAAGGTAATCAAATGTCTCGGAAATCGCGATGAGGACAAGCGTCGAGATCGACAGCCAAAGTTCGTAGTAGAACGCGGACAAGCAAATGGCCGCCGCAAAGATCATCTGCCGCTGCCAAAAAAGACTGACGCCGACTTGAGAATAGTCGCGCATCTGCTGCACCTTCGTCGCATCCGCCAGAAGGGGTGACTGTGTCGGCCCGTATGTTACTTTTTTCTGCGCCATCGCTCTCGTTTTTCTTCGGTCGGCTTCCCGTATCCCGGCATTCTGCCATTTTTCTGCACGTTCAACATGTTGCATTTCGGCACCGCAGTACATGTTAGACGCGATCATCCCCCCTTCTACACACGGAAATGGGACATAAGTGTGGCCATTTCGTGCAACTAGAGGTTAGCGTCCTGTTAAGATGCATTTTTACAGCGATTTTTTGAGGCCCAATATGAGTCTGCAAGGACGACACTTTACCGGAAAATCTTGGCAAGATGTTCTTCCTGAACTGACGCCACAAGACGCTAAGGCGTTAGAAGTTAAAAACAAACGCTTTCCTCGCAAGCTTCTTAGCACCAAAGACGCTGAACCCGATCCCTACAGCCCAGAGGCCCTCGCCCAGGCCAATCCGTATATGCGCGCGACGACTTTATCGTTTTTAAACATGCATCAGCACGGTGAATTATTTGTAAATTTCCTGCGTGCCCGGCGTCGGATCTTTATCGACGACAAGCAATGGGATCTCCCTCAGGTTGATGGGATGGAATTTGATCAATACGACACGCCGCGCGCGCGGTGGATCGTGCTGCACGAATATGGCGAGGTCATGGGCGGCGTGCGCCTGATGCCAACCACTTCGGTCTGCGCGCAATATAGCTACATGCTGCGGGATGCGCAGTTGGGCATGCTGCCCGATATTCCACAGGACGTGCTGTTCTTCAAAGCACCCGTACGCGACGATATCTGGGAAGCGACCCGCCTTTTCCTCACCAGCGCCGTCCCTGCACAGCGCCGCATTGCCGTGCAACGTATGCTGATGAACCAGATGGCCGGCGCCGCTTATGCCATGGGCGCGAGCCATGTTCTGGGCATTGTGCCTGCAACGTTCAGCCGCTGGATGACGCGGCTTGGTCTGATGAGCGCCGTTCCCGTGGGCCCGGTGCAAAACATCGACGGCGACCGTACACAGGCAGCTTTGATGAATGTCAGCTATATCGGCGAGATGACCCCTACCGAAAGCACACATACGCTGCACTGACCTTCAGCGCTGCTGCACAAATCAAAATACCGTGCCCGGCCCTCTCCTCCTGATCACGCCGGGGCGGCCCTATATCATGCCGGGGCGGCATTTTACCCTTTCTTTGACAGCCCCCACCCCTTCCCGGAGGTGGCTCTTGCCTGCATTTCGACATATTGTGGTCAAATTCAGTGAATAGACGGTTAAGATACCTCTGATAAAAGAGACGCCACGAGGCCGCGCTCAGCACCAACCGGAGCAGGGAATGCTGGAATTTGAAAATGTGTCCAAGTCCTTTTGGACAGGATCGCAACATAAGGTCATTCTTGACCGGGTGTCTTTTCGCGTGGAACTTGGCCATTCACTGGGCATTCTGGCCCCGAACGGCACGGGCAAAACGACGCTGATTAACATGATGGCCGGGCTTGAGAAACCTGATGAGGGTGAGATCAGGCGCAGCTGTAACATCTCGTTTCCATTGGGTTTTATGGGCGGCGTGGTCAGTAAAGTCTCCGCTATGGAAAACGCCCGATATATCGCGCGCCTCTATGGGCTTGACCCTGATTACGTCGAAAGCTTCTGCCGCTGGCTTTGTGGATTGGGCGAATATTTTGACCAGCCCCTTGGCACTTACTCCGCTGGAATGCGGTCCCGGTTCTCTTTTGCGCTGATGTTGGCGCTGGATTTTGATATCTATCTGATTGACGAAGGTATGCCCGGCACGACAGACGTGGAGTTCAACCGAAAAGCGGGTGATATTCTTAAAGAACGGCTGCGGACCACCACGATTATCATCGTTTCACATCAGGCCCATACGCTTGAGAAATTCGCCCGCTCCGCCGCTGTCCTTTTGGACGGTAAACTACATATGTTCGACACCTTGGAAGAAGCGAAACAGCTCTATGACTACGAAACCCAAGGCTAGAAAATTCCGCATCCGCAAAGCGCCGCCCCCTTCGGCGGCCAGCGCGCCCGCAGGCAATGCCGCCAAGGCACCGATCGCGAAAGCTGATGCTGAGCGGGCAGAACGAACGGCCAAGCTGCGCGCTGTGGCGGATGCGACGGATGTGAAACCTTCCTATAGCAAAGAAGCCCTAGAACATGCTGCCAAATCCGGCAAAGCCGACCAGTCAGAGGCCAGCCGCGCGGGAGAGGTGTCTTCGGCCAACGAGGTCTCGGCCGAGCAAGACATGAATGCGATCCGACGAGAGGGTCTGACAGGCCGCCAATTGCGTATGGCGCGCCGCGTGGCACAAAAACATGGGCTTGCCCCCACCTCGGACTTTGATGCGGTACGGTTGCTGCGCGCCAAGGGGATCGACCCGTTCCAGCGCTCTAACATGCTGGAACTCGTGGTGCCGCAATCGGGCGATCAAGACGCTGCCGGACTGCCTGCCACCCGTGGCCAACCGGGGGCCGCGCGCGTGCAATTGCCGCAGACAACACCAGCAGGCGGTCGCAACCTGCCCTCCACCGACGTCAGCCCTGCCGAGCGTCGCCAGCGCGAGATTTCCGATATTCAGCGCGACATTACCCGCCGCCGCCGTCGCAAAGCGACGATGCTCCTGGTGCGGCTGGCCTTCTTTGTCATGCTACCAACCTTTGCAGCGGGCTATTATTTCTACAAGATCGCCACGCCAATGTATGCGACCGACAGCCAGTTCTTGATCATCCAGAACGAGGGCGGCGGCGGGTCCAGCCCCTTTGGCGGGCTGCTGCCCACGCAATTCGCCAACAGCGCCGACAGCATCGCCACGCAGGCCTATCTGCAATCCAAGGACGCGATGCTGCGTCTTGACGAAGATGCTGGTTTCCGCGCGCATTTCGCCAACCCTGAGATTGATCCGATCCAACGGTTAACCGAAAACCCAACCAGCGAAGAGTCTTACAAAACCTATAAAAAGAACGTCAAAATCGGGTACGACCCAACCGAAGGCGTGATCCGGATGGAGGTCATCGCCGCAGATCCAGAAGTGTCAGAAGAGTTCTCCAAACGCCTGCTGACCTACGCCGAAGAGCGGGTTAACGATCTCAGCAAACAAAAACGCGAAGACGGCATGCGGGACGCGCTTGCAGGCTATGAAACTGCGTTCCAAAATCGCCGTGATGCGCAAGAAGCGCTGATCACATTGCAGGTCGATAACAACGTCGACCCGGAAGCGATGATCGCCTCAATTCGCACGCAGATCACAAGCTATGAAACGCTCCTGATTGAGAAGGAACTGGAACTCGCCGCCCTGCTCGACAACCAGCGCCCGAACCAAGCCAAAGTCGATGGCGCGCGTGGTGATGTGCGGCGACTGCGTGAACAGTTGACCAAACTGCGCGAACGGATGACCGCTGCCAATGAAGGCGAAAATTCGCTTGCCCAGCAGGCCGTTGCAGCCCAGCTTGCGCAAGCCGATTTGGCCGCTGCCGACATGGTGCTGCAAAGCGCGCAAACCGCAATGGATCAAGCCCGAACAGAGGCCGGGCGGCAGGTGCGTTACCTCACCGTGGCGGTCAATCCCGTGGCCCCGGACGAGGCCACCTACCCCCGCAAGTTCGAAAACACGATATTGGCTTTTCTTATCTTTGCAGGCATCTACCTGATGCTGTCCCTGACGGCGTCCATTCTTAGAGAACAGGTAACTTCATGACCCAGCTGCGCATCGGAAATCTGACTGTCGGCAACGACCGCCCCCTCACCGTGATCGCTGGCCCCTGCCAGTTAGAGAGCGAAGACCACGCGCAGATGATTGCGGGCGTATTGAAGGAAGCCTGCAACGCGGCGGGCGCGCAGTTCATCTTCAAGGCCAGCTATGACAAAGCCAACCGCACTTCCCTGTCGGGTAAACGCGGCTTGGGCATCGAAAAGGGACTTCAAGTGCTGCAATCCGTGGCCCGGGCCAACGATGTGCCGGTGCTGACGGATGTTCATAACGAGGCGCAATGCGCGCAGGCCGGTGAAGTCGTCGACGTGCTGCAAATCCCCGCCTTTCTGTGTCGTCAGACTGACATCCTGCTCGCCGCGGGCGAAACCGGTAAGGCCGTCAATGTGAAAAAGGGGCAGTTCCTTGCCCCGTGGGAAATGCAGAACATCGTCGATAAGATCGAAAGCACCGGCAACAAGAACATCCTGCTGACCGAGCGTGGTACAACCTTCGGCTACAATACGTTGGTTGCCGACATGCGCAGCCTGCCGCAGATGGCCCAGACCGGCTATCCGGTTGTGATGGATGCAACTCACTCTGTTGCCCAACCCGGCGGCAAGGGCGGATCGTCTGGTGGCCAACGTGAGTTTGCCCCCGTGATGGCCCGTGCGGCGGCCTCCATCGGCGTTGCGGCGATCTTTATGGAGACCCATGAAGACCCTGACCGCGCCCCCAGCGATGGGCCGAATATGATCTACCTTGATCAAATGCCGGGGCTGATTACCTTGCTCATGCAATTTGATGCGCTGGCAAAAAGCCATCCGCTGACATTCTAAATTTATTCAAAAAGCGAGTATTTGACGTGACCAAACCGGCTTCGACCGTGACCCCAAACACTTGGGAATTTCTACGTGATGCGATGATCACCCCCACGGGCTTCCGGGAGTATGACGCGCGGTGGAAGTACCCCGACGACATCAATCTGCCGGGCATCACGGCGCTTGGTCTTGGCCTTGGCACTCAGATGCACGCGCGCGGCATTGAGCCAGTCATCGCGGTTGGCAATGACTACCGCGACTATTCGCTGTCGATTAAAAACGCGCTGATGTTGGGCCTGATGCAGGCCGGGATCACGGTTAAAGACATCGGCCCTGCCCTGTCCCCTATGGCCTATTTCGCGCAGTTTCATCTTGATGCGCCTGCCGTGGCGATGGTTACTGCCAGCCACAATCCGAACGGCTGGACCGGCGTTAAAATGGGCTTTGAGCGCCCCCTGACCCACGGCCCTGATGAGATGGCCGAGTTGCGGGACATCGTGCTGAATGGCCGGGGCGAAAAACGTCCGGGCGGCGCTTATGAGTTCATTGAGGGTGTGCGCGAAGCCTATCTTAACGATCTCGTGGGCGACTTCAAAATGACCCGCAAACTCAAAGTGGTTTGCGCCACTGGCAACGGCACTGCCTCGGCCTTCGCGCCCGAGCTGTTCCGCCGTTTGGGCGTTGAGGTGGTCGATAGCCACAACGCGCTTGATTACACTTTCCCCCATTACAACCCGAACCCCGAAGCCATGGAAATGCTGCACGATATGGCCGACAGCGTCCGCGCTTCCGGGGCCGATTTCGCGCTTGGCTTCGACGGCGACGGCGACCGCTGCGGCGTGGTGGATGATGAGGGTGAAGAGATTTTTGCCGATAAGATGGGCGTCATCATGGCCCGCGATCTGGCCAGATTGCACCCCAACAGCACCTTCGTCGCGGATGTTAAATCCACCGGCCTCTTCGCCTCTGATCCCGAGTTGCAAAAGCATGGGGCGAAAGCCGACTACTGGAAAACTGGCCACAGCCACATGAAGCGCCGCGTCAAAGAACTTGGCGCGTTGGCGGGATTCGAGAAATCCGGCCACTACTTCCTCGCCGAGCCGATTGGTCGTGGCTATGACTGTGGCATGCGCGTCGCCGTCGAGATCTGCAAGCTGATGGACCGCAACCCCGACAAAAGCATGTCTGACCTGCGCCGCGCCCTGCCCCAGACTTGGGCCACGCCCACCATGTCGCCCTATGCCTCGGACACCGAGAAATACGACATCCTCGACCGTCTGGTGAAAAAGCTCGTCGCGAAAGCCGATGCCGGTGACAAGATCGGCGGTCGCGCGATTGCTGAAGTCATCACTGTCAACGGCGCGCGGGTTATGCTCGATAACGGTGGCTGGGGACTGGTGCGGGCGTCCTCGAACACGCCGAACCTTGTGGTGGTTTGCGAAAGCCCCGAATCTGAGGCCGAGATGCGCGCGATTTTTGCTGATATCGACGCGGTGATCCGTACTGAGCCAGCGGTCGGCGATTACGACCAGTCGATCTGACCCGCGGGTGAGCTACTCATCAAAACGACGAAGGCCCGGGGCAATGCCACCGGGCCTTTTTGCTATCCTAGGTGTCGGTTCTTACTTGAGCGCGGCTTCGCAGAAAGCACGGATAAGCTCCGCATCCTTGACACCCGGCGCGCTTTCCACGCCGGAGGAGACATCCACCTGACGCGCGCCGGTGAGAGCAATCGCCTCGCCGACGTTGCCCGCATTAAGGCCACCCGCCAGCATCCAAGGCTTCGGCCAACGACGGCCGGCAATCAGACGCCAGTCAAAGGCCAGCCCATTGCCGCCGGGCAAAACCGCGTCTTTGGGGGGCTTGGCGTCGACCAAAAGCTGGTCGGCCACGTCAACATAGTCGTTCAACGCAATAAGATCATCCCGATCCGCCACGCCTACGGCCTTCATGACTGGCAAACCATAGCGCGCTTTGACCTCAGCCACCCGTGCAGGACTTTCGCTGCCGTGAAGCTGGAGCATGTCCAAAAACGGCACCGCAGCAAGCAGCGCGTCCAGCGCCGCATCGTCGGCATTAACCGTCAGCGCAACCTTGCAAATGCCATCGGGTGCCGCCTCGGTCATATGGGCCGCTGCTTCGAGCGAAAGATGGCGTGGGGATTTCTCGAAAAACACAAATCCCAGCGTCCGTGCTCCCGCCAACAAAGCAGCAGGCACATCGGCGGGATCGGTCAAACCGCAAATTTTTACGTTGATATTCTCAGACATGGAAAAGGCTTAACCCGCTTCATCCAACAGCGCCAGAACCTCATCCTTGCCCTGATGTTTTTCTTCTTTCAGGCGGATCACTTCGCGCTCCAACCGGCGGCGCTCACGCGCCTGACGCGCAGCCTCTGCGCGATGGCCATGTTCGCGGATCCACTCCCAAACAAAACCCACCAGAAGCCCGACGATGATGCTGCCTAGAATTACAATAAACAGCGGCAATTGGATGGAGGGGTTCACCGCAAACCAGCCGGAAATCTCAACCGGCAAGACCTGCAAGGTCACGATATTACGGTTCGCCAGAGCAACAGAAACCAAGGCCACCGCGAATAGCGCGATGCAGGCATAACGAATATAACGCATCAGCTTTTCCCGTTCAGCCGGTCGCGCAGCAGCTTGCCAGTCTTAAAGAACGGCACATGCTTTTCGTCTACATTCACGGTCTCGCCGGTGCGCGGGTTGCGCCCCACACGGGCGTCACGCTTTTTCACCGAAAAGGCGCCAAAGCCACGAAGTTCTACGCGGTCCCCGCGTGACATGGCACCTGTAATCTCATCGAAAACGGTGTTTACGATCCGCTCAACATCACGTTGATAAAGATGCGGATTGTCGTCAGCGATCTTTTGGATCAGTTCCGACCGGATCATGGCACGTCCCCCGAGAGTTTGTTGATGTCTTACCCGACTATAGGAAATAACGCTTCACTCGGGAAGGTGTTCCGCCCGTTCGACGGTAGATTTTTCTAGGCGAAACCCCTGTTATTTCGGCTTTTTTCCGCCACCTTGCCGGACGTCGTGCTGCAAAAAGCGGCAGTTCCGCCACCCATACCCTCAAAGTCACCCCGATTCGAGCAGGCTCGATGAACAGCAAAAGGCCCCGCATGTTGCCATGCGGGGCCTTCGCTAACGTAACACATTCAACGTGGAATGTGCTTACTCGTCGTCGCCTTTCAGCGCCGCACCAAGGATGTCGCCCAAGCTCGCGCCGGAGTCGGAGGAACCGTACTGCTGTACCGCCTCTTTCTCTTCTGCGATCTCGCGCGCCTTGATGGAGACGCCCAGACGGTGTGCCTTGGCATCGACGTTGGTGATACGCACGTCAACCTTGTCACCGACCGAGAAACGCTCAGGGCGCTGTTCGGCACGGTCACGGCTGAGGTCGGAACGACGGATGAAGCTCTTCATGCCTTCGTATTCGACTTCGATGCCACCTTCTTCGATGGAGGTCACGTTCACAGTAACGATCGAGCCGCGCTTCACGCCGCCAACGGCTTCAGCGAACTTGTCACCGCCAACGTTCTTGATCGAGAGCGAGATACGCTCTTTCTCAACGTCGACTTCGGAGACAACGGCCTGAACCACGTCACCTTTGCGGTAGTCTTGGATCGCTTCTTCGCCGCGCTGGTCCCAGCTGAGGTCAGAGAGGTGAACCATACCGTCGATGTCGCCTGGCAGGCCAACGAACAGACCGAATTCGGTGATGTTCTTGACTTCGCCTTCGACTTCGGTGCCCTCGGGGTGTGTTTCAGCGAACACTTCCCATGGGTTGCGCATGGTCTGCTTGAGACCAAGGGAAACACGGCGCTTGGCACCGTCGATTTCCAGCACCATGACTTCGACTTCTTGCGAAGTGGACACGATCTTGCCGGGGTGCACGTTCTTTTTGGTCCAAGACATTTCGGACACGTGAACGAGACCTTCGACACCCGGCTCCAGCTCGACGAATGCGCCGTAGTCGGTGATGTTGGTCACGCGGCCAGTGTGCACCGACTCGAGCGGGTACTTGGCGCCAACCAGATCCCATGGATCTTCCTGCAGTTGCTTCATGCCGAGGCTGATACGATGGGTTTCTTTGTTGATCTTGATGACCTGGACCTTGATGGTCTCGCCAATCGCCAGGATCTCGGACGGGTGGTTAACCCGGCGCCATGCCATGTCGGTGACGTGCAGCAAGCCGTCAACACCGCCCAGATCAACGAACGCACCGTATTCGGTGATGTTCTTGACCACACCATCGACGGTCTGACCTTCGGTCAGGTTGCCAATGACTTCGGCGCGCTGTTCGGCACGGGACTCTTCGAGGATCGCACGGCGCGATACCACGATGTTGCCACGACGGCGGTCCATCTTGAGGATCTGGAACGGCTGTTTGAGACCCATGAGCGGGCCCGCGTCGCGCACGGGGCGGACGTCAACCTGGCTACCGGGCAAGAACGCAACCGCGCCGCCGAGATCGACGGTGAAGCCACCTTTGACACGGCCAAAGATCGCGCCTTCGACGCGCTCTTCTGCGGCATAGGCTTTTTCCAGACGATCCCAGGCTTCCTCACGGCGGGCCATTTCGCGGCTGATGACAGCTTCGCCACGCGCGTTTTCGACTTGGCGAAGGAAAACTTCGACTTCGTCGCCAACTTCGATTTTGGGGGATTCGCCGGGATCAGCAAATTCTTTGAGCTCAACGCGGCCTTCCATTTTGTAGCCGACGTCGATGATGGCTTGGCCCGCTTCGACAGCGATCACCTTGCCTTTGACGACTGTGCCCTCTT
>Ga0209345_10000912_pt1 | contig 37801 bp, 34 predicted proteins | sample Cruoilmetagenom7_FD_187294 | JGI IMG/M metagenome (GOLD analysis project Ga0209345, IMG submission 187294) | Oil polluted marine microbial communities from Coal Oil Point, Santa Barbara, California, USA - Sample 7 (SPAdes) (version 2) | ecosystem: Environmental > Aquatic > Marine > Oil seeps ...
CCAAAAACGTGTTTCTTGAAACCGAGAGCGACGTGGCCCGCCACGCCGAGCAGATATATATGCAGGCCGGGCTGAGCCACGCGATGCCCCCACCCAATGCGATCCAGATGAGTGCAGGGTCACGAAAGACCATTGTGACATGGGTTCGCGAAGTCCGTGAGTTGGATTAGTCGCATACCTCTCCCACACCGCAAGCCAACCCGATCATCTTGGCCGACACAGGTCCGAATTTGGGAACAATTTCAACGGCCAGCGACTGGGTTCTACCTGTGGGAGTGGGCAAAACTTGGTGGCCGATGGGATGCGCTGGGGTTTTGGAATGAGGCGGGGCCTATCATGGATGTTCGGATTTTTGTTGAGACGGGTCCGTTGCAATAACTTAGTCTTCGCGTGCTGAGAGCGGGCGGCGGTGTTTTTCACGCGGCTTCAGTGAAGAGTTTGGCCACAAAGTCGATCTCATTCGCGACCTCGATCCTGCAGGTCCCGGACCGTCTCCTGCGCCTGCCGCAGAAAAGCCCTTGCTGCCTTGGCATTGCGCCTTGCCGTCAGGCGAAAGTCAATCAATTGGCCAATTTGGTCGACGGCTCGCCCTAGAGAGCACCAACGTCCGCCGACCCGGATATAGGTCTCGTCGACATGCCACTGCAGCCCGCGCCACGAGCGGTGTGCGCCATAAGCCCGTTTGCGGACCTCGGGACCGAACTTGCGAACCCAGCGATGGATCGTAGAGGCATCGACCGTCACTCCGCGCTCGGCCAACATGTCGCGCACATCCCTGTACGGCAACGGGTAGCGACACTACCAGCGCACTGCCATACGGACGATCTTACGAGGAAACCGGTGCCGTGTGAACGGAGTCTTACCTTGCCCCATCGGCTCCTCCATCATCGAAAAAGAGACCAAGCTACTGCGTCGCCAAGTTAAGGCAACGGACCCCTTTTAAGGTATTTAGATAGCTGCTCTCATCTTATGGATCAAAGCGTCTCAGACATATTGGGATCAAAATAACCAGCAGCAGAATTCGGGCGAAATGATGTATTGCGACGTAGGCAGGGTCATAGCCTAATGCCAAACCAATTGCCGCCATCGCTTCGACCCCTCCGGGCGCAAATGCGATCCAGATTTGTGCAAGAGGCAATCCCGTAAAGACGTGAGTAATACCGGCGAAGCAGAGCGACACCACGACCGCTGATCCTACCAGCAAAAGCCCTGCCCCAGATAATTGCATGAGCTTGGAAAGCTTGATGGAGGTCAGTCTCGCACCCAACGCTGCTCCGGTAATGATGAAGCTCGCGTTAACCGCCCAGACGGGCGCGGGTCCTTGCGCCAATCCCGCGACATGGGCGCCAGTGCTCAGTAACATTCCAAACAACAAACACGCCGCAGGGATGCCCATGCGCGAACCCCAAAGTCCCAAAGACAGTGCCGTAGAAACAAGCAGAGCGAGAGGTAAAAGGCCCATCGATGCCATTGGTAAAAAAATTCCGTCTGCATCCAGTAGCATGGCAACGGGTGGAACGACCGACACGAGGACCAGCAAGCGGAACATTTGTAAAATCAGGATGGTCGTCGCGTCTCCTCGTCCTTCAAGCGCAAGCGCAATTGCATTTGACATCGTTCCGGGGCTCGTTGCGAGAATGGCGGTATCGCTGTCCATCCCGAAAAGTCTCTTTAACAAAAGCGCGCCCGTCATCAGTGTCGTCCAGAGGCACACCAGCAACATAGTGAGGCTGACTGACCAAGCACCAATTTGGCTAAGTGCTTCAGCCTCGACCCCGGCGCCCAGTGAGATGCCGATCACGCAAAATGCTAGGTCGCGGAGGCGTTGATGAACGGCCAACGAGATGGGAGTAACTGCTGCCACCGCAACCGTAAGAGTGGACCCGATCAAAGCTGCTGCTGGAAGGCCAAGGCCAAGAGCCAGAACGCCACCGCCCCCACCAAGGGTGAGGGCGACGACATGTGGCTTCAACTTACTAAGCAGCAGCGGCACGACGTGCCCTGCGGGACAACCAAATCGGAGCAAATACCACTGCGAACGCAAGGATATAAAGAACAAGACTTGTCCAATCCTCTGTCAGGATCGCCCAATCGCCGCCCGAAATCGACAAAGCGCGGCGCAAGTTGTTTTCAAACAGCGACCCCAAGACAAAGCCGAGAATGACTGGAGCCAGTGAGAACTCCAGCTTGCGCAGGAACCAGCCAAACACCCCCAAGGCCGTGATCAGGAACAGATCATGCGGGTTGCCCACGATGGTATAGATTCCAATGAACGCAAGGATCGCAATCAGCGGCGTCAGATAATGGTGCGGGATGGTTAGCAGCCGTGCGAACAGACCGACGAGTGGCAAGTTGATCACTAGAAGGGCGACGTTGCCGATATACATGGACGCCACAAGGCCCCATGCAATCTCTGGCTTTTGCGTGAACAGGAGCGGACCAGGCTGCACGTTGAACATCAAGAGTGCCCCCAGCAAGATCGCCGTGGTCCCCGAGCCGGGAATGCCAAGCGTCAGCATTGGAACCATCGCCCCGCCCGCAGCTGCGTTATTTGCCGCTTCGGGGGCGGCAAGACCGCGAATGTTGCCAGTACCAAAGCTCTTCGCTTCCTCCGGTCCCGCCAGACGCTTTTCAGTGCCATAAGCAACCGCTGAGGCGACCGAAGCGCCGGTGCCAGGTAAGACGCCGATGATAAAGCCGATCAAAGAGGACCGCAGGATTGTCCAGCGCAGCTTAATGATATCGGCGGCCTGCACAAAACTTTTGTCGACAGGCAAGGACTTGAGCGTCCCTTTCACTTGCTGTTCTACCAGGTGGAGCAGTTCGGCCATCCCGAACAAGCCGACCACGACAATCAGGAAGTCAATGCCTGCAAGCAGGTCAGGAATCCCGAACGTATAGCGCGGCACGCCAGTATTGGCGTCGATGCCAATGGTGGCCAGCATCAGCCCGATGAGGGCGCCGAGCAATGTCTTGACAGTGCTTTTGCCAACGAGTGAGGCCAGAGATGCAAATGCAAAGACCATCAACGCCACGTAGTTCGCAGGTGAAAACCCAACGGCGACGGATGCGAGGAGCGGACCAAAGAGTGTCATCAGGACGACCGCAATCGTGCCTCCGATAAAACTTGCCACAGCCGAAGTAGATAGGGCTTTGCCAGCCTCGCCGCGCAACGCCATCGGGTGACCGTCAAGGGTCGTCATGACTGCGCTCGCATCACCAGGCACGTTGAGCAGGATCGAAGAAATTCGCCCACCATATTCTGCGCCGTAGTATATACCGGCGAGCAAAATAAGCGCGCTTTCGGGCGGGAAGTTTAGGCCATAGGCGATCGGAAGCAGGATCGCGACGCCATTGATTGGCCCAAGCCCCGGAAGTGCGCCAATGAGCGTGCCAAGGAAACAGCCGACCATCACCAACAAGAGGTTAAAGGGGTCAAGTGCTACGGAAAAGCCCGTCGACAGGCCTGAAAGAATCGCATCCATTATTCAGCGTCCCCGCGAAAGAATTCTAGTGCAGCCTCGACCGTTTCGCCTTCTGGCAAATTAAGGCCCATGAGCGTGAAACAGAGCAAATAGCCAAACACGCCTACTCCTAAGCCAAAGGCCAAGGCCCCAAGCCGCGGCGCGCCCAGCGTCAGGGCAACGATCGTGCCGAAGAGAATTGTCGAGATGATGAAGCCGAGCGGTTCATAGAGTTCGGCATAAGCAAACAGCAACACCACCATCAGGGCGATCCTGAACCAAGTGTATTTTGTAACCGCAAAGGGTTCGGCGTCCGGACGCCAAAGTATATAAAGAATGCAAGGAATAGCGGCTCCGGCAAGAATGCGCGGCCAGCTTTCGGGACCCAGAGGGTCGTATTGGAACGGCGCTTGGATCAACGTCCACGCGATATAAGCGTAGGCTAGTGTCACGATCAGCAGAAAGCTGGCGAAAAGGCGGTCGGCCATGGACTGCCTCCTTGGCAAAATAGCGACAAGCCGCCGCCACTTGGGCGACGGCCGATCGGATTAGTCAGATCAGTTGAGCAAGCCTGCTTCTGTGCTGATTGTGCGCAGAAGGTCCATGTTGGTCGAGATTGCAGCAGTCAGGTCGTCACCCGCGAGATTAAGCGGCAACAGGCCTTTTTCTGCCTGCACTGTCGCGAATTCTGGCGCTGCGTAAGCTGCCTCGAATGTCGAAACCCAAGCATCATAGTCTTCGTCAGAAACGTCGCCGCCCATGTAGAAGCCACGCATGATGGTCCATTCGACATCAAAGCCTTGCTCTTTTGCGGTTGGGATCTCTGCGAAGATACCGTCAAGGCGCGCCGGAGACATCGACGCAAGAACGCGCATTGTGCCGGCTTCGAGATGTGCGGTCATTTCGCCCATGTCGCCAGTGTAGACGCCAATGGAACCACCCAAAAGTGCTGCGATCGCGTCGCCGCCGCCATCAAACGCAACATAGCGCATCGCTCTTGGATCGCCACCAGCACCACGCAGCAATAGCGCAGCTTTCATCCAATCCTGTGAGCCAACGGATCCACCGGCACCGATCACAACCGATGCAGGATCCGCGCTAAAGTCTGCCATAAGCGCGCTCAGGTCCTGATATGGGCTATCTGCACGCACGATTACAGCGCCGAAGTCAGCACCGGCAGTTGCCACCCAGCGAACATCATTCTCATCAAACTCGCCGTATTTGCCCGTCACAATGTTCAAAAGCGAGCCCGTTGAAAATGCAACAATTGCACTTGCGTCGTCGGTCCGCGTGGTGTTGAAAAGGCTATAGGCAACTGCGCCGATACCGCCGGGCATGAAGCTTACTTCCATTGCGGTTCCTAACTGTGGCGCCAAGCCTGTTTGCGCAATACGACAAGTCAGGTCAAAACCACCACCTGGGTTCGCAGGTGCGACACATTCTGGTCGAGTGATTTCGGCAAAAGCTGGCACAGCCAGAGTTGCGGCAACGGCAAACGCGCCGCAGAGGCGGATCAAAGTCATTGGGGTCTCCTCCCTTTTGAGACAAGCGGGTTTGTCCCACCACGAAGGGACCTTACAGAGTGATGCTGACAAAAACCTGAGCTGTTTCTGTGGCAAGGCTGACTCAAAACTGACGCGAAGCTGACAGCAACAAAACGGCTATCGCAAACACACCTTGACTCATAGACTATGACTATGAGGATCCTTTTGATCGAAGATAATGAAGAATTGGCCGGCACGATCGTTGATCGTCTGCGGGCCGAAGGCCATTGTGTAGACCGTGAAAGCGACGGGAACGAGGCCAACGACCTGCTTCGCCACTCCCTGTTTGATATCATCCTACTGGACGTCAACCTACCAGGCAAAAGCGGATATGAAATTCTGCGCTCTTTGCGCGCCCGCGGCGATGCCACGCCTGTGCTGATCCTGACGGCGCGGTCCCAAATCGACGAACGAGTGGTCGGCTTGGACGCAGGTGCGGACGACTATATGGTCAAACCCTTTGATTTTAGGGAATTGCTTGCCCGATGCCGCGTCCTTGCGCGCCGACGTTCTGGAACAGCCAGCAATATCTTTGTTGCAGGCGGGCTGTCTTTCGACCGAGCAGCAAAGCGTGCCATTGTTGCAGGAAAAGATGTCGATCTTCGCGCCCGCGAAGTCCAACTGCTTGAGATATTGATCGACAACCTTGGCCGGATGCTGACCAAGGAGGAGGTTGCGGACAAACTTTACAGTTTTGACGAAAGCCCAAGCATGAACGCCGTCGAACAGATTGTCACGCGACTGCGCCGCAAACTGCATGATACGCCACTCGTGATCAAAACCGCTCGTGGCCTAGGCTATATGGCCTATGTTGCCGATGACGAGTAAAACGCGCAGCTATTCACTTCAACGTCGCCTTTTGTCGCTGATGGCGCTGGGATTTATGGCCCTTTTATTGATCATTTCGCTGTTGCTTTGGAACTATGCACGCGGGGCCGCAAACCGGACTTACGACCTCTTGCTGGCGGGGGCGGCGTTGGCTGTCTTGGAGCGCGTATCACCCGGTCCTAATGGCCCTTCGATCGACCTGCCGTCTTCGGCCATGGAAATCCTCGCACTCGCGCCCGATGACCGGGTCGTCTACCGGGTTTTTTCGCCTGATACGGGGGTGATTACAGGCACCACTGATCTGCCGGTTCCTTCGGATATGGCGTTGCAGGCAACACCGGTCTTTTTTGATGCACCTTATGGCGATCCATTCCGTTTCGTCTTACAGGGGCGTCAGATGAATTCGCCAGATGGGCGACTTTGGGTTGCCGTCCAGATCGGCCAGACCCTTGAAGCAAGGCACGCGCAGCAATTGTCTCTTTTCTTGAACGGAATGACGGGCTTGGCCGGCATCTCATTGATTGGCCTTGGGTTTGTCTGGCTTGCGATCCAGCGCGCGCTTTCTCCTTTGCGCCAGATCGAGGCCGATTTAAGCGCGCGTTCGCCCGGCGACCTCACCCCTGTCGAGGCGGCCTCTCCGAGTGAAATCAGCGGTCTTTTTGACGCGATCAACGGCTTTATCGTCCGCCTTGACCGAAACCTAAAACTGACCGAAGGCTTTATCGCCGATGTCGCGCACCAGATCCGCACGTCGCTGTCTGCGCTCCATGGCCATTTGTCGTTGGCGGTCGACTCCAAGGATCCGAAGAAAATGCATGCGCGTCTTGTCCGGGCCGAACTGCAAGCCGAGCGGACTGTGCGTTTGACCAATCAGCTTTTGGCGAATGCTATGGTGATCCACAGGTCCGACCGCGCGACATTGAAACCGATCGCCCTAAAACCTGTTGTCCGTGACACAGTTGCCGAAATGCTCCGTGACAGTCGTATGCGCAAAATCATTGTGACCTTTGATGCGGATCAGGTTGCGGACGGGGAGGACATAGTTATTGCGGACGCTCTGTCGATCCGCGAAGCCCTGCGCAACCTCATCGACAATGCGATCCGCCATGGTCCGCCCGACAACACGATCGACATCACACTGGGCATCGAAGATGATGCATTGGCGCTGAAGGTCGAAGACGCGGGACCCGGGATTCCCGAAGCTGACCGTGCACGCGCCACAGAGCGGTTTACATCCATGCGGCAAGACACCGCCGGATCGGGCTTGGGCCTTGCGATTGTGCAGGCGGTCGTCGATGGACATCACGCGAAGTTGCGCTTCGGGACCGCGCGCAAAGGGGGTCTTTCCGTGATGATCGCTTTTCCAAGAGCCATCGGGCGTGCCGCCACATCACTGTTTATCATCATCGCTTTGGCTTTAGGATTGGTTGTGCCCGACGGGGCAGTTGCGCAGACGATTACAATATTTAGCGCCACTGACACCCCCGCGATGGCCCCTGTTATCGCAGAATTCGAAGCGCGCAATCCCAGTGTGACGATTGTGTATGAAGAATACCAGACAGTTGCGCTGCACAAGGCGATGTTGGCTGGTGCGGCACCTGACGTGGTTATCAGCTCGGCGATGAACCTACAGGTCGATCTGGTTAACCGGGGTATTGCGCGGCGGCTCGATATGCCCGAAGCCGAAGCTCTGCCAGAGTGGTCCACTTGGCGCTCCGAACTTTTTGGTTTTACTTTCGAACCAGCCGTTATCATCTACAACAGCGAATTATTTACCCCCGAGTATCTGCCCAAAGAACACCGTGAACTGGCCAATTTTATTCGCGACAACGCAATAACGCTGGAAGGGCGCATCGGCATCTATGACCTTCGCGGCTCTGGAATTGGTTATCTTTTTGCCACCCAAGATGCCGAACAGGGGATGCAGTCGCAGCGGATCACCGAGATCCTTGGTCAAAGTGGCGTTCGGACATTTTGTTGCACCTCGGATATGGTGGCGGCGACCGCATCAGGCGAAATCTCGCTTGCGATCAACGTGATTGGCTCTTATGCGATGTCTCTGGCCGCTCAAGACCCACGCGTGGGGGTGCACTTCTTGTCGGATTACAATCTTGTCATGGCCCGCAGTGCGTTTATACCCAAAATCGCACCCAATCCTGCAGCTGCCGAACTCTTTGTAAGATTCTTGATCTCCGAAGACGGACAGCACGTCGTCGCAACCCAATCGCAACTCATTCCGATCCTCGAGGTCGCAGAAATCGAAAGCTGGGCCTTCTCTCAATTGCGTGCGCAAAAGGGTAGTTTCCTGCCCATTCGCCTCGGGCCTGGTCTGCTAACCTATCTCGACAATCTCAAAAAGAGCAATTTTTTGGAAGGATGGGACGCCTCAGTGCGGCGTTCACGATGAAAGCTATTCGATTAGCCGGTCCCGTCGCGCTCGGTTTATAACGTAAAGCTAATTTGAGATTTATTTCGAACCCAAAGCCGACTTTTGAACAACATGCAGCATTCGCCAAAATGGGTTCGAACCGGACCTCCGCCGCAATAGGCACCAAGGTCCGCTAGTGGAATGTACCGGCTGCTTCACCCGGCAGGTTAGGCTGAGCCTATTTCTGCAAACAGAAGAAGTAGCATGGCGAAGAACGACTTTGATGAACTGATGTCGCTAGGGATCGATATTGGCAAAGACACATTCCACTTGGTGGGTTTGGATCAGGCGGAGCGGGCCCTGCGGAAACAGATCAAGCACCTCGCGTTAGTCGCGACATTTGAAAAACTGTTTATCTCAGACGATTGGCCGCCGATCAGGGCATAGACGGAGACCGTCTCTTGCATGATATGAACTCTACCCGAGTAGCACAGAGGCTGAACCAATCCGCGAGGCTGGCCCGGCAACTGGGCTTTTATGGCTCGCCTGGTTTCGTGATCGGCCGAACTGTCATTCTGGGAAACCTGACAACACGTCAGTTGCATCGCATTCTGGTCATGGAACGGGCTGAACCTATGCCCTATCCGTGCCGGTGAACCGCGGTGTCAGATGGATGCAAAATCTTTAAAGATCATCTTTGGTGTTGAAATGGGTTTCAGGGGTATTCCGGATGCCGGTCCGGGCTCTCTGGGTTTTGGGGCTGGTTTTGCCATCTTGCGCCTCCGCTGATCTGCGGCTACCGGCCAAAATGCGCCTGACCGGCGCTGCGGGTTTAATTTCGTGCGGAGGCACAGGGCCTGAAACGACTACTTTAAAATCACTGAAAAACTTGGGCAGACCGCCCTCCGCAACCCCAGTGTGTCAAGTCGAGGCGGTTTGATCTACGGGGCAGTTGGAAAAACTGTGTCGCCAATTCGGGGAAAATGTGGCGACATCATGGCAGAGCATGAACTGTCTGGAAGTGGCGGGCACTTCGTGGCACACCGTCAGACGTAATTCAAACTGTTGAGCGGGGCTCTCATGACCATGCAATTCGGAAAAGGCTGTCACCTGCATCTGATTGATGGCTCGTCGTTCATTTTCAGAGCCTATCACGCGTTGCCACCGCTCACGCGCAAATCCGACGGACTTCCCATCGGGGCGGTGTCAGGCTTTTGCAACATGCTGCAACGCTATGTAGAAGGGAATAACGGTCCTGACGCGCCGACCCATGTGGCGGTGATTTTCGACAAGGGCAGCCACACGTTCCGCAACGATCTCTATCCCGAGTACAAGGCCAATCGCGAGGCGATGCCCGAGGACCTGCGTCCGCAGATCCCACTGACTCGTGAGGCGACCCGCGCCTTCAACATCGCATGTGAAGAAATCGAGGGCTTTGAGGCGGATGACATCATCGCCACGCTTGCCTGTCAGGCGCGCGATCTGGGTGGGCGCGTGACGATCATCTCGTCTGACAAGGATCTGATGCAGCTTGTCGGTAACGGCGTTGAGATGCTGGATGCCATGAAGAACCGGCTGATTGATGTCGACGGCGTGCGTGAGAAATTCGGCGTGACCCCGGATCGCGTGGTCGATGTGCAGGCTTTGGCCGGGGATAGTGTCGATAACGTGCCGGGCGCGCCGGGGATCGGGATCAAGACTGCGGCGCTCCTGATCAACGAATACGGCTCTTTGGAGGCGCTTCTGGACCGCGCCGGGGAAATCAAGCAGCCGAAGCGCCGCGACACCCTGATTGAAAAGCGCGATCAGATCGAGATGTCCAAGCGGCTTGTGCAGCTCGACTGCAACACACCGCTTGAGTTCACGCTTGACGATCTCGAGGTGCGCGATCCTGATCCGGAGGTTTTACTGGGCTTTCTGGCGCAGATGGAGTTTCGCACCCTGTCGAAACGCATCGCGGATGCCTTGGGTAAAGACGCACCTACCATTCCCGAACCGAAGCCACAGCAAGCGGCGGATGAGGGGCAATCCGTCGCGGATTGGCCTGCAATAGAGCCTGAAACCTACGAGCGCGTTTCGGATCACAAGAGCCTCGACGCGTGGATCGCAGCGATCCGGTCGCAGGGCTATGTGGCGGTTGACACCGAAACCACCTCTCTCAATGAAATGCAGGCTGATTTGGTGGGCATATCCCTCGCCATCGCACCGGGCCGGGCCTGTTATATCCCGCTGACGCATAAGGACGGCGCGGCGGATGATCTCTTTGGGTCTGACAAATTGGCCGAGGGGCAAATGCCGGTTGAAGATGCCCTCGCCGCCCTTAAGCCTGTTCTGGAGGATGCTGCCATCCTCAAGATCGGCCAAAACATGAAATACGACGCCAAGATATTTGCCGCGCGCGGTATTACGGTCGAGCCGATCGACGACACGATGCTGATGTCCTATGCGCTGCATGCGGGGTTGCATGGTCATGGTATGGACGCGCTGTCAGAACGGTATTTGACGCATACGCCGATTCCGATCAAATCGCTGCTTGGGTCTGGCAAAACTGCTGTGACGTTTGACCGTGTGCCGGTTGATGAGGCGGTGAAATATGCCGCTGAGGACGCAGATATCACCCTACGTCTCTGGCTGACCTTCAAGCCGCAACTCCACCGCGCCCGCGTTACGACGGTCTATGAAACGCTAGAGCGCCCTTTGGTGCCGGTTCTGGCCCAGATGGAACGCTACGGGGTCAAGGTTGATCGCGCGACGCTGCGTGCCATGTCGGGCAAGTTTGCTCAGAAAATGGCAGCGTTAGAGTCTGAAATACACGAGCTAGCGGGGCGTAGCTTCAATGTTGGGTCGCCCAAGCAATTGGGGGAAATCCTGTTTGATGAGATGGGCCTTTCGGGCGGCGAGAAAGGTAAGACCGGAGCATATGCGACCGGCGCAGATGTGCTTGAAGACCTCGCGACCGAACACGAGTTGCCGGCGCGTGTGCTTGATTGGCGGCAGTTGAGCAAGTTGAAATCGACCTATACCGATGCGCTTCAGGATCATATCGATCCGGATACGGGACGGGTTCATACATCCTATGTCCAAGCGGGGGCGAACACGGGGCGCCTCGCCTCGACCGATCCCAATCTGCAGAACATCCCCGTGCGGAGCGAGGAGGGTCGCCGTATCCGCGAGGCCTTTGTTGCCGCGTCTGGCCACCGCCTTGTCAGTCTCGACTACAGCCAGATCGAGCTACGCATTCTCGCGCATGTGGCGGAGATAGAGACGCTCAAGCAGGCGTTCAGAGAGGGGCATGACATCCACGCCATGACGGCATCAGAGATGTTCAATGTGCCGCTGGACCAGATGACGCCCGAGATTCGCCGTCAGGCCAAGGCGATCAATTTCGGGGTTATCTATGGGATTTCGGGCTTTGGCCTCGCGCGCAACCTGCGCATCCCGAGGTCCGAGGCCCAGGGCTTTATCGACCGGTACTTCGAACGCTTTCCGGGTATCAAGGATTACATGGACGCGACGGTCGCCTTTGCCAAGGAACACGGCTATGTTCAGACTCTGTTTGGCCGCAAGATCCACACCCCCGAGATTTCTGCCAAAGGTCCGCGCGCCGGTTTTGCCCGTCGCGCGGCGATCAATGCGCCGATTCAGGGCAGCGCCGCCGACATTATTCGCCGCGCGATGATCCGAATGCCAGACGCGATTGAAGGGCTGCCCTGCAAGATGCTCTTGCAGGTCCATGACGAGTTGATCTTTGAAGTGGCCGAAGAGGCTACAGACAGGCTGATCGAGATTGCGCGCGATGTGATGCAGGGAGCGGCAAGCCCGGCGGTGCATCTTGATGTGCCTTTGGTCGTGGATGCGGGACAGGGTGTGAACTGGGCAGAGGCGCATTGAGCCTCGCAAGGCTTACCGACGCTCAGGCTTACCAAAGCGGCTAGGGAGCGCAGACCGCAAGGAACGATAAACGTCAGGGGTGTTCTCATGGTCGCGTTCCCTATCTCTTGTTCCTTTACCGCGCTGCGTTCTGAACCAGGGTCGTGATCCGGCGCACGGCGACACGGCGGTTCAATCGCTCGGCCTCTTGAGTGGGGATCTTGAGGTAACTTTCTCCATAGCCTTGGACAACCATATTTTCTGCAGGCACGTCGAAATACTCGCTAAAGGCCAAGGCCACAGATTCCGCGCGGCGATCAGACAACAGCAGATTGTAACCGGGTGCGCCGACAGCATCGGTATAGCCCTCGATGAGGAACAATTCAGTCGGGTCTTCTGCAATGAGATCGCGCATCATCACCCCCATCTCGCGCAGATTTTCTGCCTGAGAAGGCTGAATCGCCGCGGAGGCAGTGGCGAAAGTGACATTCTGCAGATTGATTTCTGGGCTCAGTTGACGGACCTCGACGGTTTCACGCACTTGACGCAGGCTGAATGTGCGGTCGATGTCGCCTCGATCAGCGGCAAGCAGGGCGCGGCGCAGGGCGTCGCGGTCGCTGGCGGCCTGATAGTCGAAGGAGTCATAGGCGGGCTTGGGCAGGTTGCGGACCTCGACCGGCTCAAAGCTGCGGGTGTCGTCAAACAGCAGATACTCGCGCCCGTCGGGGTCAACCTGTACTCGTCGCAGCACGCGGCCAGTTGCATCGCGGATGGTGATGATTTCAGAGCCATCGGCGCGCATCACATTGCTGCGGGTTGATCCGTCGCTGAAGCGTTCGGTGCGAACCTCTGATCCGGGTTGGCGCAGGAGGGCATCGTCGTCCTTGAGGATTTGGTACTCGTCATTCTCATCGACAACGACAACCCGGTCGCCTGTGTTCGATTCTACCCGCTTGTTGTTCAACACGAGCGCGCCCACGACCGCCGCGCCAAGGGCGACCAATCCGGCACGTTGCAAATCACTCATTCCGTTGTCGTTATTGGCCTGTGCCGCAGTGGTTTGTGCGGATGTGGTCGCCGCGTCAGGGGCGTCGGCCTTAAACTCTTCGTCACTGGAACGGCTTGTTTCTTCGGTCACAGTCTCGGTCGTCACGTCAGCGGATGGTTCGCTGTCTGTTTCGGCGGCAAGGGCTTGGGTAGACCCACTCTCGGCAATGGGAAGCGTGTTTTCAGCAGGCTCGTCTTCTGCTGATTGGGTCTCTGTGCTTGGTTCGCCGTCTGCTTCTTGTGCGTCTTGAGTTTCGGCAGAGGTTTGCGCGTTAGATTCGGGCGTTGCCTCTGCGTCCTCATTCGCCTCTGCTGCATTAGTGTCAGTTGCGACGTCGGCCTCTGCCTCGGCAGCTTCTGCTTCAGCAGCGCTGTCTTGGGCGGCCTGCGCCTCTGCTGCGGCGTCTGCTTCGGCTTGTGTTTCTGCTGCGGCTTTGGCCTCTGCCTCTGCGGCAGCCTCTGCTTCAGCAGCGCTGTCTTGAGCGGCTTGCGCCTCTACTGCGGCGTCTGCTTCGGCTTGCGTTTCCGGCGCTGCTTCTGCTTCGGCCGGCACCTCTGGGTCTTCGGCCGGCTGCTCCTCAGAGGCGGCTTGTGTCTCAGATTCGCTTGCGGCCGTCGCTTTGAGTTCGGCAATGTGCAGATCACACGTCAACTCATCAAGGATCTGCGCTTCGGCGCAGATTTCTTCGGGAGTTTGAATTGGGATTTCTTGCACAGCTTGTGCGTCCGAATTGGATTGTGCCACCACGGGATAGGGTTGAAGCAGGGAGAGGGCGATCATGATCGCCGTCGTCGATTTCAGAGATTTGCCGGTCATGTCGTTTCCTCGCATTGAAAGATAAGAAGACTTGCGCCGCGCCGGGCCTTACATGAAAAGGCCCTTCTGACTGGGTCCGTCAAGGCCAGGTGGCGGAACAGTGTCGATTGTGTCAGCGATTCGGCGATACCCCGCCAATTGCGGAGTACATTTCGGCAATGAAGCGCTCTTGGGTGTCCGCGAACGGTTGTCAAAGGCGCAACGGCCACCCCCTGCCACAGGTGTGCCGCGACCTTTGCAAGCTAAATCAACTGGGTCGGCCTTACGCGGATGCAGGTTGGTGCTTGGGGTCTCAAAATTGGGGGCAAGGGCCGCGAGGTGAACTGAACTTTCGTCATGAATGAGACAGATCACATAACATCGGGCAAGTGCGCGAGTTACGGGACCACCCGGTCATCCCACATGAGGGCAACACCGGCCCGTGCCAAAGGGCCTTACACTTGGCAAGGGTCTGGTCTGCACATCGCGGACCGCGGACGGTTCGGTCCCCTTTCTCCTCGCTCGAAAGGAGCCGAAGGCAGGCCGAATTAGAGTGGACGATCTGTGACTACGCGCATGCCGAGGTGGGCCGGTGGACTACCGACAGCGCAGCCGCCGCGTGCCGGGTCGCGGACGAGGTAGGACATCGCAGCGACGTGTTCGCCTCCAACGAAAAAGGCAGGACAGCGGTCTAGATCCACAACTTCGGAGACCCCGGAGTAACAGTCCTGCGTCCATTCCCAAACGCTGCCATCAAGGTCTGCAATGCCTTCGGGCGATGTTGAGAAGCTGCCTTGGTGTTTGAGGGCACGGGGTGCTGTGCCCTTGGTAAGATAGGTCGATGCCCATGTCAGTGATGGATCGGTGAATACCGGGTCGGTGGTTTTGGGAAGCACCGACGCTGCCATGACAGTCCACTCCTCTATGGTCGGTAAACGATAGGAATTGCCCGGAACCTTGTTAATCCAGGCGATGTATTCCTGAACATCCGGATAGCTGAGGCCGGTTGCAGGCGTAACTGCCGGATCGTGGCCGGGACGGGCGCGAACTTGCAGGCTGCACGCCCCCTGAGCCACGCAGATGGACCACTCAGAAATCGTCACCTCATAGCGCTGCACGTAGAGCAGATGCCCATCTGGAAACACCACCGGCTGATGCGCCATGAGGGGCGCCGAGGTCGGTTCGGGGCCGCGCTGCGTAAGCGCGACCCCGGTGATGGTCGCCAACAAAAGCCCAAGTGCCACGAAACGAAGGGACGTTCTGAACAGCGATGGACGGTTTGCGGCGGCGGTTGTCATGTCAAACTCTCCGGTTATGTGGCAAAGGCATGGGGGGCGACGACTTGTTCCATCAATCCGTTGTCCCAATCGCCCTCGACGACGAAGTGAGCGGTTGCGCCAAGCATCGCGCCTTCGATTAGGTTGTGGTTCACATAGGCGTAAACGCCCGGTTGTTCGAAGGTGTACATCGCCGCCACGGCGCTGCCGCCACGCACGAACCATGTTTCCATGCCGGTCATCGGTGCGTCGGTGAACGAGCTTTCCCAGACAAAATTGCCGTGCCCTCCGATCAAGTGCGGACGCGAGTCGCGGTTCGCTTGATTGTGGATCATCAAGACAGTCTCGCCGACCTTGGCCCGTAGCGCGCGCTCTCCGGTCAGGGCTCCGACTGCGCCGTTGAACACCGAATGCGTCGGGGTCAAGGTACGCATCGCATTGAGGCTGTCAGCATAGTCGTCACCGGCAGCCTCATAGCTGCGGAAATCGCCGTTCTCATCCATCGGCAGGTAGTAATCCTGTTCTCCGATATAGGCGATGCTGTCGTAGTTGAGTGGGTTGCCGTTGCCGTCTCTCAGGCCATCGCGTGGCAGAACCATGACAGCGCCGTTCATTCCATGTGTAACGTGGTAAGGGATCATCGCGCCACCGGGTGCGCAGTGGTAGGTAAAGCAGCCCGGTTTGGTCGCTTTCCAGCGCAGAATGGTTTCCTCACCGGGATAGACATGGGTCAGGCCGCCGCCGCCCAAAGCGCCGGTGGAGGCGTGAAAGTCGATGTTGTGTTCCATCATGCTGTCTGTTGGATTGCGCAGCGTCAGTTCGACCATGTCGCCTTCGTGGCAGATGATAAGCGGGCCGGGGACCGAACCGTTGTAGGTCAGCGCCCAGATTGATGCGCCGGTATCTTCGTCCACCACCATCAGGCGTTCCGTGGTTTTCATGGTGATCTCAATGATCTTGGGTCCACCTGTGGCAACCTGCTCGTGCGCGGGAGCAAAGGGTGGTGCGACCAACTCTTGTCTGACCCGCGTATAGCCAGAGAGATCGGCCGGTTTGGCCGTGGTTTCGGACAGTTGTTGGCTGGCGGCCTTGTAGAGGTTGGCGGATGTCGTATTGGCCTTAGTCAGCCTTGGTGCGCGCGAGGCTGCCATTGCTCCGGCCCCGACCACAGCAGCTGCGCCAGCGAGCACAGTTCCCCGCAGAACGTTTCGACGGCTGGTTTTAACAAGTCCGGGATTGATGATTTTGGTCATGGTGTCCTCCATGAGGTTGATTGCGGTAGGGCCTAAGCCCGAGCGCTGAAAATGGGTCAGAGATTTCCGATTTGTTCTTCAAAGCGTTGCTTGGCTTTGGGCGGAACGCGCCCCTCGAGGAAAGAGTCGGGTGCGTCCACATCGCCGACGGCGATGGTCATCACCATCCCCATTGCGTAATGCGGCTTGCAGATCACGCCGTAGACACCCTCGACATCAAGCGCGACTTCGATCTCTTCGTTGATCTTGCCGGCAAAGGGGTCAGCCCCGTCTGGCAACATCCCAGCGTTGATCTCGGCGTTGTGGCCTTTGTCGGCGACCAGAAAGCGAATGGTGTCACCGGGGGCCGCGTGAACGAACGCGGGTTCGAAAACCATGCGCTCACCGTTCGAGCCTTTGTTCGGCATCCGAACTTCAAAGGTTTCTGCGAAGGCCGCAGGTGCCATCAGGACCGCGAGGGCGAGACCGGTTGTCAGTTTGAGGATCATGTCTTGTTCCTTTCATGTTGCGCTATGGCTTGATCACAAGAATATCGGATTTCGCCGCTGCGATTTTGCTCTGGCGCAAACTCCTGAACGATAGATGCAGTGATGCCGGATGATCCGGTTGTGGCGTTGCGCGGGGATCTGTGCGATGACGCGCGTCATGGATGCTCTTCCCGCCCGCAAGACATTGCCGCGGCTTGACGAAAGCCTGCTGACGCATCTGCCGCCGTTCTCACGGCTAGAGCGGCGTCAAATTCGTACGATTCTGGATCAGGCGACCTCGCGGCGCTATGAGGTCGGCGTCGCGGTGTTCAGCGAAGGTCATCCTGCCGAGCGCTTCTATATGCTGCTCGATGGCTACGTGCGGGTGGTGCGCATCACGCCAACCGGGGAACAAGTGACGGCGCTGCACATCCCAGCGGGTCAACTTTTGGGTATCGCCAAGGCCATTGGGCGGACGACCTATCCTGCCACCGCGATCACTGCGACGGATTCTATCGCGCTGAGTTGGCCTACGCGCCTTTGGGATACATTCGTGTCCGAGTATGAGGGATTTGCCACCGAGACTTACAACACTCTGGGCCACCGTGTCGGTGAGATGAACACACGTATCGTTGAACTGGCGACACAGCAAGTCGAGCAGCGCGTGGCGAATGCGCTTTTGCGCCTGATCAATCAGACCGGACGCAAAGTCGAGGGCGGGATCGAGATTGATTTTCCGATCACGCGCCAGGATCTTTCGGAATTGACGGCGACCACGTTGCACACGGTCAGCCGCTTGTTGAGCGGCTGGGAAAAGCAGGGGCTTGTTGAGAGCAGACGCAAGCGCATCAAGGTGTGTGATCCGCATGCTCTTGTGGTTCTCAGTCAGAGCTGAGACAGATCACGCCATTCCGATAGCCATCTTAAGCTCCGCTAGGAACTCGCCTTCGTCGAGATCGTATTCCGCACAAGCGTCCGTGACCGTGTGGAACGGGCTGACGAGACATCCCACGCACAGCATCCGGTGCCGAACAAAGACCGGTATCGTCTGAGGCCAGAGCGCCATCAACTCTATCAGTGGGATATCCGGGTCATCTGGTTGGGGGTGCCGCATCGAGCGCTCCTTTCTCCAACAACGCTAGTCGTGCAATCGTGCCAAACATTGCGCTGCAACAAACTTTGATGCCGAGAGCCCGCTTACAACAGGCCATCCCGAATTCAAGGAGGCCTGACCATGGCTGAAATCTTAACAAAATCGCGGGCGCGCAACATCTTCTACGGGGGCTCGATTTTCTTTGTCGTGATCTTCGTGGCGATGACCGTCCATAGCCACAAGTACGTTGTGCAAACCTCGACGGCGGGCATGGGCCTCAGTGAAGAGGTGATCCACGGCAAGCATGTCTGGGAAAGGCACTCTTGCATCAATTGCCACACGCTCCACGGCGAAGGCGCGTATTTCGCGCCGGAGGTGGGTAATGTCATGACCCGCTGGGGTGTTCAGGATAGCCCCGAGGACGCGTTCGAGATCCTCAAAGGCTGGATGGAAAGCCAGCCGAGCGGCACACCGGGCCGCCGCCAGATGCCGAATTTCAACCTCACCGACGAAGATATCCGCGGCCTCGCGGAGTTTCTGCGCTGGGCCGATCAAACCGACACGCAGGGCTGGCCGCCTAATGATGCCGGCTAAGGAGTAGAATCGATGAAATACCAATCCCAACACGTTGCGTTCTATTATTTCGTTGCCGCTATGGCCCTGTTCGGCATTCAGGTGCTGGGTGGGTTGCTGGCGGGCTGGGTCTATGTCTCACCCAATTTTCTGGCCGAGATACTGCCCTTCAATATCATCCGCATGATCCATACCAACGCCCTGATCGTCTGGCTTCTGCTGGGTTTCTTTGGGGCTGCTTATTATCTGGTTCCCGAGGAATCGGAGCGCGAAATCTGGTCGCCCAAGCTCGCCTATCTTCAACTCATCATTCTTGTCGTGGGAACGCTGGGCGCGGTCGGGTCGTATCTGGTGGGCATCCACGGCGGGCGGGAATTCCTTGAACAGCCACTGTGGGTCAAGTTCGGCATCCTTGTCGCCGCCCTGATCTTTCTTCTCAACATCTCGATGACGGTCCTTGCTGGCAAGAAGACTGCGATCACCAACGTGCTCTTGATGGGGCTGTGGCTGTTGTCGCTGCTCTGGGTCTTTGCCTTCATAAACCCCGACAACCTCAGCCTCGACAAGATGTACTGGTGGTTCGTTGTCCACCTTTGGGTCGAAGCGACCTGGGAATTGGTGATGGCGGCGATCCTCGCCTTCTTGCTGCTGAAGCTGACAGGCGTGGACCGTGAAGTCGTGGAAAAATGGCTCTATGTCATCGTAGCGACGGCGCTTTTCTCGGGTATTCTCGGGACCGGGCACCATTTCTATTGGATCGGCCTGCCGGGTTACTGGCAGTGGGTTGGCTCGATCTTCTCGACCTTCGAGGTGATCCCCTTCTTCCTGATGATGTCCTTTGCCTTTGTTATGGTCTGGAAAGGCCGCAAGAACCATCCGAACAAAGCCGCTCTGCTTTGGTCGCTGGGATCGTCCACCGTGGCCTTCTTTGGGGCAGGCGTCTGGGGATTTCTGCACACGCTGCATGGTGTGAATTTCTACAGTCACGGCACGCAGATCACCGCAGCCCATGGGCACCTTGCCTTTTATGGCGCCTATGTCGCCCTGAATCTCGCGATCTTCACCTATGCAATGCCGATTCTGCGGGGACGGGCGCCCTATAATCAGGTGCTGAACATGGCATCGTTCTGGCTGATGACTGGAGGCATGGCCTTCATGACCTTTGTGCTGACCTTTGCGGGCACAATCCAGACGCATATGCAGCGTGTGGTTGGCGACTATTACATGGATGTACAGGACGGCCTGTCCTTGTTCTATCTGATGCGGTTTGGTGCAGGGGCTGCGGTGGTCATCGGTGCCTTGCTATACATCTATTCGCTGCTGGTCGTCCGCAAATCCGAGGTCATCCAACCCGGTCTCGCCACCACTGTTCCTGGAGAATGAGCGATGAATATGGCACTGAAACCAACCCTGCCGTTCTATCAGCCGACGGGCCGCGAATGCGATCTCTTCGAGACCGCCCATGACAACGGTTTGCCCCTTTTGCTCAAGGGGCCGACCGGCTGCGGCAAGACCCGCTTTGTTGAGCATATGGCCGCCCGTCTGGGCAAGCCGCTCTATACTGTGGCCTGTCATGACGACTTGTCGGCCTCGGATCTTATCGGACGGTATCTGCTCAAGGGCGGCGAGACTGTCTGGGTCGACGGCCCGTTGACCCGTGCGGTGCGCGAAGGCGGGATCTGTTACCTCGACGAGGTGGTTGAGGCGCGCAAGGATGTGACAGTCGTTTTGCATCCCCTGACAGACACGCGTCGAACCTTGATGATAGACCGGACCGGCGAAGAACTGGCGGCTCCGCAGGGGTTCATGCTGGTGGCCAGCTACAACCCAGGCTACCAGAATGTCCTCAAGCGATTGAAGCCGTCTACCCGCCAGCGGTTCCTCTCGATCTCGTTCAGTTTCCCGAATTTCGAAACAGAGATCGTGGTGGTGGCCAAAGAAAGCCGCTTGGAGCCGGGACGCGTTGCACCTTTGGTGCGACTGGCCGGCCATATTCGCAATCTATCGGGCATGGATCTCGAGGAAGGCGTTTCGACGCGCCTTCTGATTTACGCCGCCACCTTGATGGCGGACGGAATGGGCGTGGATCAGGCCTTGGAGGCCGCAGTAATCGAACCTTTGAGTGACGAGCCAGACGTGCAGCAGGCGTTGCGCGATCTCATCGCCACAATCTATGGATAAGAACGATGCACCTTCGTGATCTCATGGAACCCGAAGAAACGGTCGGTAACCTCTGGCATGACATGGCAAGTGGGATCGGGGCAAATATCGGCCATCCCGAGGCTGGTGTCGCGCTTAGCTCGGTCAGGTCCAGTCTTGCGATGCTGTTCCGCTCTCTTGGGGGGGCAGCAGCAGTGGAGGTCTGCGAGGCACCGGCGACGCTTGTGCGCCACCGTCAACCGCTGCGCCGCAGGTTGGGCGCCGAGCGGGACCGCGAATGGGTTGCTGGATTTGATGGCGAGCGGCTGAGCCTTCCGCCCCTTATCGCCGATTTTCCCGATCCGGCATTGAACCGAGCGGCGTTCTTTTGGTTGACTGCGCTGGCGGCGACCTGTGACATCCGAAACTTTGATCTGGCGGGTAACGGCCCGGCTTGGGACTGCGTTCAAATCAGGGCCAACGCTGCGGCGGCTGATGCAGCTTATGCTATCTGTCCCGGCTTGAGACCTGCTTACGCGGCCATGACCCGCCTTTGCGTCAAGACGCGGCCAGATGTGTTTCGACCAGCTCAGGAGGCAATCATTGAAACGGCGATTTGCAACCAGCTGTGCGGATCGTCCCCTGATATTATTTCCACATCAGAGGCGCGCGGCCATATGCCATTTGCGCCCATCCCGATCTGGCTTCGGTTTGCCGCACCGGGCTTTGGCAACGCGGCGACCGATGACCCCGCTAACACTGCGGTGCCGCCGCCGGATGCGGCGCAAACCAGCCGAAAACTGGGACGTCGCAAGGATCAGGACCAGCAGAACCGCAAAGACAGCTTCATCATCCACCGCTTTGAATCGATCCTCTCTTGGGTCGAATCGATGAACCTCAACCGTAGCGTTGATGATGACGACCAAGAGAACGCCCAAAAAGCTGCTGAAGATCAGGACGAGATCACCCTCTCCAAACAGAATCGCAAGGCCGCAACGCGCCTGCGCCTGCATCTCGACCTCTCCCCGACGGATGCTGAACATGAGGCATTGGCGGGCACGTATACCTATCCTGAATGGAACCACCGGTCGCGCAGCTATTTGCCGGATCATTGCCGTGTGCTGGATGCACCTGTGGCACCTGCCGAAACAGCGTTTGTACCGAGTGACCGCCGCATGCGCGAAGTGCGCCGACAATTTGAGGCGCTCCGCCCGCGCCGTGTCCTGCAACCGCGTCAGGTTGAGGGAACAGAGCTGGACCTCGATGCGCTCTTGACATCGCGCGCGGATCTCTTGGCCACTGGGCGTGGCTCTGACCGCATCTGGCAGTCGGCGCGTCAGACCGATCGTGATCTGTCAGTGGCGTTCCTGATCGACACGTCTCGTTCTACGGAAGCAGCGATTGGCGACACGTCAGTGATTGAGGTGGCCCGCGAAGCGATGGCCGCCCTTGCTGCAGGGATCAACGCGGCAGGGGATCGACTGGGAATTTGGGGTTTTTCTTCGCTGCGCCGCGACCGGGTGTTTCTATCCCGCTGCAAGAGATTCGGGGATCAAATGTCCCCCGAGATCATCGCCAATATCGGCGCGCTGAAACCCGGACATTACACGCGGCTTGGGGCGGCGATCCGCCACGTCAGCACCCAACTGGCGGCTGAGCCGAGTGCGCGCAAACTGCTGATCGTCTTGACTGACGGCAAGCCTAACGATCTTGACCATTACGAGGGGCGGTATGGCATCGAAGACAGTCACATGGCCGTTCGAGAGGCCCGCAAGGCAGGCCACAGCCTGCATGGGATCATTATAGACGAGGACGGTCAGGATTGGTTTGCCCGCATCTTTGGGCGCGGCGGCTTCTCTCTTCTGCCGAACCCAGAGCGCTTGACCCGCGCATTGCCCGATATCTATCGCACCCTGACACAGGAGAATTGACATGCGCTGTCTGACAGTCGTCCTTATCACTCTCAACGCATTACCGGTCTTTGCAAAGAGCTTTGACCGACCCATCCCCCAAGCTCAGTCAGCTACGGCAGAGTTCTGGTTCGCCTTGGGCAGCATCGCAATGATCGCAGCGCTGGTTCTGGTGCAGCGGTTGGTGGCGCGCAAGTGACACGCCACGGATGGTCCGCGGCACGGATCGCACTCGCACTCTATCCCTTTGGGGCGGCGGCGGCGGCGGTCAACGTGTTCTTTGCGTCGCTGCTCTTTAGCTGGATCGGCTGGCCCGTGGCGACAACCGGCTGGTCGATTGGATTGGGTTGCGTCATCGGGGTGCCGGCGACATGGTATTTCGCACGCCACATCAGACATTTGATGGATGTAGCAGAGTGAAAGTACAGGCAATGAAGATTGAAATCAGAGATGGGCAACCCGTCGTGGACGCCACGGATCTGTCTGGCCTGCTTGGGCTGACACCAGCAGAGGTCCAAGCCAAGATGCGTGCGGGTGAGATTACGAGCCGGTTTGAAACCGGCGAAGGCAAAGACGCCGGGCGGATACGCCTCAGCTTCTTTCACGGTGGCAAAACCGTGCGCTTGACATGCTCTACAGATGGCACAGTTCTAAAGACAATGCGGACCGATGTCGGGCCCCGCACGCGCTGAAAGGTATGCGCGCAGGGCGGCCAGAGATATGTGCAGCATGGCGATATTGACTACCCCCGACACAGAGGCTGAAAAGCGCGACAAGAGGCTCTCGGGTGCTTGGCGGTCGGCAAAGCTGACTCCGTGGACCCAGACATCCTCGGTCAGTTGAACCTTGCCGCCGCGCGCATCAAAGACATGCACGTTGTCAGGCAGATCGAGCGCGCCTGTGATGAGCATGGCAGCGACGCGTTCCGAAAGTGCGAGGTCGATGATCCGGACAAAGGCCGCATCCTGATCAAAACACGTCTCCCGATTGGACCATGTCAGCCACAGCGGGAAGGCTCAAGCTGTGGTTGGTAATCCCAATTGCTCCGGATCAGCATCAAGGATACATCTGACGAGATGTTTCGCCCGCTTCTGGACAATTGCACCGCGCGCCGTCTTTTTTTGGACAGGCACCTTTTGCTGCGCCCCGAAGCGGGAACTGGCAAGGGCACAGATCTCAATCGGCTGCTGCATGCCTTGGGATTTGTGCAGGTCGATAGCGTCAACACGCTGGCGCGGGCCCATGACCTGATCCTGTGGTCCAGACAAGGTAAATACCGACCACAGAACTTAACGCAACTCGTTGCCCGGCATCGGTCCGCTTTCGAACACTGGACTCACGATGCGGCCGCCGTCCCGATGCAGTTCTATCCGATGTGGCGGTTGAAGTTCATCAGAGACGAAGCGCGCATGAGGGCGCGTTGGCCGCAATGGCGCCGAGAGGGATGGGATGCCGAAATCGATACCGTTCTTCAGCACATAGCCGACTACGGTCCCGCCTGCTCTCTTGATGTCGGAAAGGACGAAACACGGGGGACGTCTGGCTGGTGGGATTGGCACCCGTCCAAGACAGCTCTCGAATTCCTGTGGCGGTCTGGCAGACTGGCGGTCTGTCATCGCGAGGGTTTTCGGAAGTATTACGACCTCGCTGAGCGGGTGATCCCGACGGAACACCTGAAAGACCAACGAGACGAGGCCGAGATCATAGACTGGGCCATGATGGGAGCGCTCGACAGGCTTGGATTCGGGACCAGTGGGGAGCTTGCTGGTTTCTTTGACATCGTGACGCGAGAGGAGGCTAAAGCCTGGTGCCAGACCGCAATGGCGGACGGCCGCATCATCGAAGTGGACATCGCCATGACGGATGGCTCACTACGGCGCAGTTTCACAACCAAAGCCATTCTCGAGGATGTCTCGTCCCTGTCGGAGCCTTCATCGCGCGTGCGTCTCTTGTCTCCGTTCGATCCGGCCTTGCGTGACCGGTCACGCGCAGAACGGCTTTTTGGGTTTCATTATCGGATTGAGATATTCGTTCCCGAAGCCCAAAGGCGCTATGGGTATTATGTATTTCCGCTGTTGCAGGGAGATCGCCTGATCGGCCGCCTTGATGTCAAACGTGACGGAGGAACCCTGAACGTCCGAGCCTTCTGGCCCGAGGTTGGCGTCAAGATGGGTAAGGGACGACTCGCCAGCCTCACGGCAGAACTGGAACGCGTGAAACACTTGGCCAACGCTGATGCTATCGACTATTCGAGCGATTGGCTCCGGATTTGATTGCATGCCTTTCGGCGGCGCAGACACCACACTCACCAAAGCGTCACGACGGACTCTTTCGCCCCGATCAAAGTGTTGAACCAAGACAGGCCACGGCTGCCTTAGCCTCAGTGAGGAGCAATATGTGGTGATCGAAAACCTCAGTGTGATAAGATATCTAGATGGAGGGAGTCTTAACCATGATCGCAGGAGCACATGCCGTCGTTTGGGTCAGGCAGGACCGTCCGGGAAATGACGCCTGCCGTTTTGCTGACGCTGAGGGTGGCTATCTAATTGACGGTTCGTCGACGGATGCGGACTGGAATATTTTGCGCTACCGTGTTCGTGCGCGCGGCGATGGGACGACACGGCGCGCTCGTATCGGCTCCAAGTCGCGCATCTTTGCAGTGCGGGCCCCTGATGACACATGGATGTTGAATGGCGCACCGTTCCCGCAGGTCACGGGTGCCAAGGATATTTATCTTGGTTTTACGCCTGCGGCCCTTACTCTGCCGATCCGCCGCCTGAACCTCGGCCTAGGTGAGGACGCAGAAATCTTGGTTGCAAGGCTCGATCTCGAGACCGAACGACTCACGCCTCTTCGCCTCGTATTGCGACGAATTACAAACGAGACCTACGAATGCCTGAACACCGAAACGGGCATGACAGCCCACCTTTTGGTGGACAAACACCACATCGTTAGGACCTACAGCGGGCATTGGATTGCTCAGACGTGATTCCACCAGAGTCCGTGTTGATGGCACGAGTGGCACCCTATTGAAACGACGAGATTATAGGACCACGAAAGACTGCGGAGCCGTCAGAGGGTCACGATGTGATTGTCCCAGGTGCAACCCAGCCGCGCCAAAACTGCCGGACCGTCTCGCCCGATAGTCATCAGGCCGCCCAGGCCGTCGCTCGCCAGATAGCCGCCCCGCAACGGGGCCAGCCCGCAGATTTCGGATCTGGATATCGCACCCAGAAAAGCGCCGGTGTCCCTGAACCTATGAAGCCGTCCGCCATGGGGCGACGTGATGGCCAATTCGTCACCATCGCCGCTGAAGGAAACACTTCCGGCATAGTCTTGCATGGCCAGTTCATCAGGCAACGGAGCCTCGGCCAGAACGGGGGCTTTTCCCACTCGGTGAAGTCCCAACAATGGGGTTGCCGCGCCCGGCGCACCTTCCCATTGCATCGCAAAGCCCACCAGGCCATCGGCCCGAACCGCCAGATGCCGGATCGAATTCTGATGCAGGTCTCTGTCGAGCTCGAACCGGTCCCGCAACGAGCCATCCAAAGTCAAGTATGACAAGTTCGGGCGCATCGTAGCAAGGTTCAGTTTGGCACGGTCGTCTGGGTCGGTGGCGACGCCGCCGTTGGCGACGACCAATGTCGCTCTATTAGGCATGAGGCGGATCTCATGCGGTCCGATGCCACCTGACGAGAATGACCCGGCACGGGCGTATCCTGCCTCGACATCCCAAACACCGATCAAGCCCTCACTGCTATCAGCCTTTTGTTCGCTGGTGAGCAGGAGCGCGCCTCGCTCGGCAAAGACGCCGTGACCGTTCAGGTGATACCCCGGCGGCGGCGCCAATCGGTGCAGCACATCGCCCGATGCGCAGTCGATCACCAGCGCAAATAGACCAGGACGGCGGGCAAAGGCCACAGCTTCGGCTCGGCGCGGATGACCGGCCCCGGCATGGCCTCGGGCTGGTAAAGGCACGCGGAATGTGACTGCGCCGCTCTCGCTCAGCCCATAGAGAGCAAAGCGCCCGCCCAAATCCTTTGCGGCGGCCAGATAGGCGGGATTTCCTACGGCTGCCCAGCCAAGGCGCGGAGCAACCCCTGTGGCCAAGAGCGATGCAATAAAACGGCGGCGCGTTGTCATGGCTTAATCTCCGTCTTGCGAGTTGAAGCCGGGTTCGATGCCATAGCGCGCGCCGATCTCATTTTTGATTGCTGTGCGCAAACCCGTCACTGCTTGTTGCAATACCTCAGCGCGTAGCCGTCCTTGCGGATCGCTCACGTTCTGAAAGGTTGGGGATCCAATTCGTTTGGCGGCCTTTTGCACAGTCTCCAGCGCTGCGTCAGCCGCAGGGATGGGCCAATCGGCGAGTGCAGCCGACAGCCCATGCGCGGCCTCGGCTGCAAGTACGACATTTCGCAGGCTGCGCCCGGATCGACGTGCCTCGGCCAATTCAGGGCGCGGGCGGTCGAAGGTTCCCATGGGTTCACCCAGCCGCCTCTTCGCGGTGAATTCCAGTGACGACAGGATCTGCGTGTAAAGCGCGCGCACAGCCTCGTCCTTTGACAGGAAAGTCGTGTTACCTGCCTCGCCCGCGTTGCGCAGTGTGGCGGCGAATCCCTCTTGCCAGTCAGAGTCCAACGCCTCGGCCTGATTGCTCAAATCGGCGGCAAGTGTGGCGACAAGGTCGCAGGTATAGCTGCCGGACGCGTAGCTGGAAAAGGCCGGGTCGTAGATCAGCATGTCCAGCGCGAAGAGGCCACGGGCGGCAATCGAAACATCCGCATAGCCGGTCGGGTCGCGCGCGACAGGATCTTCTTCGGCAACCAACCGGGACAGTGTGCGCTGGGTAAAGCCACGCGGATCCGGCCAGAAGCCCACGGACAGCGCACCGGTTTCGGATGGACCCAGACGCAGGTCAGCCACGCGCATCCAGGCATCAAAGGCGGCCTGATAGGCTGGCCGCACCGCGTCTGGCTGGCAATTCTTGGCAGCGGCGTCGGCAAGCGTGTCGGCGCTTTGTGCGAAGGCGTTGAATCCGGGCAAGATGTGTTGGCTCAGTGCGCTATCCACCCCCGCAATCGCTGGCGTGGCAAAACCGAGGGTCAGAATGACGATGGGCAGATGTCTCATAAGCTCTCCAAGAAGCGGATCAGAGCGTTGCGATCCTCGGCTGGCATCGAGACAATCCGCTCACGGGCCTTTTGCGCCTCACCGCCATGCCAAAGAATGGCCTCAAGAAGCGACCGCGCGCGTCCATCATGCAGGAAATAGGTGTGGCCGGAAACGGTCTTGGTCATGCCCAAACCCCAGAGTGGAGCGGTACGCCATTCTTGACCGTTCGCGCGCCCCTCGGGACGGTTGTCGGCCAAGCCCGGTCCCAAATCATGCAGCAGCATGTCGGAATAGGGCCAGATCAACTGAAAGCTGGCCGGGTTATTGTCTTTCAGTCGATGAGTGACAAAGTTGGGGCGGTGGCAGGCGGCGCAGCCGGTCTTGAAGAACACCTCGCGCCCACGCAACACCTCTGGATCGTCCACGTCTCGCCGGGCCGGGACGGCCAATGTCTGGCTGTACAAGGTCACAAGGTCCAGCCCAACCTGATCGATCTCGAAGCCATTCTGTTCGGGGTCGTCACCATGCATGGCGGCGGTGCAATCGGTCTGCGCATCAGTGCAGTCACCCGACCCCACTGGATGGATGGGATTTGAAATGCCGATATCGCCCGCAAACGCGCTTGCGGTCTGTTCCAGCACGGTTGGATTGCCCGCTTTCAGGCCAAACCGACCCAGCATGGGCCGGTCATGCACATCGGACCAGACAATTTGGGGGCGACCCGAGATGCCGTCACCATCGGTGTCGTCAGGGTCGGCCCAGTCTAGGATATCCTGCACTGGAATCGCCTCCAATAGTCCCATACCGATCATCTGTGGGGCGATGCGGGGCGATAGCATGGCGTTTTGATGAAGTGGGCCATAGGCGAGATCGGCGGCGGTATAGGTCGGGCTTCGGAGAGTGACTATCTCACTCTCTGACATGTCAACTTTGACATCCTGATAGTCTATGCGAAGCTGGTATTCCGGTGCATGGCCCGGCAGGCTGAGGTCCTGAAGCTGCGTGCCATAGGTGGGATCGGGGGCCGTCGCATGCGTGCCCTCAATATAGGAATTGATCTCTGACGGCTCCGGTGCCGGGATCGAGACACGCAAGAACATTGACACGGACCCGTCCTCCGGTCCTTCGGGCGGGTGGCCGCGACCGTCCTTGAGGTGGCAGCGCTGGCAGGAGCGCGCGTTGTACAACGGCCCCAGACCATCCGAGGCCAGCGTCGACGCCGGTGCCGAGACCCAGGCGCGCCGGAATAGTCCATTGCCGATCCGGAAATCCAGCTGCTGTTCGAAGGTCAGGTTGTCGGCGGGCTGGGAAAAGGCATCGGGCGTCCCGCGCGACCGAACGGTCTGCGCGCCGGCGGAATTTTCTTCGAATCGCCAAGGAGCCGAGAAATCCTTGGGCAGCGCGGTGATATTGGCGACGCGCGCGCGCTCTGCGTCAGTGCGGGGCACGGTGTCGAGATGAATGTCTTCTAGAGGTTGGGCGACGGTCATGCCCGCGCAGATGCTGAGTAATCCGACGACTTGAAGGATAACTTGATATGGCTTTGACTTGGACACGGGCATGATCTTCGTTAGCGTTCCTTAGAATGCATAGGCAAGCAGCGCGCCAATGGTATGGGTCTCATCTCCACCCTCTTCGCCGTAACGATAGGCCAACGCGGCGCTGAGACCATCGAGGATCTCGATTTCGCCAGAGAGCGTGGCCAGATGATCGCGTGGCAGGGTCTCGACGTCGCGCAACGCATAGACTGCTGAGAGCGTGACAGGCCCGACCGGAGCTTCAACTCCGACTGTGGCAAAGGTGGCGCTGTCGGCGGTGCCGTCGAAATGATCGAAATAGGCCACTTCAGCGAGCAGCGTGACAGGCATAGAGCCGGATCCGAATTCATGGCTGACGCCGCCTACGATACCGTTCTGATCCTCCACGTCGCCGACTCCCCGCGCTTGGGATTGCAGGCCGAGGTTATAGGCGGTCGCGCCGAAGGTTCCCGATAGGGCGATGGAAAAGGACTCCGGCCCGCTGGTATTCGATACGCCACCATCATTCCGATTGGTACGCCCGCGGTTTTCGCCAAGCGACTCGCTGAGCACGCTGCGATCTGCGTTGAAGATCGACACGCTGAGCTCATGTTCAATTTGACCAGTGGAGAATGGGATCACGAGGCCCGCTCCGATCCTTTCGGTGATCTCGTAGTCCTCTGCGAAATCGACGCCGTAAATGCCCGGCGCCACGTCCCAAGCCGTTCCAAAGCCGGGGTTGAACTTGCCAAGCACCACCTGTGCTGCGCCGAAATCATGTGCGAAGTAGAGTTCTTCGGCGTAGAGTCCATGATCCTCTAGAAAGCTGTCAGAAGTGGGTGGCGTGATCTGTTCCAGAACCACTGTGCTGTTGATTGAGGTTTGGGACGTGAAGGCGAACGAAAGCGCACCCTCGACGGTGGCGAATGTGTTGTTGATCTCGCCTCCGGGTGCTGAGGAATCGACTGTGAAATCGCTTTGCAGTTCGACCGAGAATTCGGCTGAGAACCGCGAGCTCTTTTCCTGTGATTGTGCCGCAGTCGCGCCGAGTGCCGCGCAAGCGGCAAGCGTTAAAGGTAGGGTTTTCATCACTGTTCCTTAGTTTGTTCTTGGATGACGGTCTGCTACGTCACCTACATTGTTATGTGATAACATACCTATCTACAAGATAGCTTTCCCGTCCGCCGAGCAGGACCGCGGACGAGGGGCGTTACTGAAAGACGGCCGAGGGATTGTCGAGGCTGTCAGAGCCTTCGATCTCGATTCCGCCGAGATCCAATGCCGTGACAACGCGCTCAATTGACCGGGTCTGGTTTATCAGACCATCGACGCCACCCATGATCAGCGCCTCCCCGCCTTCGTCGCCGCGCGCCAGCATCTCGTCATAGGCAAAGCCGGATTCGGCGGCGGTCTTGATACGGCCAAGGGCCAAAACCGCTTCGGCCAACCGTGTGCGCATCTCCCGATCCAACTCTGGGTCGATGTTCGCGACAAGGTCGGAAAGAGAAGCGCCGCTGACCGTCGTGCCGTCGGTGCGCACGTAGTTGCCCAAGTAGACGCTCCGGATACCAACGCCGTTGTAGTAGTGATCATTGTGGGTGTTGTCGGCAAAGCAGGAATGCTCTTCCTCGGGATCGTTGAGCATCAGGCCGAGTCGCATTCTCTCGCCCGCCGTCTCACCATAAGACAGGCTCCCCATGCCGGTCAGAATGGCAGTGAGCCCCGCCTGTTCGTCTGCGGTAATCGTCGCACGGGCTTCGCCGTCCTTTGCCCATTGCGCGGTGATCCATTCGAGGTCGGATGACAGAAGATCGGTCGCTGCCATCAGGTAGTCAGCCCGGCGTTCGCAGTTGCCGTTGGTGCAGTCTTCGTTCTGCGCATAGTCGGTCCAAGGGCGGCTGCCTGCGCCGTCACCATGGCCATTCAGATCCTGCCCCCAAAGCAGGAACTCGATGGCATGATACCCTGTGGCAACATTTGCCTCGATCCCATCGGCCTCATGCAGGATGTTCTCTAGCAAGTCCGGCGTTATCTCGGTCGCGTCAATCTCCTTTCCCGAGAGAGAGAAGCTCGGATTGGCGATCACATTGAGCGCTGCAAACTGGTTTGCATCGGTCGGACCGCCATAGAGTCCATCGACATAATCGATCAGCCCCTCGTCCAGCGGCCAAGCATTCACCTTACCTTCCCAGTCATCGACGATCGGATTGCCGAAGCGAAAGACCTCGGTTTGTTGATAGGGGACGCGCGCTTGCAACCAGGCGTCGCGAGCGGCAGACATGGACTCGGCTGAGGGGTTTTTGATCAGCGCCGTGACTGCCTTTTCCAGTGCCCGGACAGCTTCCAAGCTGTCGCCATAGTTCGCCTCGGCGATATCTGCATAGGTGTCGAGCACCTCATTTGCGGTCTGTGCCTGAGCGGAACCCAACAGCGCAGTGGCGATGGCGGTGGAGGTCAATAGGGTGCGGAGCATCTGTCTGTCCTGTTGTGTATTTCAACGTTTCGCGCTGCAACGGCGTCAGTTTTGGCACATGTTTTTTGTCCCGCGGTCGATATCGGCCAACTTGACAATCCCAGTGCATCCGAAGCGCTCATGTGTAAGTTGACTGATTTAGTAGGCTTAGGCAATACCCAATATTTTCCGTCAGATTTTCGCCCAATTCTGCTCGTGTCGAGCCCTGTCGCGGCCTCTTGGCAGTCGAGAATGCCGGACGCGGCCCATTTCGTGGAGAAGCGGTTGAAAACTGCGCTCAAGACGGTTTCCCCCTCTTGAGCGCATTAATGCGCATTCCACGATTGAAGATCGACACTGATAGCAGCTGGACCCACGCTTTGCCCTCAGCCCTTCTGGTGAAGGCCGATGATTCTGCGTTCCACCTGACTGCAAGAGGGTGCCTGCTTGCGACTGAAATCTTGCCTGCACAACCCGAACCCGACGTCACTGAGAGATTGTTGCGCCACCAACTGAGGCGGGCACAAGGACAAGGTCTATTGCCAGAGCCCTGTAGCGCTGTATTCTAAACTGCCTTTGACCAGCAACGCCGGTCGCTTCTCGGACTTTATCGGCCCTCGCCACTCTACTTTGATGGTCGTCCCGAGCCTCCGATACTCGCACTCGATTTCAACCACGAGGCTCATAGCTGTCGCCCACCGCTGCGTCGCGTTTGTCACGAAACGAGCATGAAAATCCAACGATTTCAATGGAATTTGGTGCCCAGGAGAGGACTCGAACCTCCACGGCCTTGCGGCCACTGGCACCTGAAGCCAGCGCGTCTACCATTCCGCCACCTGGGCAGGTGTCGTGAAGCAGGCGTTTATCGCTCGCCCATCATAGTGTCAACGGCGATTTTACGGGTGTAGTGGAATTGCCTTATCGTCTTGTCCAAACCGCGTGAGAGCGGTAGGAAAGTGAGCGAATGCGCATAGCCCCGGAGGCCGAAATGTCAAAGCTAGTCACCATCTACGGCGGATCAGGGTTCGTGGGCCGCTATATCGCGCGGCGCATGGCGCAGGCCGGTTGGCGGGTCCGTGTCGCGGTGCGACGGCCCAACGAGGCGATTCATGTCAAACCCTATGGCGTCGTCGGTCAAGTTGAGCCGGTGTTCTGCAACATCCGCGACGATGCCAGCGTACGGGCCGTAATGCAGGGTGCCGATGCGGTGGTGAACTGCGTGGGCACCTTTGATCGCAAGGGCAAGAACAGCTTTGACGCGATCCAAGCCGAAGGTGCAACGCGGGTTGCGCGGATGGCGGCGGAGGTGGGCGTGGCGCATTTGGTGCATATATCCGCGATTGGTGCGGATGCAGAGTCGGATGGCGCCTATGCCCGGTCCAAGGCAGCAGGGGAGGCTGGGATTCTCAAGCATTTTCCGGGAGCTGTGATCTTGCGGCCATCGGTGATCTTTGGGCCGGAGGATCAGTTCTTCAACCGATTTGCCGCAATGACGCGGTTTGGCCCGGTGTTGCCCGTGGTCGGGGCCGAGACGCGGTTTCAACCAGTTTACGTGGATGACGTGGCGCAAGCCGCGGTCATGGGTGCAATGGGACAGGCTGCGCCGGGCATTTACGAATTGGGTGGGCCAGAGGTGGCTAGCTTTCGTACTCTGATGCAGCAAATGCTCGGGGTGATCCGCAGATCTCGTTTGATTGTGAATATCCCGTTTGGGGTGGCTGCGATCTTGGCAGGGGTAATGGAACTGGTGCAGACCGTGACACTTGGGTTGATTCCGCCGCAGATCACGCGCGATCAGGTCCGCAGCCTGCGTGTTGACAATGTGGTGTCTGAGCAGGCCAAGGGCTTTGATTCTCTTGGAATTTCCCCGATGGCTTTGGGGGCTGTTCTGCCCGATTATCTGTGGCGGTTCCGTCCTGCCGGCCAGTATTCCGCGATCAAGGAATCGGCCAAGAACCTGCGCGCGCGCTAGGTGTCAGGTATAAGCGATCGTCAGTAGGGTCACGCCAAGGATCAAACGGTAGACCACGTAAGGCGTAAAGCTCAGGCTGCGGAGCAGACGCATCATCAGGCTGAGGGCCAGCAATGCCGCCACAAAGGCGAAGGCGGCGGCAATAGCGCCATCACGCAAGAGCCCGAGATCAGCTTGCATAGCGGCCTCACCACCCAAAAGAACGCCACTGGCGATGATTGTAGGCACTGACATGAGCATCGAGATGCGGGCGGCATCTTGGCGCGCGTATCCTATAAACCGCGCGCCGGTGATGGTGATACCAGAGCGGGATGTGCCCGGAATGAGCGCGATTGCTTGCCACAATCCCAAGACGATAGCATCCCGCATGTTCCAGTTTTCGCTCGCTTTTTCGACTTTTCCGGTTTGATCGGCCCAATAGAGTAATACCCCGAAGATCAACGTTGTCCAGCCAATCACGGCGATTGAGCGGAGCGCCTCATCAAGCCCTGAGAGTTTCAGCAGGAGGCCGCAGACCATAACCGGAACCGAGGACACGATCAAAAGGAGTGCCAGGCGGGCACCCGGCGTGTCGGCGCGGCCAGAGATGAGGCGCGGGAGCCCCAGGACAGCGCCGCGCAAATCAGACCAGAAATAGATCATGACGGCAAAGAGTGTGCCTACATGCACGGCAACATCAATGACCAACCCTTGGTCCGGAATGCCCAACAGATTCGGCAAGAGGATCAGATGACCAGATGAGGAGATCGGTAGAAACTCGGTGATCCCCTGCACGATGGCGACAAGGAAAATATGGAAAAGTGCCATCGGGACTGCCTTATGCTCGTTTTTGTAATCCTATAAACCATTGTGTTTCAAAGGCAAACTTGATTGTAGGTCCGAATCGGAATTAAAATATGAAGATTTTACTAAGCGTCAGTGCTGTCCAGCATATATTAATTCATAATAGGTCATAGTTTGTGACTTTTAATTACAAAACGACTGGGGTAAACCTTCGCGTAAGAACGTGACTCGGGAGGATAAGCCGTGGCGAAGCAACCTATGCTGAAATTCGTGACCGTCGAACGGGACATGCCCGAGAAGCGTGGCGCGGAGGCGCGGCGGCAGGATTTCCATGAGATCTATGCGGAATTTGCCGATGCGAAGGCCAAGGAGCAGTCGGGGCGGTGCAGTCAGTGTGGTGTGCCCTATTGCCAGAGCCATTGCCCCCTGCACAACAATATCCCCGACTGGTTGCGGCTGACGGCCGAAGGTCGCCTAAAAGAAGCCTATGAAATCAGCCAGTTGACCAATACCTTTCCTGAGATTTGTGGGCGGATTTGTCCGCAGGACCGACTGTGCGAGGGCAATTGCGTGATCGAGCAATCGGGTCACGGCACTGTCACAATCGGCGCTGTTGAGAAGTATATCACCGATACAGCCTGGGACGAGGGTTGGGTCGAGGTGATCAAGCCGAGCGTAGAACGTGTTGAATCCGTTGGGATAATTGGTGCTGGTCCTGGTGGTCTTGCCGCTGCGGATGTGCTGCGGCGGGCTGGGATACAGGTCACGGTTTATGACCGCTATGACCGCGGCGGCGGGTTGATGACCTATGGCATTCCCGGTTTCAAGCTGGAGAAAGATGTGGTGATGCGCCGCGTCGATCAATTGGAGCAGGGTGGGGTCAAATTCGTGCTCAATTGCAACGTGGGTGTGGACCTCAGCTTTGACGAAATTCGCAGCAAACACAACGCGTTACTGATTGCCACCGGGGTGTACAAGAGCCGCGATCTGGAGGGGCCGGGCGCGGGGGCCAAGGGGATCGTGCGGGCGATTGATTATCTGACGGCGAGCAATCGTGTGTGCTTTGGCGATGCTGTGCCGGAGTATGAAAGCGGCGAGTTGAATGCGGATGGCAAACGAGTTGTTGTGGTTGGCGGTGGCGACACCGCTATGGATTGTGTTCGCACCGCGATCCGGCAGGGTGCGACATCGGTCACCTGCCTCTACCGTCGGGACCGCGAAAACATGCCCGGCAGTCAGCGTGAAGTGGCCAATGCCGAGGAAGAAGGCGTTAAGTTTGAATGGCTTAGTGCGCCGGTTGGCTTTGTGTGTGATCCGGTCTCGGCGGTGAAGGTGCAGAAAATGCGCCTAGGTGCGCCGGATGCCACCGGGCGGCAAAGCCCGGAACCGATTGAGGGCGCTATTGAGAATGCACCTGCCGATCTGGTGATCAAGGCACTCGGGTTTGAACCAGAAGACCTGCCAAGTCTCTGGAATCAAAAGGAATTGGAGGTCACTCGCTGGGGGACGATCAAGGCCGAGTTCACCACCGGGCAGACTGCGATGGAGGGGGTTTATGCCGTGGGCGACATCGTGCGCGGTGCGAGCCTCGTGGTTTGGGCGATCCGGGACGGGCGCGATTCAGCGGCAGCCATTCTTGACTATCTGAGCACCGCACAGGCCGTCGCGGCAGAGTGAGTTTGCGGGCCAACCGTACGTTTGTGCGGTGAAAACGTACGGGTCGCTGTCGGAGACAGGGCACGGCAAAAGAGCAGCGGAACTTTCCGCATGACAGGACAACAATCCTGACCCACCGGGTAAAGGAAGGGTTAAGACCGATGACAGGAAAAATGACCGGACATTGCCTGTGCGGCGCTGTGACGCTCACGGCCCTGTCGCATGCCGGGGCGGTGAGCGCCTGTCATTGTTCCATGTGCCGCCGCTGGAGCGGCGCGGCGATGTGGGTTCTGGAGGTGCCGGTGGACTCGGTCGAGGTGGCGGGGCCGGTGGAGCGCTATCGCTCATCGTCTTTTGCCGAACGGGCTTGGTGCGGCGCTTGCGGAACGCAACTCTGGATCAAGAACGATGACGGGCCATACGAATTTATGCCGGGGCTGTTTGATGAGGCGCGCGCGCTTCCGCTCTCGCATGAGCTCTACGTTGACCAAGCGTTTACCAGCGTCACGCTGGCGGGCGGTCACAGGCGGGTGACGCGGGCAGAGTACGAGGCGTCAGAGCGCGCCGTGCCGGATCAGTCGTGATAAAGAATAAAACGGATGCGCCGCGGCGCAGGATGGGGAGTGATTGCGATGTCAAACTTCGATAGCAACTGGGCCGCCAAAGAAGAGGCCAAGCGCGACTGGATGGCCGAGAATGGGATGTATGCCCATGAAGAGGAGCATTCCTCTTGCGGTGTTGGTCTTGTGGTGTCGATTGATGGCCAACCGTCGCGTCGCGTGGTCGAGGCAGGGATCAACGCGCTCAAGGCGATCTGGCACCGGGGCGCTGTGGATGCCGATGGCAAGACCGGCGATGGCGCGGGCATTCATCTGCAAATCCCGGTGTCGTTCTTTTACGATCAGATCCGCCGCACCGGACATGAGCCCAACGAGAGCCGCCTGGTTGCTGTCGGTCAGGTGTTCTTGCCGCGCACCAATTTCGGCGCGCAGGAACAGTGCCGGACCATCGTGGAAACCGAAGTGCTGCGTATGGGTCATACGATTTATGGCTGGCGGCATGTGCCGGTGGATATCACCTGTCTGGGGGATAAGGCCAATGCGACGCGCCCTGAGATCGAGCAGATCCTGATTTCCAACGCCAAGACAATTGGGGAAGAGGAATTCGAGCGCGAGCTTTATGTGATCCGCCGCCGGATCGAAAAGGCAGTGCAGGCCGCCGGGATCATGGGATTCTACATGGCCAGCCTGAGCTGCCGCAGCATCATCTACAAGGGGATGATGCTGGCCGAGCAGGTGGCGGTGTTCTATCCCGATCTGATGGACGAGCGGTTCAAGAGCGCCTTTGCGATCTATCACCAGCGCTATTCGACCAATACATTCCCGCAATGGTGGTTGGCGCAGCCGTTCCGCATGTTGGCGCATAACGGTGAGATCAACACGCTCAAGGGCAATACCAACTGGATGAAAAGCCATGAGATTCGCATGGCAAGCGGGGCCTTTGGCGATCTGGCCGAGGATATCAAGCCGATCATCCCGCAGGGATCAAGCGACAGTGCAGCCCTGGATGCGGTGTTCGAGGTGCTGGTGCGCGCCGGACGGTCTGCGCCTATGGCCAAGACCATGCTGGTGCCCGAGTCCTGGTCCAAACAGGCCGAGGAGCTGCCGCAGTCCTGGC
>Ga0209345_10000913_pt1 | contig 37791 bp, 41 predicted proteins | sample Cruoilmetagenom7_FD_187294 | JGI IMG/M metagenome (GOLD analysis project Ga0209345, IMG submission 187294) | Oil polluted marine microbial communities from Coal Oil Point, Santa Barbara, California, USA - Sample 7 (SPAdes) (version 2) | ecosystem: Environmental > Aquatic > Marine > Oil seeps ...
ATTAGTGATTACTTCAACATTAGTTGTTATATCTTTTATTGATTGTTCTGATTTTGTTGCACCTGAAACTGTAATAGTTCCCAAATCATCATTTGCATTTATTGTAGTTGTGTATAATAAACCAGCCACAAGGCTTAGTTTGATTGAATTTTTCATTATTTTCCTATTTTATTTTAAATTATTTTTTGTGTTAGTAGTTTAAAATTAAAAAAGGTGGAGAAGTTTTGTATTCTTGATATTCAATGGCTTTAAGATGGTATTGATGGTTTGCATCAATTGTACATAGTTTGTACAAAGTAGAATACATAGCAATAATTGCTAATGAAAAGTACCGTTTAGAATAACCTCTTAAATGTCTCATAAAGCGGAGTTTACCAAATAGTTACTTATTTTTAGATATAATTTATTTATGATAAATGAACATATACAATTAGGTGAGATAAACACCCTAAAAATAAACAGAATAACAGAACCAGGTATTTACCTAGAAGCACAAGATGAAGAAGTGGTACTATTGCCAAATGCATATATTACAAATGATATGCATTTGGATGATGAGCTAGAAGTATTTATATATACAGATAGTGAAGACAGACTAGTAGCTACTACACAAACACCTTATGGTATGAAAAATCAATTTATGTTTACAAAAGTTGTAGATACTACTTCATTTGGAGCTTTTGTAGATTGGGGACTTTTAAAAGATCTCTTTGTACCTAAAAATAGACAAAAAAATCCTTTTAGAGAAGGGGATATGAGAATTGTCCGAATTATAGAAGATGAGGAAACATCAAGATTAATAGGTGTTGAGAAAATCACTTCATTTTTGAGTTCAGATACACAAAAATTAGAAAAAAACCAAGAAGTGGAGATACTCCTTTTTGCTAAAACACCTATGGGATATAAAGTAATCATCAATAACACTTATGAAGGTATGATATACAAAAATGAAATCTTTAGTGATGTAAATGTGGGTGAAAAACTTACAGCCTATATAAAAAATGTAAGAGATGATGGCAAAGTAGATGTGTCACTACAACCAATAGGAAGAACCAACGCAGCAGACATCAATACAAAAAAAGTGTTAGATGTGCTAGAGCAAAACTTCAATGACTTACCGTACAACTACAAAACAGATGCAGATACAATCAAAGAACTTTTTGGTATTAGTAAAAAAGCTTATAAAAGAGCTTTGACAAAACTTGTGGAAGATAATATAATAAAAATAGATGAAAATGGCATGAGTAAGATATAGTTTCTTTATCTCTATCTCTTATTGTTTTAAAATTTCTTATCTTGATTTTTTATAGAAGATAATTCTAAATATCTCATAATCATAGCTGATATATAAGGGATACTTTGGATAAATATAGTTACAGCAAACACATAGATTTCAGTAATTCTTGTTTCATTTATAAAAATTAGTAAAAAGAAAGAAATCAATAAGAGAGAGCCTAAAAAAGTTTCATATAATATTGGATTTTCACTTTTTTTTGCTTTTCCACCTTTTTGAGTTCTTTTAAAGGGTAAACCATCTTTTACAAAGCCATCCCAAACTGCTTTAAAAATAATAAGTTGTAGACTCATCGATGCAATGGAGCTTAAAAAAGTCTCTTTAAAACTAGCTTTTACTTTGATTCTGTACAAGATAAAAGTATGTAAAATGTTGACTAAAAATGCAGTAATGATTGGAATTGTCAATGGAATCGTAGGAATAGTTACTCCAACAAAAATAATAACAGGAACCCAAATAAGATTCATAACTGCCATGATAGGACCCATTGCATCACTAAGCCAGAAAACCCATCCTGTAATAAACTTTTTCTTTTGTTTAGAGGTAAGTTTTGTAGCAGAGGGTTTTAACTCTCTCCAATGTTTTTTGAGAATTTGGATGGCTCCATAAGCCCATCTATGTCTTTGAGTCTTAAATGCTTCAAAGGTATCAGGAAGAAGCCCATATCCATATCTTTTGTTTGTATAGTGTGCTATATAACCTGCTTCAAATAATCTAAGGCCGAGTTCACTGTCTTCTACAATTGTATCTGTTCCCCAACCACCAACTTCTAACATAGCACTTAGTCTTACCATTACCATAGTTCCATGCACAACGATAGCATTTTCTTCATTTCTTTCAACCATACCAATATCAAAAAAACCTGCATATTCTGCATTCATTGCAGTTTTTATGATAGATTCATCTCCATCTCTATGATCTTGAGGTGCTTGCACAATGGCAACTTTTGGGTCATCAAACAAAGGAACTAAATCAATTAACCAAGATGATTCAACTACATAGTCCGCATCAATAACAGCTATAATCTCTGCATCTTTGTTTGTTTGTTCTAATGCTACATTTAAAGCACCTGCTTTAAAGCCCGTACAAGTGATATTCATAAATACAAATTTATTACCCAACTCTTTACATAATTTTTCAATTGGTTTCCAATAAAACTCTTCAGGTGTATTGTTAATAATTACAAGAACTTCATAATTTGTGTACTCTAATTTGGATAATGCTCTTAAAGTTTCAGCCAAAGCATGAGGTTGTTCTTTGTATGCTGGAACATGGATTGAGACAAAAGGAATATTATGAGATGTTAAGTCAAGGGGAATTAATCTTGTAGGAGAGGTTCCAATTGAAGATTTAAAAAGTTCATTTGCTTTTGCAAGGGTCATAATAACAAGAGGTATCATCAAAAATGTCCCCATTCCCCACATAATCCACATACCAATATTCATATAGTTTATAAAAGGATAAGTAAACGCCATAACTATACCAAAAGCCATACCTTGGGCTACAATAGCATAAGCTAAGGCGTGAGAAAGATTTAATTTTTTATTTCGTAATCCTAATAGTGTTAATAGAGCCCCTATGATAATTGCACCTATCATTTGATAAAGCCAATATTGATTTATTTCAACATCTCCAGATAAGTTGAATTTTAATTCTCTATTTGCATTAAAGATGCCCCAATATTGCCCAATATTTCCCTCTTCATAACCTTTCCATGGTTGATCAAATGCTTCAATGATATTATAAGACCAACCATTTTGTTTAGCAAGATTTACAAATCCTCTAATAGCAATTGCTTGATTTTTTAAGCTTGGAACAGAATCTATATTATTATAACCATGACTTGGCCAACCTATCTCTCCAATATGTATCTTTTTAGTTGGAAATAAATTTTTAATAATCGTATAACTATTAATGATAAAAGTCTCAAACTCTTCAATATGTTTTTTTTCCCAATATGGTAAAATGTGCAGTGTTATAAAATCAACATGAGTAGCAAGTTCTGGAACTTTTTGCCAAATATCCCAAGTTTCTGCACTTGTAATAGGTTTATCCGTAAAATTTCTCATCAAATCAATGTATGCAAATAATTCAGTCGTAGTTAAATCTTTTCTTAAAAGAACCTCATTTCCTATTATGATATTTTCAATATTATCTGGATATTTTTTGAGTAATTTAAGAGCTCTTTGTATTTCTAAATCATTTTGTTCATGGTCTTTACCTATCCATACACCTAAATCAAGAGGCATAATTGTTTCAAAGCTAGCTTCTAAAATAATCTCTGCATCTAACGAAGAATAAGTTCTAATTTTTTTTGTAATATGAGACAATAAAGTAACATCTTCTTTTATTTGTTCAAAAGGCAAAGATTTTCGTTCATAACCATAATAAGGAGTATAAGAAAGTGACTCTACTTTTGTATCTTTAGCTTTGATTAATGATACGATATTTGTTTGTGTAATCCAAAAAAATAATTGAAATAATCCTGCCATGATAATACTAAATATGATATATCTCAGCTTAATTTCCTTTGTGTAAATTGTCGTAAATATTTACAAAATAGATAGTATAGACTTTCTGTGAAATATGATTGTACAAAAATATTACTACTAAAAAACTTAAGAAATGAATATGTAGTAATAAATTATTAATCTATATTTGTTATAATCTTCCAATTTAAACTAGTTAATGAAAGGAAAATATAGTATGCGAGGTATAATACAGATAATTTCATGTGTGCTTGTGATAGTTGGAATAAGTGGCTGTTTGCCTTTTGAACAAGAGTTACAACTAATGCTAAATCAACATAAGATTACTAAAAAAATGTATCTCAAAAATGATATAGCTGGATATGATGGTTATGAAAAAAATAAAAAATTTTTGTACTCTCTCAAAAGAGGGGAAGAATATGAAATTTTAAATATAAAAGAAGGTTACGCACGACTTGCAAAATCAAAAAATAATAAACTTCAAAGTGATGTATGGGTTGATATTGATGCCTTAGAAATTAAACCAACATATTTTCTAATATTGACAACAAATGTTTCCAATCCAAAAATAATAGTAGAGGGGCAAAAATATGAATCCAATATGAGACTTCCAAAAGGGAATTATAGAGTTGATATATATGCTGATAGTTTTTTGGATAAAAGTTTAGAGATTAAAATATATGATGATACAAAAGAAAAGATAAACTTAGATTTTGATATTGAAGCTGAAAAAGAAAGAATAGCAAAACAGAAGGCTGAAAAAAAAAGACTTGCTAAGGAAAAAGCTAAAAGAGAGAAAATAGCTAAAAAGATTAAAAAAAGTATTTATATAGATAAACAACAAAAAGTAATGTGGCAAGATGATACTGCTGTAATAAAGGTTCAAAAATCTTGGATAACAAAAGCTAATTATGATATAAAAAATTATAATGACACAAGCGGTGATACTGCTACAACTTATTGCAAAAACCTAACCCTTGCTGATTTTAGTGATTGGAGATTGCCTACTAAAGATGAGTTGAAAAACCTCTATAATCAGAAGAGTTCTTTAAAAAATGTCGGTTCAAACTGGTATTGGAGTAGTACTTGCAGTGAGAACATTATTGACCGTGCATGGGGTATCTACTTCAATAACGGTGATGGCTACAGTGACCTCAAGAATACCATTAATTATGTTCGATGTGTGCGAGGAGGAAGACAATAAAAATGAACTTTGACAAAACTAGTAGAAGACACTATAATAAAAATAGATGAAGAAAATATGGGTAGGATATAGATAGACTTATAAAAATTTAATTTTTGGAGGATTGTTATGAAATATATAAAGTTTTTTAATCAGATTGATATAAAAGATATATCTTTAGTTGGTGGGAAAAATGCTAGTTTGGGAGAGATGTACAGTTCTTTAGATGAGCTTGGTGTGAAAGTACCAAATGGTTTTGCAACAACAAGTGAAGCTTATTGGGTTTTACTAGAACAAAACAATTTAAAAGACAAAATAAAATCTATTCTATTAGATTTAGATATAAGTGATATAAAAAACCTACAAAAAAGAGGCTCTAAGATAAGAGATTTAATCTTAAATGCCAAATTACCACCAGTATTAGTAGATGAGATAAAGATGTCTTATAAAAACTTATCGAAAAATTATGACAAAAAATATATTGATGTAGCAGTTAGATCTTCTGGAACTGCTGAAGATCTTCCCGATGCTAGTTTTGCTGGTCAGCAAGATACTTTTCTAAATATAAATAGTGAAAAAAAACTTTTAGAAGCTGTAAAAAAATGTTACGCTTCACTTTTTAACAATAGAGCTATTAGTTATAGACAAAGTAGAGGATATGATCATCTAAAAGTTGCCTTGTCTGTTGGTGTTCAAAAGATGGTAAGAAGTGATGAAGCAAGCAGTGGAATAATGTTCACAATTGATACAGAATCAGGCTCAAAAGACTTAATTATGATAAACTCAATTTATGGTTTGGGTGAGAATATTGTAGGTGGTAAAGTTATCCCTGATGAATTTTTTGTTTTTAAACCAACTCTTCAAAAAAGTATCTCTACAATATTAAAAAAACAGCTAGGTTCAAAAGAAAAAAAGATGATATATAGTGGTAAAAATTTAGACAAAACCAAAAATATATCTATAACTAAAAAAGAGCAAAATAGTTTTTCAATTAGTGATGAAGAGGTTATGAAACTGGCCTTTTATGGTTTAAAAATAGAGGAGCATTATTCAAAAATCTCTGGTACTTATCAGGCTATGGATATAGAATGGGCAAAAGATGCACGAAGTGGTGAACTTTTTATAGTTCAAGCACGACCAGAAACTGTACAAGGTAAAAAAGAGAAATATATACTAAAAACCTATAATCTTTTGGCAAAAGATGAAGATAAAAAGATTCTTCTTAAAGGGCAAGCAGTTGGAGATAAAATTGGTAGTGGTGATGTTAAAATAATCACTAAACTATCAGATTCACATACTTTTAAAGAGGGTGATATCTTAGTGGCCGATACAACAGATCCTGACTGGGAACCTTTGATGAAAAAAGCATCAGCAGTAGTAACAAACAAAGGTGGAAGAACATGTCATGCAGCAATAGTTGCAAGAGAAATAGGAGTTCCAGCAGTAGTAGGTTGCATCAATGCTACAAAGCTTTTAAAAGATGGGAGTGAAGTAACGATTAGCTGTGCTAGCGGTGATGATGGATATATATATCAAGGAATTTTAAAATATGAGATTCAAGAAATAGATATTAGTAATATAAAAGAGCCTAAAACTAAACTTTTTATGAATGTTGGTGATCCACATAAAGCTTTTTTATTTTCAAAACTTCCAAACCAAGGGGTTGGTTTAGCTCGAATGGAGTTTATTATCAATAACTTCATAAAAGCACACCCAATGGCACTTTTTGATATGTATGATGGCAAAAAAGTTCAAGATGAAAAAGAGATAAAAAAATTTATAAAAGGCTACAAAGACCCAAAAAGTTTTTTTGTTAATAAATTAGCTCAAGGTATTGGAATGATTGGGGCTGCTTTTTATCCAAAACCTGTGGTTGTAAGAACAAGTGATTTTAAATCAAATGAATATAAAAATATGCCAGGTGGAAAAGCTTACGAACAGGATGAAGAAAATCCAATGATAGGTTTTAGAGGAGCTAGCAGATACTACTCTAAAGAATATCAAAAAGCTTTTGAGTGGGAATGTGAAGCTTTAAAAAAAGTAAGAGATGAGATGGGACTTACAAACATAAAAATCATGCTTCCATTTGTAAGAACGCCTGTTGAAGGTCAAAAAGTTATAAAGATTATGAATAAAAAAGGACTTGTTCAAGGTGAAAATTCACTTGAAATTTATGCAATGTGTGAAATACCAAGTAATGTGATTTTTGCAGATGAATTCTTAAAAATATTTGATGGATATAGTATAGGTTCAAATGATCTAACCCAATTAACTTTAGGAGTAGATAGAGACAGTGCTTTAATAGCACATATCTTTGATGAGAGAAATGAAGCTGTAAAAAGGATGATTAAGATGGTTATAGAACAGTGTAAAAAACAAAATAAATATATTGGTATTTGTGGACAAGCACCATCTGATTATCCTGAGATTACAAGGTTTTTGGTTGAAAATGATATAGATTCAATCTCTTTAAATCCAGATTCACTGTTGAAAATGAGACAAGTTGTAGTGGAACTTGAAAAGTCTAAAAATACTTAAAAGTTTAGATTATCTTCTTATGCTGACAATGATTGATGCTCAAATAAAGCATAATCATCTGTCATACCACTAATATAGTCACAAACTAATCTAGCTCGATAATACCACTCTAAAAGTTTATAGTTATCAATATCAGTAATACCACTTATACTTTTTTTATATGCTACTAGATGTTTTTTAGAAAGTCTAGCAAGTAAGTTTTGACAAATAGCACACTCTACTCTTTTTTCAGCTACTAAAAGTGCAAACTCTTCTATAGTAAGCTTCAAAAGTGGTGAATAAATATCAAATAATCCTTGGATGATAGCATATCCCTTTATCTCCAAAGCTTGAACTTGCTTATGTGTATAAATATATCTATATGAGATATTTTTTAACACTTCTACAGCTTGTGAACATTCATGAGCTTTGTCGTATTCTAATAATGCACTGTTAAAAGAACCATCAAAGATTTGTTTATGGTGTTTGATATATAAGTCAGATACATAATTTACAAGTTTAAAGATAAGTTGTGCACGAGTAAGTGTTAGAAACATATTGAACTGATATGGTTCATCTTCTTTTTCTTTTGCTTTTTTATAGTTTTTTTCTACCACATCTAAAAGCATAGTTGTATCTGTACCATATTTTTCATTGACAACTTTTGTTTCTAAAACAATTAGCTCATATATTTTCTCTAAAGTTAAAATACCTTTATCTACAGCATCTTCCATATCAGCACTCAAATAAGAGATATCATCAGCAGCTTCCATGATGTAAGTAATAGGAAATCTATGTCCATGTTGTATCTTCAAGGTATCTAAAATAGTATCTACAAACTCTTTTTCACTATAGTAATATCCAGCTTTCTTTTTAAGATATGAAAGTGATAGATCACTAGATTTTTCTTCAAAAGCACCTTTTGTGTACTTTAATACTGAAGCTGTTTGTGTATATGACAGATTTAGCCGTTGGAGTTTGTGGATGATTCTTATTGCTTGAGCATTTCCATCATAAGAGGATAAATCTTTTTTCAATAAATTTTTAAGTGATACATCACCTTCTATACTCATAAAATATTTATCACAAACTTTATCCATCCATTCATTAATAGCAGTTTCTCCAAAATGTCCAAAAGGTGGATTTCCTATGTCATGAAGTAAACTAGACATTTCAGCAGTAGATACAAAAGCATTTTCCATCTCTTTTAAGTTTTTATCATCTAACTTTTTTAAAATAGTTTTCGCAATAAATCGTGATGTTTGAGATACTTCAAGTGAATGTGTAAGTCTACTTCGTATTGCAGCATTAAGCTCTAGTGCAAATACTTGTGTTCTTTTTTGTAATCTTCTAAAAGAAGGGGAGGAGATGATGCGACCTCTATCACTTTCAACAGACCAATCAAGGTCAAGTATTGGATAAAATTCTCTATGAGTTGTTAGTTTTGTTGTGTAATCTTGCATAGTTAAAAGTCTCTTTAATAAATTTAATAAGATAGTACCAAAACATTATTAATAAGCTACTTTATAACTTAATTTTTAGAAAATTTGAGATAGTATTCTTTCAATGGAACTACTTGATACAGAACAAAAAATATATTTACTAGATGATGATAACTTTAACTTCCCAACACTTGATATGATGAACAATGATTTAGTGGCAGTTGGAGGAGACTTTAATCCTCAAAGAATCATAAATGCCTATCAAAATGGACTTTTCCCTTGGTATATAGATGAATGCAACTATATACACTGGTATAGCCCAAATCAAAGGATGATACTTTACCCAAAGGAACTAAAGGTATCAAAAAGTCTTATAAAAATCATAAAAAACAAAGGATTTGTAGTCAAATCAAATGAAAACTTTGAAGAGCTTATAAAAAACTGTGCAAATATTAAAAGAAAACATGAAGATGATACTTGGATAAGTGATGAGTTTATTCAAGCTTATACAAATCTTCATAAACTTGGATATGCACATTCTATTGAAGTATATCTTGGCAAAGAGCTTGTAGGCGGACTATATGGTCTTAAGATTGGTGAAATATTTTGTGGAGAGAGTATGTTTAGCAAAGTAAGTAATGCTTCTAAAGTAGCTTTTTATCAGTTATGCAAACAATCAAAAGATAATGGTATTAAGCTAATAGACTGTCAAGTACACAATGAACACCTTGAAAGCTTAGGTGCTAAAGAGATACCAAGAGAGCAATACTACGAAATACTAGAGAAAAATAAACAATGCCTGGACGACTAGCTATATATGATGATATATCTTTTAAAGAAGATATCTCTAACACTTTTGGTCTATACAAAGATGAGATAAAAGTTTTAGATAAAAAGTACAATATAGCACCAACTATAAATATCCCAATATTCACAAATACTTTACACTATACCTATGCACACTTTGGACTAATCTCATCATGGGCAAAAGATAGAAGTAATATCAATATCAATGCAAGAAGTGAAACTATCTATGAAAAAGCAAGTTTCAAAGAGGCATATAGACAAAGAAGATGTATCATCCCAGTTAATGGATATTATGAATGGATAAAAGATAAAGAGACTAAAAAGAGTATCCCCTATTTAATTAGTTCAAAAGAGAAAAACTATTTTGCATTTGCCAGTGTTTATGAACAATGGTATGATAATTCAATTGGTCAAATTCTATTAACTACAGCACTTATAACCACAGAACCAAATAAAAAAATAGCAACTATACACGATAGAATGCCAGTAATTTTAGAGCAAAAAGATTGGACTGCATGGTTAGATACAAATAGCTCCTTTATGGAGTTAAATAAGCTTTTTAAACCTTGTAGTAGTGATATGATAACTATAAATGAAGTAGGGGACTTAGTAAATAGTGTAAAAAATGATAGTCCAGAGTGCCTTTTAAAATCAAATCGAGTTCAAATGACACAATCTAGTTTGTTTTAACTACTCTAAACTATCAACCATCGCACTATCAACAATATCTTGGCTTATTTGTTTTGATGGACTTATGCTTGATTTTTCTTTGAAAACTTCTATTTGTCTTACGATATTATCTTTTCCTGATGAGAGTTTTTTGTAGGCTTCATCATATGATTTTTGAGCAAGTCCAAGGTTTTTGCCTACTTTTTCAAAATCTTCTACAAAGGTTCTTACCTTACTATAAAGTTTCTCAGCAAGTCTTACGACCTCTGTTGTACTTTGTGCTTGTTTTTCATATCTCCAACTATTTTCAACAGCTTTAAGTGCAACTAAAAGAGTAGTGGGAGAAACGAGTACGATTTTCTTTTTAAAGGCTTTATCAAATAGAACCTTATCTGTTTCCATAGCTACCATTAAAGCACTCTCAATAGGGATAAACATAAATATAAAGTCTAAAGTATTAACCCCCTTTAACTCTTCATAATTTTTATTTGAAAGTGAATCTATATGGGTATTTATAGATTTTATATGTAAATCTAAATACCCCTTTTTATCTAATACATCTTGTGTCGATGTATATTGCTCATAATTTGTTAAAGATGTCTTTGCATCGATTATAACTTGTCTATTTGCTGGAAGATTTACTATCACATCTGGTCTATATCTATCACCATCTTCATTTTTTAAAGTAACCTCTCGAATATACTCTTCATCTGCTCGTAATCCAGAGTTTTCTAATACTTTTTCTAATATCATTTCCCCCCAACTTCCTTGGGTTTTATTTTCCCCTTTAAGAGCAGTTGTAAGATTTTGTGCATCTTGGCTCATTTTCTGATTTAACTCTTTTAATGCTTTTAGTTCTGCTGATAACATACTTCTATCTTTTGCTTCCTTATCATATACATCTTCAACTTTCTTTTTGAAGTCTTGAAGTTGTTGTTTCATGGGATTGAGTATTAAACTTAAGTTTTGAGTATTTTGTTCACTAAATTTTTTACTATTATTATCTAGTATCTCATTTGCTAGGTTTTTAAACTGTATTTTAAGTTTTTCTTCATTTTCTTTGAAGTCTTTTATTCTCTCATCCATAGCATTTTTTTGTTCACTTAGTTGTGTTTGAAGTTGGGAAATAAGTTCTTTGTCTTTTGTGGAGTTTGTTTGTAAAGTTTCAAAAACAGTTTTTAATTTTGAAAACTCCTCTGCAATCTCTAAAACTCTTGTTTCTTTGTTATTTAAAGATGTTTTATATTTTGAGTTTTCCTCTTTTAAAGTAGTTATATACTCTATTTGATCTTTATACTGATCTTCCAATAAAGAATACTTACTATTGAGTTGTTCTAGTGTTGCGGTTCTTTCTAAAAGTGTTGCTACATGTAGTTCTTTTTGTTGTATATTTTCTTGGGATATTTTATACTTTTTTTGTAGTTTTACATTTTTATATACTAAAAATACAACAGTAACTACACTAATGCCAACTAAACTTATCAATTCAATCAAAACCTACTCCTAATTTCTACTCTTTGTATTTTATCCAAGATAGTTTAAAATTAATAAGATATAATTAACCCTATGAGAATAGATAAATTTTTAAACGCAGTGAATATTACTAAAAGAAGAGCCGTTGCTGAAGATATGTTAGCACACAAAGTTGTTTTTATCAATGAGATGCCAGTAAAAAAGGCAAAAGAGGTAAAAATCGGTGATATTATAGAGGTAAAGTATCTTGAATATACAGATAAATTTCAAGTACTACAAATACCAAAAACAAAATCAACACCAAAAGCTAGTCAAGCTGAATATGTAACAAAACTATAAAGGGATACAATATGTTTAATAAAGCAAGATTAAAATTTGATGATATATTTGAAAATAGAGTAGAACCAGAAGAGGTGTGTAAATATTTGATTGAACTTTATGAGAGAGGTGAGACAGCAGGAGAAATAGCGGCAGCTGCTATAGCTATGAGAGAACATATGATACCTTTAGTTGCAGAACAATCATTACAAGAAAAGCTTATAGATAATTGTGGAACAGGTGGGGATAAAAGTAATAGTTTCAATATCTCTACAACAGTTTCTATTCTAATGGCTGCTTGTGGTTGTAAAGTTGCAAAACATGGAAATAGAAGTATTACAAGCAATAGTGGTAGTGCTGACATGTTAGAAGCTTTAGGGGTAAATCTAACACTTAACACTTCAAAACAAATAGCTATGCTTGACAAGGTTGGATTTATTTTTATGTTTGTGGTTAATCATCATCCAGCTATGAAACACATTATGCCTATAAGAAAATCAATAGAACATCGAACTATTTTCAATATCTTAGGTCCTTTATCAAACCCAGCAAGTGTTCATAAGCAACTTATTGGAGTATTTAATAAAGAGTATGTAAGTAAAATTGCAGAAGCCCTAACGATGCTTAATACAAAAAGAGCTATGGTGGTAAGTAGTGCAGATGGAATGGATGAGATTAGTATTAGTGATGTAACCTATTGTGCTTTTGTTGAAAGAGGGGCATTTCATGAGTTTGTATTAGACCCAAGAGAATATGGTTTTGACTTTTATCCAAAAGAGGAGATTGTTGGTGGTGATGCAATAGAAAATGCTAAAATCACTAAAGGTGTTTTAGATGGATCTATTACGGGAGCAAAAAGAGATATTGTTATTCTTAATACAGCAGTTGCTCTTTTAGTTGATAACAAAGTAAACTCTACAGAAGAGGGTGTAGTTATGGCAAGAGAAGCTATCGATAGTGGTAAAGCGATAGAAAAACTCAATCAAATTATAAAAGTAAGTGGTAATTTTAGTTTATGATAGCTACTTTAGATAGTTTAGATACTGTTATTGCTAAAGTAAAAGAGTTTACTTTGGATAAAAATATCGTTGTATTATTACAAGGTGATTTAGCAAGTGGGAAAACAACATTGGTACAAAACTATGTTAAATCACTAGGGCTTACTGATGTTGTCAATAGTCCTACGTTTTCTATACAATCCATTTATGGGGATCATATTTATCATTATGATGTGTATAATAAAACATTAGAAGAGTTTGTATCTTTAGGATTATTAGAAGAGTTTGAAAAAGATGGTATTCATTTTGTAGAGTGGGGCGGTAAAAATTTAAAAAAAATTTTAGATGATTATGGCTTTGAGGTATTAGTTGTAAAGATAAATAAATTAAATGAGAAAAGAGAGTATATAATTGGATCATAAAATAGAAGTAAAAAATATCGCTAAAACGATTAAAAAAACACAAATCTTACATGATATAAGTTTAGAGATTACAAGTGGTCAAACTGTTGGATTACTTGGGCCAAATGGTGCTGGTAAAACTACAAGTTTTTATATTATATGTGGACTCATACAACCTACAAGTGGTAGTATATCTTTTGATGGTTCAGATATTACACATCTTCCACTTCATAAAAGAGCATTACGAGGTATTGGGTATTTACCACAAGAATCTTCAATATTTAAAGACTTAACCGTAGAAGAGAATCTTATGTTAGCAGCTGAAGTTTCTATTGATAATAAGAAACAACGATGGGAAAGAGTTGAAGAATTATTAGAGATATTTAATATAGAGCCAATAAGACAAAGAAAAGGTATCTCTTTAAGTGGTGGAGAGCGAAGAAGAACTGAGATAGCAAGAGCATTAGTTTCAAATCCAAAGTTTTTACTTCTTGATGAACCATTTGCAGGAGTTGATCCAATTGCTGTAAAAGATATCCAAAGTATTATCAAACAACTTACAAGCAGAGGAATAGGGGTACTTATAACAGATCATAATGTAAGAGAAACTTTACAAATCTGTGACAAAGCCTATGTTATGAAAGCTGGAACTGTATTAGCAAGTGGAACAGCACAAGAGATAAAAGATAATACAGTAGTAAGAGAACACTATTTAGGAAAAGATTTTACTTTTTAGAGTTTAAATATTATCTATAGCCTTTTGCATTTTGATAGCTTGATAGTGTTCTTTCACATCGTGGCATCTTACGATTGAGGCACCTTTTCGTACACTATCAAGATGTATTGCAAGAGTTGCTGGTAGTCTTTCTTGTGTTGGTGTCTTTGGTATCACTTTTTCTATAAGTGATTTTCTACTAGCCCCTATTAGAACTTCATAACCAAAATGGTTAAAATGTTCCATATTTTTTAATAAAATCAAATTATGTTCTAAAGTTTTTCCAAATCCAATACCAACATCAAGTATAATTTTATCAATTCCAAACTCTTTTGCTTTTTGAATTCTTCTTTTAAAAAAACTATCTACATCAACCATAACATCTTCATAACTTGGGTTGTTTTGCATATCTTTTGGAGATCCTTGCATATGCATAATTACTATAGTTGCATCATATGCAGCTGTTATTTTAGCAACTTCATCGTTTTCAAGTCCTGTAATGTCATTGACTATTGTAAAGCCACTTTTTAAAGCATATTCAATTACACTTGGTGTATAACTATCTATACTAAATAAAGTTTTTTCATAAAGTTTTTTTTCTTTAATAAGGTCACAAATAGGCTTCAGCCTTGATAGTTCTTCCTCTTCATCAACAGCATCACTTCCAGGACGAGTAGAAACACCACCAACATCAATAATATTGGCACCATCTTCAATCATAGCCTCTATTTTTTCAATAGCATCCGAGCCTTTAAAACGGCTATTTCCAAAAAAGCTATCATCATTTGCATTTATGATACCCATAATTTTAGTTGGATAATATGGTGTATTGACAAATGATTTTAATTCATGTGCTAAAATTTTAAGCCCAAATGGTTGTGCTAACTCTTTACGAGCAAGTGTTTCAAAATGTTTTGAAGTTCCCACAAGTATCACATCAACATATTTCTTACGTGCTACAATAACACCAATGGGTACAAGTAAATCTGCACCTATAGATAAGGCATCTTGTTTTAAAATATTTGCAGCACCCACGTGAATATTTTTTATAAATAGTAGATGAGATTTTGCTTTTTTTGAGATAATTTTACAGCCAGTTTCATCACTACCGATACTTTGGAAGAGTTTTAAAGTATTTTGAATATCACTTGGATTATCTAACTTATAAAATTCCATTTTATCGTTTAGTCATTATATTTAAAAGTAGTGATGTTAAAACATTGATTGGTCTAGAGTTCAACTCAAGTAATTTCATAGAGCTACTAAAACTGTGGAGTTGTTTCTCATTAAGTTTAATTCCATTTTTATTTACAGAGTAGATAATAGACTCAATTATCTCTTTGGCTTCATTTTTATTGATTCGTTGATGCTCTTTAAGATATCTATACAAATCTTTTAATTCTAGTTTTTTCAGATCAAGAGAAAATTCTTGTACAGTTTTTTTTGTTTTTTGGTATTTTACTTCTACTCGTGAAAGAATTGTAGGAAGAAGTGAACTTTTTGAGATAGTTATAATGATAAATATAATATTTTTAGGTGGTTCTTCAAGTACTTTTAGAAGTGAGTTTTGAGCAGGTATTCCAAATGAAGTTCCACATAGAAGAATATACTTAGTTTCACTTGTAGCTATATATGCTTCTTTGATAGCTTTTTTAGCTTCATCTATTAAAAATTCATTTTTCCCTTCTGTTTCATTTCGAATAATTCTAGTTGAATGTTTAGGTAAATTGGCACTTATCTCTTCAAGTGACTTATCAATATCATTTACAATAAAAAGAGTCGATTTGTTTATCATTTTGTTACATCTATTTGAGCACAAAGAACTGCGTCAAGAGTTTTATTAAAAAGTCTATACATATTTAAAAGTCGTATATCCAAAGCTTCATCATTGCTATCAAGATAAAAACTATTTGATAGTTCTTCATCCATAAGCCACAAAAATGGTTGTTTTGATATTTTTGCTAAAGTTGCTCTTTTACTTCTACTTTTTCCTATATACCAAAAAAAGTATCCATTAGGGAAAGAGGTATCAAGCATATCATGAATTAATTGTATATCATTTTCTGTTTTAACATCATCAATATTTGTATGAAATGAGTTAAAAGCATAAAATGGGAAATAAGGTCGAGAGAGTTTCTTTTTATTGATATTTGTTAAAACATATCGCATAAACCAATCATGTTCATCATCTGTAATAATTAATATTGATTTATTTTTATCAATTATATTTGTGATAGTTTGAGACACCAAAGGAAGCCAGTCAAACTTTCTTTCCTCTAGCCACGCACCCAGAAGCTTATCGCTCCTTATAATATCTACTGTCCAATTAGTAAACTCTTGCACAAAAAACCTTACTTATCTAACTCGTAAGTGTCGTGTAAGGCTCTTACGGCTAATTCAGCATATTTTTCTTCAATAATCATAGAAATTTTTATCTCACTTGTACTTATGATTCTTATATTAATATTTTCATTTGCAAGTGCCGTAAATGCTTTTGAAGCAACACCTGTGTGAGATTTCATCCCAACACCTACAATAGATACTTTACAAATAGTATCATTATAGTCTATTTTATTACTATCATTTTTAAAAATTTCCATAACTTTTTTTGTTTTTTCTACATCAGAAGTTGGTATAGTAAAATCTAGGTTTGTTTTATTATCAAGCCCAACAGTTTGTACTATCATATCTACATTTATATTTGCATCCGCAAGTGCTGTAAAAATTGATGAAGCAATCCCTGGCTTGTCTATAACTCCATACATTCCAACTCTTACTTGATTTTTATCAAGTGCAATACCACTAACTACAGGTGCTTCCATTATATTTTCTTCCTTTGTTATTAATGTACCTTCTATTTCAGGTGAAAAACTACTTCTTGACACTAAATTGACATTCAATTTTTTTGCCATCTCAACAGATCTATTTTGTAAAACTTTTGCCCCTAAAGAAGCTAACTCTAACATCTCATCATAGGATATTTTATCTAATTTTTTTGCTTTTGGTTCTATTCGGGGGTCAGTTGTATAGATACCATCTACATCTGTATAAATTTCACATAAATCTGCTTCTAAAGCACCAGCTAAAGCAACAGCTGTTAAGTCACTTCCACCACGTCCTAGTGTTGTTACTCTATTATCTTCTATACTTACACCTTGAAATCCTGCAACAATAATAATTTTACCATTATTCAGTGCATTTTTCATATTGTTTGTTTCTATTGTTTCAATATGAGCATATGTATGTTCTGAAGTAGTAAGAATACCAGCTTCTCGTCCACTCATTGAGGTTGTTTTATAACCTTGTTCATTTAAAGCTATTGACAAAAGAGCACTTGTTACTCTTTCCCCTGAACTAAGAAGCATATCCAATTCACGCTCATCTGGCGTTTTACTAAAGTGTTCTGCATATTCTATAAGTTTATTTGTTTCTCCACTCATAGCACTTACAACTGCAACTATATCATCACCAGCATCTCGGAATTTTTTGATAATCTCTGAAACATTTTGAATTCTTTCTAAGGTACCTACACTTGTACCACCAAATTTTAATACTCGTAACATTTTTAAATATATCCCTCTTGTTTAAAATATTTTAATACTTTTTTATATACTGTTCTTTTGAAAAAAGTAATATAATCATGTAATTCTTCAGTTTTTACAAATCTAAATTGACTAAATTCTGGAATTTCTGTTTCTATGTTTATTTTTGCACTTTTTTTTAATTTTACTAAAAAATATTTTTGTGTTTGTCCATCATAAGGTGCCATTCTTGAAGCAACTGCTGGTGGAAAATCATAACTCACCCACTCAGGAAATTCTGCTATAATCTCTATATCATTTGTACCTATTTCTTCTTCTAGTTCTCTACGTAAAGCTTCTTTGGGAGTTTCTCCTTTATCAATTCCACCTTGCGGAAATTGCCAAGCATCTTCTACATCTATTCTAGAAGCTATAAAAATTTCACAATTGGCAGGGTAGGAAGATGATAAAACTATTGCAGCAACATTAGGTCTATAATTCTTTTTTTTATTTATATTTTTTAAGGGGATTACATCGTCGTTTTTTTGGATTTTATCTTCCATTAAATAATTTACCTTATAATTTTAAGAAATATCAACTGTGAAGTGATATTATATATCGCGATGATATCACAAGGATGCTTTAAATATGCTTTTATATATACATATCCCATTTTGCGATAGCAAATGTTTTTATTGTGCTTTTAACTCTTATACTAGTTTACATAGCTTGAAAGATGATTATATGAAAGCACTTAAAATACAACTCAGACATGAACTTCATCTAGAAAAAAAAGAGATTGAAACAGTTTTTATAGGTGGAGGAACACCAAGTACTATTGATGCAAATGAATATAAAGAAATTTTTGAAATCATAAAACCATATCTTACAAAAAAATATGAAATTACAATTGAAGCAAATCCAAACTCTGCAATATTACCTTGGCTAGAAAAAATATATGATATAGGAATCAATCGTATTAGTTTTGGTGTACAAAGTTTTGATGAAAACAAGTTACAGTTTTTAGGAAGAAATCATAATAAAACACAAGCAATAGAAGTGATTAATAATGCAAAAAAAGTTGGCTTTGAACATATAAACTGTGACCTTATTTATGATACAAAATTAGATACTAAAGAACTTTTAGAAAATGATTTATTAATTATAAAATCTTTGCCAATAGACCATATTAGTGCTTATAGTTTAACTATAGAAGAGGGTACAAAGTTTTTTAATAAAAGTAATGTACAAGTAGAAAATATAGATTTAGCCCAATATCTATTTGAAGAGTTAAAAAGTTTAGGTTTTGAACAGTATGAAATTTCAAACTTTGCTTTAAATAATGAAGCTAGAAGTAAACATAACCTCGGGTATTGGCAATATAAAGAGTATCTGGGAATAGGAAGTGGTGCAGTTGGCTGTATTGATAATAAACGATTATATACTCCAAAAGATATAACAAAATATATTCAAAACCCTTTGGAATATGAAGAGATAGAGAAACTTACCAGTGATGATATACTTATAGAAAAAGTTCTTTTAGGATTTAGAAGTATTGTTGGAGTAGAGCTTCATTTGTTCAATAAAAAACAGCTCAAAAAAATTAATCAATTATTAGCTTCAAACAAGATAATAGAAAAAGAAAATAGAATCTATTCAAATGATTTTATGTTAGCAGATGAGTTGTCACTTTTTTTAGATATTTAAACATATTTTAGATATAATCTTATAAAATAAAGACAACTATATATGGAGTACAATTTGAATAAAAAAGAAGTAAAAAAAGTAGTTTTAGCATACAGTGGTGGACTTGATACAAGTATTATATTAAAATGGCTTCAAGATGAGTACAATGCAGAAGTTATTACATTTACAGCAGACTTAGGTCAAGGTGAGGAGGTAGAACCAGCAAGAGAAAAAGCACTTGCACATGGGATTAAACCTGAAAATATTTTTATCCTTGATATTAAAGAGGAGTTTGTAAAAGATTATGTATTCCCAATGTTTAGAGCAAATGCCATCTATGAAGGTGAGTATCTTTTAGGTACATCAATTGCAAGACCTCTTATATCAAAAAAACAAATAGAGATAGCGAACAAAATGGGTGCAGATGCCGTTTCTCATGGGGCTACAGGGAAAGGAAATGACCAAGTGAGATTTGAACTTGGGTATTTAGGATTAAATCCAGATATTACAGTTATCGCTCCTTGGAGAGAGTGGGATTTAAACTCAAGAGAAAAACTTTTGGCTTATGCAAAAGAAAATGGTATTGAAATATCACAAAAACATCTAGATAAAGATGGAAACCCAGCAGTAAGCCCTTATTCTATGGATGCAAACTTGCTTCATATCTCTTATGAAGGGTTACATTTAGAAAATCCAAATGCAGAACCAGAAAATTCTATGTGGTTATGGACAACAGACCCTGTTGATGCTCCTGATACTCCAGAGTATATAACAATTGGATATAAAAATGGTGACCCAATCTCTATAAATGGTGAAGAGCTATCTCCTGCGACACTTCTTAAAAAGTTAAATGATTATGGAAATACTCATGGTATAGGGAGAATTGATATTGTTGAAAACAGATATGTAGGGATGAAAGCTAGAGGATGTTATGAAACTCCAGGTGGAACTATTATGCTTAAAGCCCACAGAGCTATTGAATCAATATGTTTAGATAGAGAAGAAGCACATATGAAAGATGGTATGATGCCTAAATATGCTGAGCTTATTTATAACGGTTATTGGTTTTCTCCTGAGAGAAAAATGATGCAAGCAGCTATTGATGAAACACAAAAAAATGTAGAGGGTGAAGTGAGACTAAAACTTTATAAAGGAAATATTTTTGTAGTTGGAAGAACATCTCCAAAATCACTTTTTAGTGAAGCTCACTCTACTTTTGAAGCAGATGATGTTTACAATCAAAAAGATGCAGAAGGATTTATCCGATTAAATGCTTTAAGATTTATTATAGAAGGTCACACAAGAGGTTCTCAAAAATAAAAAAATAAGAAAAGAGAAAAAGCTCTTTTCTTATTTGTATTATAGATAGTTTATTATGCAAAAAAAAATATTATTATTTTCTTCTTTACTATTTACAGGTTGTAGTACTGGAGATATTCAATCACTTACAACAGCAGCTCTAAGTAAAAATCCAACTGTAGCTTTTCAAAGCCTTGCAAAAACAAAAGTAACGAGCTATGCAACAAATCCAACAAAATTAGTATCTGATATAAAAGCTATGGATGCTTTTTTAAAAAATTTTAAAAATAACATTTCTCAATTTTGGGGTATTGATAATGTAAAAATACCACAAAAAAAAGAGTATGTAAAATATATGCAAAACTATAAAAGTAGGGCATTAATAGACTTCGATAAAGGAATTGTTACAGTTGAAACTCTTGATACCCAAAATTCTAAAAGTAGTTTAAAAGAAGCTATTGTTACTACTTTATTACTTCCTGATGATCCAAGGACAGCTGATTTATTTGGTTCAAAACCTGTAAAACTAGGGAGTACTCCTTATTTGTTGGGAGAAGTTAAAGATGATCAAAATAAAGATATACGATATAGTTGGCGAGCCAATAGATATGCTGATATTTTGACAAAAAATAACTTTAAACAAAAAACTATCACAAAAGATGGAAAAAAAGTAAAAGTATCTTATGTAAATATCCCAATGGTAAAAGACCATGCTAATATAAGAGTTGCTAAATTTAAACCTATAGTAAAAAAATATGCACAAAAATATCAACTTAGTGAAAATTTAGTATATGCAATTATCCAAACAGAGAGTAACTTCAATCAATTTGCAGTAAGTGGTGCAGGTGCAATTGGATTAATGCAAATAGTCCCTACAAGTGCAGGAAGAGATGCGTATAAACATGCAAAAGGAAAATCTTGGACACCAAGTAAATCATATCTTTTTAATGCTACAAATAATATAGAACTAGGAAGTGCCTATATTCAAATACTAGAGAAAAATTATCTCAAAGGGATAAAAAATCCTATATCTAGAGAATATTGTGTAATCAGTGCTTATAATACGGGAAGTGGAAATGTTTTAAAAACTTTTAACAGCAATAGAAATAGAGCAACTACCTTTATTAATAAAAAAACACCAGCTGAAGTGTATTCTACGCTAAGAACAAGACTTCCTTATGTTGAGACAAGGAATTATCTTAAAAAAGTAGTTACTTATAAAAAACAGTTTGTAAATATTTAACTTACACTATCAACATAGCATCACCATAAGAGAAAAATCTATATTTTTCTTTTATAGCTTCATCATATATTTTCATAGTTTTCTCTAGTCCTATAAAAGATGCTACAAGCATTATAAGTGTTGATTTTGGTAAATGAAAGTTTGTAAGAAGATAGTTCACTCTTTTTGGTTGATTAAGAGGATTTAAAAAAAGGTTTGCTTCTCCTGAAAGTTGTTTTGTATCATTATAAAATTCTATTGTTCTCGTTACTGTTGTACCAACTGCTAATATTTTTTTATCTTCATCTAAAATCTCTTTTGAAATTTGAGGTATATCATAAAACTCACTGTGCATAGGATGTTCTAATATATCTTCACATTCAACTGGTTTAAAAGTACCAGCTCCCACATGAAGAGTTAAATAGTTTATATGGTAATGATTTTTTAGATTTTCCAATAACTCAGGAGAAAAGTGCAATGAAGCAGTTGGAGCTGCAACTGCACCATAGTTTTTTGCAAATAGTGTTTGGTAGTTTGTATTATCTGATTCTTCATCTTCTCTTTTAATATAAGGTGGAAGAGGTAGATGTCCTATAGTATTTAAAATTTCTACAAGAGATAAAAAATCTAACTCAATATTATCTTGATAAAACTTTACTATTCTTGTGCCATCTTCTTGTAACACTAATACTTCTACAGTTAAGTTGTTAGGAAAAGTTATAATATTGCCAACGAGTACTTTTCCTCTCATATAGACTAAATACTGATTGCTTGGTAAAGGTTTATTAAAAAGTAACTCTATTTTTCCACCTGTTTCTTTATGTCCAAATATTCTGGCTTTTATCACTTTTGTGTCATTGAAAAAGATTTCTGTGTTTGTTGGAACAAAGTCTAACAGATGTTTGAAAGTAGTATGAGTAATAGTATCTTTTAGAGTATCATAAACTAATAGCTTCGCTTCATCTGCAGGCTCTACTGGATAAGTAGCTATTAGTTCATTTGGTAAGTTGTAGTCATAACTTGATGTTTTTAAAGGGTCTAACATACTATTTAGTATCTTCTTCTACCTCTTCATCATCAAACTCTTCTTCCTCTTCTTCAGAATCAGCAGGATTAAATACCTTTGCTATATAAATAGATACACCATAAAGTAAGATAAGTGGTCCAGCCATTAAAAATTGAGTGATAATATCAGGTGGTGTTAATAGTGCAGAAGCTATAAAGATAAGTACAACTGCGTATTTAAAAAAGTCTTTTAGGGTTCTATCTGTTACAAGTCCTATAATTGCTAAGAAAAATGTAAATACAGGTAACTCAAAAGCTAATCCAAATCCAAATAATAGTTTTGTAAAAAAGCTGACATATTTTCCAATACTTGGCATAACAGATACAACTGTACTACCAAAATTAATTAAAAACTCAAATCCAAAAGGGACAACAATATAGTATGCAAATGAAGCACCAATTAAAAACATAATAGTAGCACCCAATACAAAAGGGATAACTAGTTTTTTTTCATTGTCATATAACCCTGGTGCTAAAAATAGCCACATTTGCCATAATATTACAGGAAGTGAAACTAAAAATGCACTAAAAAAAGAAACTTTAAGTGCTGTAAAGAATGTCTCCTGCACTTCAATAGCTACCATTTTAGAACCCTCAGGCAATACTGCTTCAACAGGCACCATCATCCAGTTTAATATAGGTTCATATACAGCGAAACAAGCAAAGAATGCTACAAAAAGTACGGCAGAAGAGATAACAAGCCTTTTTCTTAAATCTGCTATATGTGGTTTTAAATCGTCAAACATTAAGCTTCCTTGTCTTTATTTAGTGATATTTTTTCTTTTTTTGATTTTTTTGTATCAGAAGGAGTAGTCTCTTTTTGTTCTACTTGTTTTGGTTCTGCTGATTTAGCAATATCATCTAAATCTATATTTGCCATATTTTGAATATTTGACACGCTTGCTTTTAATTTTTCTGCATCTTCTTTTAACTCAGACATATTAAGTTCTTTGTCTAAAGATGACTTTGCATCGCTAAGTTCACCTTTTATTTTTTTGAAAAACTTGGCACCTTCAACCAATGCACTTGGAAGCTTCTCAGGACCCAAAGCAATGATTGCAACAATAAGGACTAAAAAAATCTCCATAAAACCCATACCAAACATATAAATACCTTTTATTAATTATTAGTCTGGGATTTTACCTAATTTTTGATAAAATTCCACATAATTTAAGATAATAAAAATTTGGAGAATAATAATGATAAAATTGTTGATACTAGCACTCGTGGGATTTGTTTTTTATATGTTAACAAGAGGATATAAAAGTAGTGACTTCCAACACATAAAAGTAGATGGTAAACAGACCTTAAAAGGCAATTTAGAAGAGCATGAAGCTGGACTCTTAGTAGCTATGATGGCAAAAGTTGCTAAAGCAGATGGAAAAGTTAGTGAACTAGAAGCTGAAATATTAAGTCATACTTTTACAGATATATCAAATCACTTTGAAAATAGTGATGAGATAAGAGAACAACTAAAAGCTATATATAAAGAAGAGATGGATAGTTTTGATAACACAGTAGATATTGCAAAAAAATATCTAAAACTTACAAAACGAGAATATCATAAAAGATTAAAAGTATTAGAATATCTTTTAAATCTTGCATTTATTGATAATGATTTTTCTAAAACAGAGTTTATGATAACAGAAGATATAGCAAATGCAATGGAAATAAAAAAAGCTGACTTAGAAGCTATGATAGCTCAGTTTGAACAATATTATGCACAAAAACAAAATACAAAACAGTTTTCACTAGAAAAAGCATATGAAGTTTTAGGTGCAACTTCTGCTGATGATGCTGGAACTATCAAAAAAAAATATAGACAACTCGTAAAAGAAAATCATCCAGATATTATCACAGGGCAGGGGGCTAGTCAATCTATCATTGATGAAGCAACAAAAAAACTTCAAGAGATAAATGAGGCTTATGAGCTTATTAAAAAAGAAAAAGCGTAATATATGGCTGATTTTGATTTTAATTACGAAGTATGTACTTGTAGAAAAGTGACATTAGGAGAGATAGTCCATGCTATCAAAGAGCAAGGTGCTACAACTATTGAAGAGATAGGGGAACTTACAGATGCAGGAACTGCTTGCGTATGTTGCAAATGTGAAAAAGATGACTTTGGAGAACCAAAAATGAAACTCTACTTAGATCAAATATTAAAAAAGTTTGCATAATTATGACTGATACAAATAAATTAGAACTCATAGAAGAGATAAAACAGCTTATAAGTGTAGATGGTAGCTCAATAGATATAAACCCAAACTATCTAGAATACTTTGAATTAGAGGAATTAGAAGATATAAAACAACAACTTCTTAACAATAAATCAAATGTAAAATCATTTACAAAAGAGTATGTAGAGGAACTCTACGATAAATTTTCATAACAGGAAAATATTTAAGGTATAGTTAATAGTTAATTCACTATAATTCTCCTCCAAAAACATTCCGGCATAGCTCAGCGGTAGAGTAGATGACTGTTAATCATTTGGTCCCTGGTTCGATCCCAGGTGCCGGAGCCATTCAATTTAAACCCCTTAAAATAAGCCTTTTTCAAGACAAGATTTCAAGATTGTGACCAAATTGTGTCCAAAAAGATGTGTACTATTTCCCATAAAATCTAGCCTTATATCTTATACTTTTAAATGTTGCACTTTAAGTGTGAATGTTCATGATAAAAACAATGAACCAATAGCTATACTTGAATTAAAATCTAGCGACAAAAAAATATCAAATAGAGATATAATTGCTCAAGCTTTTAGATACAAAAATGAAAAACTAGAAGCTTTAGTTGCAGATAGCATAAATAAAATTGGTAGCTTGGTTTATAAGCTTTGGGGAAAAGGGGACAGGTACAATTAAATAATCTTAAGTTTGAATATTTCATCATAATAACAAATATAAAAAGATAAATTTCAATATTTTTACAATCAAATAAAATTTAGATATAATGCAAATATATTAAAAATGGAGTATATATTATGACAATGCCTATGAACATACATCCTAAGTATATTACAAATGATGATGGAGAAAAACTATCTGTAGTTTTATCTATTGAAGAATTTGAAGAGATTTTAGAAGACTATGAAGATTTAGCAATAGTAGCCCAAAGAAAAGATGATAAACTAACATCACATGAAGACTTTTTAGAGGAACTTAAACAAGATGGAATCATTTAGTATAAAATGGAAATCATCAGCAAAAAAAGAACTTAAAAAGATTGATAGAACTGAAATATTAAAAATATTAAGTGAAATTGAAAAACTATCCCAAGAACCATATCCTACAAACCACAAAAAACTTTTAGGTACAGAACATATTTATAGAATTAAAATAGGAAACTATAGAGTAATCTATTCTATTGAAAATGATGAATTGATTATTGAAATTATTCGGATAAGACACAGAAAAGAAGTTTATAGAAATTTCCCATAATATACTGCCATATATTTATATAGTTTCTAAGATTTCAAAAGTGATTGAACCACAACAGTTTAAAACTCATAAACACTATCTATTTAGACAATTAGAAAAATTATTTTACTAAAATACAAACTAATAGTTTATATGAATACAGCCAACCATACTGTAGGATTGGCTGTATATATTACTTGATGTTTCTGATGGGCTTTTATATTTAAAGAATCATTTTTATTTAAATTGTAAATTGTACCATCATCATAGAGTATTTTTGCATTCCCTTCTATCACTAATACAAACTCATCTTGGTCTTGATCGTACCAATAATCTTTTGGGGTAGTTTGTCCATACGATATAATTCTTTCTATTTTTACAGTATCATTTGATACTATAGTTTCAAAAATTTCATCTTTTGAAGTTTGAGATATATTTTCTAGCAAATTAAATATTTTATTTTTATCATTCATTTAAAATCCTCGTAACACTTTTGGAATCAAAGCATCATCACCATATTTTAAAGCTTCTTCTATTTGTGTTATGAGTTTCTTTTTATCTTTTGGAAGAGTTCCTGATAGTTGTAATGCATTTGATGCATGATTTGATCTAAATATTACTTTATTTTGAGGATTTAATTGTCTCAATAAATCTTTTTGTTCGTTGAGTATCTCAATATCGTTAAGAGGAGTAAAAGTATCAAAGTTTTTGTAAAAGTTCTCTTTGACATCATCTTCTAGTCCTAGTTGGAGTGTTGAGAGATAGTTTATTTTTGTATTATTTATTATATTTGCAGTATTTTTTATATGTTGTTTGGAAAAAGCAATACCACCAAGTCCTAAAATAACAGTACTAGATACTTTGATATTAGCATCATATACCATACTGAGTGAATCTATAATCTTTTGAACTGTTACACCTTTATTAATCTTTTTTAGTAAAATATCATCACCTGTTTCTATTCCATAATAAAAGAGATTGAGATAATTTTCTTGTAATATTTTTAGTTCTGTTGGAGTTTTTGATAAAATATTCTGAGCTGATGCGTATGTGGATACTCTTCTTATTTTTGGAAATGCTTTTCGGATGTAGTTTAAAATTTTTAAAAGATAAGAAGTGTTTAAAGAAAGTGCATCTCCATCAGCCAAAAATAATTTAATAGCATTTGGATAATTGAAAGATAATCTATCTATATCACTATAAATATTTTCTAGTTCTCTTACTTTATATTTTTTAGATTTGTACATACTACAAAAACTACAGCTGTTGTGACTACATCCTAAAGTAACTTGTAGTATTAAGTTATTTGCCTCAGCTGGTGGTCTAAAGAGTGGATAGGAGTAATCTAACATTGTAGTTACTTTGTTTTTTTTACTACAATAGATTGTTTCATCATTTTATAAAGTTCATAACTATCATTTAAAAATTCATCATATTTTAGTATTTCAAAACCTTCATCACAAAACGTTTTTAACTCTCCTGCTTTTAGTAAAAATTCTGGGTTTGAACTTGGTTTTTCATTTATTTTATGATCCATATATGTTTCAATAAAAAGGATTCCATCTTTTTTAAGAGCTTTTAGAAGCTTAGGTATAAGAGTTCTATCTAAGAAATTTGTCATCACTATAAAGTCATAACTATTTGATGTGGGAATATAGTCATCTAAATCTATAAGTTTAGTGGTTATGTTTTTATAGTCTAGATTATTAAGAGTATTTAGTGCTACTTGCGAGATATCTAAAGCTTCCACTTTAAAATCTTTTTTAGCAAGATAAATAGAATTTCTACCTGTACCACAAGCTATCTCAAGAGCATTTGTACCTTCTATTTTATCTATGATTTGAACTAATCTTTTACATGGTTCTCTATGTTGTAGTAACGCAGGAGTATTTTGGTATTTTTTATCCCATTTAATTTTGTCTTCTTGTGCCATAAGTAACTCTTTTTATAATTATTTTACAAAATTATAGTCATTTTTTAATAAAATTTCTTTATAGATTGTAGGCATAATCACAATACAATAATTCTTTAAAATAATCATTTTTTAAGCTTATATTAATATTATTAAGAACAATCATATCACAATTGTAACATTTCGTTACAAAATAAGCTAAATTTATCAACTGTTTATAAAATATACATATAAATTATTTAAATTTTCAATAATTTCATATAGAATAATGACGTTAAAATTTTAAAATTTAGGAGTTAAAATGAGAAGAAAATTATTGAAAATATCGCTTACAGCAATAACGCTTTGTGCTATTACTGCAGCAGCTGGAACATTAGAAAATGTTAAAAAAGCTGATATGCTTAAATGTGGTGTGAATACAGGACTTCCTGGCTTTTCAGAAGTTGGTAGTGATAAAAAATGGAAAGGTTTAGATGTAGATGTATGTCGTTCAGTTGCAGCAGCTGTCTTAGGTGATGCAACAAAAGTAAAATTTATACCTCTAACTGCAAAAGAAAGATTTACAGCACTTCAAAGTGGTGAGATAGATATTTTATCTAGAAATACAACTTGGACTGCATCAAGGGATTCTTCTTTAGGTCTTAACTTCGCAGGAGTAATTTACTACGATGGTCAAGGTTTTTTAGTATCTAAAAAGCTAGGTGTAAGAAGTGCAAAACAACTTGATGGTGCTTCTGTTTGTATTCAAGCTGGTACTACAACAGAACTAAACCTTGCAGACTATTTCAATACAAATGGTATGAAATACAACCCAATCACTTATGATACAACAGATCAAGTTTCAAAAGGTTTTGAATCTGGACGTTGTGATCTTATCACTTCTGACGCTTCTCAACTATATGCATTAAGAACAAAATTTAAAAATCCAGATGATTTTAAAGTATTACCTCAAATCATCTCAAAAGAACCTCTAGGTCCACTTGTAAGACAAGGTGATGATGTATGGTTTAATATTGTTAAATGGTCATTAAATGCTATGAAATCAGCAGAAGAATATGGTATCTCATCTGAAAATGTAGATACTTTAATGAAAACTTCTAAAAATCCAGAAGTTAAAAGAATTTTAGGTGTATCTGGTAAAATAGGGGAAGACTTAAAACTTAATTCTAATTGGGCATACAATATTGTAAAACAAGTAGGAAACTATGGTGAATCATTTGAAAGAAATGTTGGTAAAAAATCTCCACTTAAAATCAGTAGAGGACTTAACAATCTTTGGACAACAAAAGGTGGACTACAATATTCACCTCCATTTAGATAATTTACTTTATAAAACTTAAGAATTTTTCTTAAGTTTTATATCTTTTTGCAAATCAAGAAAAAGATATATTTTGATACTTTTTTTTGTTGATTTACAATTTTAATCAATTTTATATATTGATAAAGGAACAATTTGGCTATTTTTTATAATAAGTTATTTCGAGATATACTTTCACAATTAATAATTGTTGTACTTCTCGTACTTTTTTTGTGGTATATTATCACAAATTTACTCTACAATATTGACCATAGAGGAATTACAACAGGATTTGACTTTTTTAATCATGTAGCAGGTTTTGGGATTTCAGAAACACCGATTGCCTACAATGATACAAAATCAACTTATTTTGATGCATTTTTAGTTGGTCTTATCAATACCTTAATAGTATCTGGTGTTGGTATCATATTTGCCTCAATACTCGGTCTTTTAGTGGGAGTTGCTAGACTTTCAAAGAATTATATTGTTTCAAAAGTAGCTTTGGCATATATTGAATTTTTTAGAAATATACCATTATTACTACAAATTTTATTTTGGTACAATGTTGTTTTAGCAACTCTTCCTAGTCCTAGACAAAGTTTAGCTTTTGCTGCAAGTACTTTTTTAAATAATCGTGGTTTATACATACCAAAACCTCTTTTACAAGATAGCTTTAATATAGTTGCAATAGCTATTGTTCTTGCTTTTTTAATAGCTATATATTTTATAAGATGGGCAAATAAACGATTTGAAGATACAGGAAAAGAAACTACTCTTTGGCCTTGGTTAATTATTATAATTATTGGACTACCTCTAGTGGTATTTAATATTGTAGATACACCTGTAATCATTGACAACCCAGCACTTACAGGGTTTAATTTTAGTGGAGGGATGCGTTTTAGTCCAGAATTTTTAGCTTTAGCTTTTGCTTTAAGTATCTATACTGCATCACTTATAGCAGAAGCTGTAAGAAGTGGGATAGAAGCTGTAACAAAAGGTCAAAAAGAAGCTGCTGCTTCATTGGGATTGAATGGATATCAATCTTTAAAGTTAGTTGTACTTCCTCAAGCTATACGAATATCTATACCTCCAATATTGGGGCAATATTTAAACTTAATAAAAAATTCAAGTTTAGCAACAGCTATAGGTTATCCAGAAATTGTAACAGTATTTAGTGGTACTGTATTAAATCAAACTGGTCAAGCAATTGAAATCATTACAGTAACTATGGCTGTATATTTAACTATTAGTTTATCAGTTTCTTTACTTTTAAATATAATAAATAAAAAACTAGAGATAAAGGAGAGATAATGGCAGTTTATGAAATAAAAGCAGAACGACCAGCTCCTTCAAATTTACGAGGTCCATTTCATTGGATGAAAGAAAACTTATTTGCAACGCCTATGGATGTCATCCAAACTGTAGTGATATTTTTATTTTTATTTTGGATAATACCACCTTTTTTAGACTGGGCAATTTTTAACGCTTCATTTTTAGGTGATACAAAAGCAGATGCAACAGGAACAGGGGCAAATTGGATATATATTAAAGAAAAACTAGATATGTTTATCTATGGTTTCTATCCAGAAGAAGAGATATATAGAGTGAATATTGTATTTGGATTATTTTTTGTGACAGTGATATTTTTTAAATATATTGCACGTACTTTTACACAAAAAGCTTTTATATTTTTAATTTATCCTCTTATGGCTTTTGTATTAATCAAAGGTGGATATTTTGGATTTGTAGATATTCCTACAGATAAATGGGGTGGTTTATTACTAACTTTAATTATAGCATCAGTTGGTATAGTTATCTCCATCCCCTTAGGAATAGTATTGGCTTTAGGGAGACAATCTGAATTACCAATTATTAAAAACTTAAGTGTAATTTATATTGAATTTATTAGGGGTGTTCCTATTATTACTATGCTATTTATGGGTTCAGTTTTATTACCACTATTTTTTGTAGATGGGGTAGAAGTTGATAAACTTTTAAGAGCTTTAATAGTAATAATTATGATAGAATCAGCTTTTATTGCAGAAGCAGTAAGAGGAGGGCTTCAGTCAATTCCAAAAGGGCAATATGAAGCTGCTGATTCACTTGGACTTGGATATTGGAAGAAAATGATATTTGTGATACTTCCTCAAGCTTTAAAAGTAGCATTACCAAATTTAGTTGGTATCTCTATTGAGCTATTTAAAGATACTTCTTTAGTAATGATTATTGGATTATTTGATTTACTTTCTATGGTACATTTAACTTCTAATGATTCAAATTGGTTAGGTATGGAAACTGAGGGATATGTTTTTGTTACATTTGTATATTGGATAATTTGTTATACAATGTCAAAGTATAGTATGATTTTAGAAGATAGATTTAATACAAATAATAAGTAAGGTTTAAACAAATGAATGAAGAATATATAATAGAGATAAATAATTTAAATAAATGGTATGGTGACTTTCATGTTTTAAAGGATATTAACCTTAAGATTAAAAAAGGTGAAATTGTAGTTATTTGTGGACCAAGTGGAAGTGGAAAATCAACTATGACTCGATGTATGAACTATTTAGAACAGTTCCAAGAGGGAGAACTTATAGTTAATGGAACTACATTAACAGATGATATAAAAAAAATAAAACAAGTAAGAAGTGAAGTAGCTATGGTATTTCAACACTTTGAACTTTTTCCACATTTAAGTATTTTAAGTAACCTTATTTTAGCACCAATGCATGTACACCATATACCTAAAAAGAAAGCAATTGAAATTGCAATGCAATATCTTGAAAGAGTAAATATAGCAGATCAAGCAGACAAATACCCAAATCAGCTAAGTGGTGGACAAAAACAACGTGTTGCAATAGCAAGAGCTTTATGTGCAAATCCAAAAATTATGCTTTTTGATGAACCAACATCAGCACTAGACCCAGAGATGATTAGTGAAGTACTTGATGTTATGATGGAACTTGCAAATGAAGATAAAACAATGATATGTGTAACTCACGAGATGGGTTTTGCAAAAAAAGTTGCAGATAGAGTAATTTTCATGGATGAAGGTCAAATCATTGAAGAAAATACCCCTGAAGAGTTTTTTAATAATCCCAAAAGTGATAGGTTGAAACTTTTCTTAAAACAAATTTTATCACATTAATATATAATTCAATTTATGATTTTAGAATTTGCTGAATATATAGGTATTACTGCATTTACCTTTAGTGGTTTTTATATTGCAGTAAGACATAACCTTGACCTTCTTGGTATATTTATAGTATCTTTCTTAACCGCACTTGGAGGTGGTCTTATGAGAGATACCATTGTAGGTATTGCACCTATTTCACTCACTACTATTTATCCAATACTCATTGTATTTGTCATAGTGAACTTACTAATATTATTTAATCTTCACAGAAAACAAGAATATGATAGAAAACCTATTTTTATAGTAGCAGATAGTATTGGTCTTACATCTTTTTCAATTTCAGGAGCTATGATTGCTATTAATAGTGGATATGAGATACCAGGGGTAATTATTTTAGCTTTTATCACTGCTGTTGGTGGTGGTATTTTACGAGATATTCTTATAAATGAAATACCTTATATACTTAAAGGTGGTTTTTATGCTATGGTCTCTATAATTATTGGAGTAATAATCTATATTTTAAATTATTTTAATAGTTTAGAATTTCTTTACATCTCAATAGTTTTTATTTTTGGTGTAGTTTTAAGACTAATTGCTTTTTACCAAAACTGGGAACTTCCCAATATTTATAATAAGAAAGTATAATGAATAATAAATATAAAAAAATATATATTCTTACAAATGAATTAGAAGATAAAGTATTATTGGACTTAAAGCAATTTTTTATAGATAACTATAAAAAAGAAACTATATTAATAACACCAAATGATGAACATATTGATTTTAATAAACAAAATATCTATTTTTTGTATCTTGATGATAGCTCAATCAAACAATTTATCAAAGAGCATTTAGAACTCGCTATAAATATAGCAATTTTACCAAATGATAAATCAACAGATTCTATACTAAGATATGGAATATCAAAAGATATTTATGAAGCTATTGAAGATAGTTTTAATGACAAATTAAGAGTAAATGATCAAATACTTTTATGTAACGGTGAAGTAGTATTCAAAAAACTCTCTATCGGAAATGTGCAAAATTTACAAAAAAATATCTTTAAAATGTCTTTTTATGAAAGTATCAAAGATTTTTTTATAAATTTAAGAAATTTAAAATACCAATCTATAACAGTAACAACGGCAAAAGAAAATAGCACACAAACAGTTGCTACTGGTATTTTAGTTTTAGAAGACTATACTATTTTTAATACCTTAAAAACAGTTGGTAACTCCTCTTTTCATGATGGAAGACTCAATGCTTTTATAATAGCTCCATTTAGTTTAGTTTCTTATATTTATTATCTTATAGTTGTCTTTTTATATCATAAGTTTTCATTAGGGAAACTACCAAAAGATATAGGATTTATTAGTTCACAAAAACTTAAAATATCTAGTAATCAACCTTTTGATTTTTCTATTGATGATACGGCCCTCAGTGCAGAAGAGATGAGTATAGAGGTTTTTCAAAGTAATCTTCAAATAAGTTATGGTAGAAAATTTCAAAATGCAATAGATGAAAAAAATGAGATAGAAGATAAAGAACAAATAAATATAAATCATCTACCAAAAGGGGAGATAAATGAACTTCTAATAAAAGGAAAAGTTCCTTTTTTTAGAAAAGCAAGTGATGAAGATATGAAAGATACACTTAGTGCATTAAGAGATAGTTCAAAAGTCTCTTCTATTTTTATTACCCTTATGATTTTAAGTACACTCTTAGCTACAGTGGGTATTTTTCAAGATTCTACCCCTTCTGTTATTGGTGCTATGATTTTAGCTCCATTAATGACACCAATTATCTCTCTTTCAATGGGTGCAGTAAGAAGTGATAAAAATATTATCAAAAATAGTACAATTAGTTTACTACTTGGTATTATAAGTGCTTTGTTTTTCTCTGCTATTTTAACAATATTTTTGCCTTTAGATATTGTAACTACACAAATGAGTTCAAGAATAAATCCAAATCTTTTAGACCTCTTCGTAGCAATTTTTTCTGGAATTGCTGGAGCTTATGCTATGTCAAAAGAGGAGGTTGCTAAGTCTTTGGCTGGAGTTGCTATTGCTGTTGCATTAGTACCACCATTAGCTGTAACTGGTATAGGAATAGGGTGGGGAAATATAGATATAATATATGGTTCTTTTTTATTATTTCTTACAAACTTTATTGGGATGATTATTGCTGCTTCAATAACTTTTATTATTTTAGGATTTGCCCCTATTCATAGAGCGAGAAAAAGTCTTATATATTCTATGATTATGTTAGTAATTGTATCTATACCATTGATTTTTTCATTTTATTCATTGATACTTCAAAGCAATGACTACGAAAAAATAAAAAACTTACAAAAACTTATAATCAATAATAAAAACATTGAAATAAAACTACACAATATAAATTCAACAGCAAAATATGTTACTATTGATTTGGATATTGTATCAACATCCCATCTTAGTGATTTTGAATATAATATGTTAAAAAAACAGTTAGAAAAAAAGATGAAAAAAGATGTTATTTTACAAATCACTCCAAAAATAGTTATTAAATAAAGATGATGAGTATTTTCGGATTATTAATACTTAAAAATTAATGTATTATAAAAGAGAATTTAAAACAGCATTTACCACTTCTATCCCAGTAATGATGGGATATGGAGTACTTGGCTTTGCTTTTGGTCTTTTGATAACAAGTTTAGAATATCCTTGGTATTTAGCTTTAATTATGTCTATATTTATTTATGCTGGAGCTTTACAGTTTTTAGCAGTAGGTTTTTTTGGTGCAAAATTAGGTTTATTTGACATATTTATTACGACTATTTTTGTAAATATTCGACAATCTTTTTATGGTCTTTCTGTACTTAAAAAATTTAAAAAAAGTGGAAAGCTCAAACCATATCTTATTTTTGGACTTACAGATGAAACCTATGCACTTTTAACAACTATAAAAGAAGATAATCGATTAAACAAAAAGTGGTATTACTTTTATCTTACAGCACTTAATCAAAGTTATTGGATAAGTGGTACAGTTTTAGGGGCATTGTTTGGTTCTATAGTAAAGTTTAATACAAATGGTTTAGAGTTTTCTTTAACTGCATTATTTGTTGTACTTACTATTGAACAATATAAAGAAAATAAAAACTTTACTCCATTTTTAATAGGTATAATAACTTCAATTATAGCTATTGTAACTGTACCTATAAATAATATGCTTATAGTTGCTATTTTATGCTCTCTATTAGGGATGTTTTTATTAAGAAAAAGGCTTGAAAATGTCAACTAATGAGCTTTATATGGCTATAATAGTAATGACTTTTGCAAACTTTTTAACGAGAGTTTTTCCATTTTTATTTTTTGTTAAACATGAACCACCAGCTTGGGTTGTTTTTATAGAAAAAAACTTTCCACCTATTATTATGACAATATTGATATTTTATACTTTAACTAGTGTAGATTTTACAACCGCACCCTATGGGATGAAAGAGATAATTGCTATTGCTTTAACAGCTTTTTTACATATACGATTTAATAATTACTTAGTTTCTATTTTTATTGGAACTATATTTTATATGGGACTAGTGCAGTTTATTGTATAAAATCATAGATAAATTAACTATAAAAAGTATGAAGGGAAAAAATGGACTTTTAGAAAAACTACTTTATTTTGCTTTAGAATCTATGTCTAAAAGATACCCTATTATACTATATTAATTTATCGATTTTTAGATAAAATAAAATATGAACTTAAAAGCTTTAGAAAATACCTTATTTGAAAATATTGATTATACAAATTTTTAAGAGTATTAAGGACACAAATGGAACAAGCAAATAAAAATATCTTCTATATCTTAATGTTTTTTGCGATGATAGGGTGGGGTGCTTCATGGGTAAATGCAAAAATATTAAGCTTATATATCAATGAATTTGAGATGGTATTTTTTAGATTTTTAATAACTGCAATTACTATGGTGCCTATAATTCTATTTTTAAAAAAATCATTTAAAATCAATATAAAGGATTTTATATTAGTCATAGTCACATCTATAGTATTTATAGCATATATGAAGTATTTCTTTTTGGGTACAAAATTTGGTACAGCTTCACTTGGAGGAGCATTTGTAACTACTTTGATACCTATAAATACATTTTTAATTTTAGTACTTTTTAGGGCAAAAGAACTAGTAAAAAAAGATATAATTGCACTTTGTATTGGAGCTATTGGAGTTTTAACTATGATAAACATCTGGGAGTTTGATACTCAACAGATATTTGTAAAACAAAATTTATATTTTATTTTAGCTTCTTTTCTTTGGCCTATAGTTACAATTTTAAGTGCGAAATCTACAAATATATCACCTATTGTTTTTACATTTTATTTATATATAGTAACAGTGATTTTAGATACAATATTTTTTATAGATTTTAACACTATTAACTATGCAAGTTTTGATTCTATATTCTGGATAAATATTTTTAGTATTGCTATTTTGGCTTCAACATTTGCAAATACTATATATTTTTTAGGTGTAGAAAAACTTGGGAGCAGTGAAGTGAGTTCATTTATATTTTTAGTACCATTTGCTGCTATTTTATTGAGTGTTGTTTTTTTAAAAGAAGAGATTAGTATATCTATCATTATTGGTACAATATTGACTTTAATTGCAGTAAAAATATTAAATAATATAAAAATATTTCAAAGAGGATACAACAAATGAAAAAAATAGCAGGAAAAATTAGAAAATGAATTTTCAACTGCTATGATAAAATTTGATATTATGAGTCATTTTAATTCAATATATAAAATAAGCTGATATATTAGTGTTAAACTACTCATATATAATCAGAATAAATTTTTGTAAACTTGTAGTATAATTCTAAGAAATATAAAAGGATTTAGAATGTATTGTAAAAATAGTGATG
>Ga0209345_10000915_pt1 | contig 37758 bp, 29 predicted proteins | sample Cruoilmetagenom7_FD_187294 | JGI IMG/M metagenome (GOLD analysis project Ga0209345, IMG submission 187294) | Oil polluted marine microbial communities from Coal Oil Point, Santa Barbara, California, USA - Sample 7 (SPAdes) (version 2) | ecosystem: Environmental > Aquatic > Marine > Oil seeps ...
ATTCTAGAATAATGTTTAATTGCCTGGGGTGTGTCTTTATTGTTTAATGCAGTTTCACCTTGTTTGTATATAGAAAGAGCTAACTTGTCAGTGTATTTAGCCTTTTGCTTTCGGTTGTTTTTATTTGATTGAATGAGCTTGTTATATAAAGACTCCGATTCAGAATAGTCTTTAAGGTTAAAGTATGATTCGGCTTTAAGGCTACTAATGTAGTTAGCGTTTTTACCCGAATTATTTTTAATGTAAATATCTGCTAGCTCTATCGTTGTTTTATAATTTAAAGATTTATAAGCAAGCTCAGCAGCGTGTAACACAATTTTGTGTGTCATTTTATCTGTAGGGTATTTCTGCGCGTATTTTAAAGAATATGTAATATGTTTTTTAAGGTAGCTTTTGTCTTGAGTTATTAATTTGTCACTAACTAATATAGATGCATATGCAGATTTTTTATGAACTATCAGATCATTATCATAAGCTGAAAGCTCATAGTATTTTAATGCCTGTTTATACTTTTTGTTTTGTGACTGCAGCTCAGCATATAGGAAATAAATGTTATCTTGCTGGGCATAGGCACTATAATGTTTCAGGTAACGTTTATACCAGTTTTCTGTTGTTTTGTAGTCGCTAACCTTAGCTGATTTTTGATATTTGTTGTGGTAATAACCGGTCATTAAAACGACATATTTTTTTAGTGAGCGTCTTATTGCCCTGTTAATACTTGAATTTTCATTCTGATTTTTCCAATATTTACTTGAAGGGTTGTATTGGAGGTAGAAATCATCTATAGCACCATATACTTTATTAGTGAATCCACTGTTCTTCCATATCTCAATTATTTTAAGGTGCGAATAAGGAATGTTATCTGATTTTGGATAATATTTAATAAACTGTTGATGCGTGTTTACAGCATCAGAATATCGTTCCTGTTTTAAATATATATCAGCTACCATGGAGTATGTGTGATAGGTGTATATGAAATCGGGTTGATCTTTAAAGTATTCATATAATGGTTCTGAACCACCAAGGTATGAAAATGCCAGGCCTATAGCACGAAAATACTCATCGAATTGCTCGCGCTCAGACTTATTGAGCTTCTCAAATTCAATAAAATCATGCCTTATAACAGCAGCAAGAAAATCATCTACAGAATCGGTATAGTATTGTTGTTTAAAACGTGCCCAACCACGTTTAAATAGCGATTTTTCATAAAATATATCATTATCATTGGTAACAATTACCTCAGTGTAAGCATATTCAGCCGTGCTGTAGTCTTTATATGAAAATGCATCTTCAGCAATACGGAATTGAGCTTCTACATATAACGGGCTTTTAGGATGTTTTTCAGACAATGTAGTTAAGGCATCAATAGATTTCTGATGTTCACCTCTTTGATCATAAGCTTTGGCTATCTGGTATAGTAATGTGTCATTGTTTTTTGCCTTAGGAAATTCTCTTAGTGATGTACTTAGTAAGTTTATTGTTTTATCCAGACGAGAATTAAACACTTTATCGTCAAATTCATCCTTCTCCTGAGTACTTAACATTTCCTGTTTTTGTAATAATTTGTCACTATAACTAAACTCTAGCTCTGCTAGTCGACTTAATGCATCGAGTCTTCCTTTATCATCGGCATCTGCACTACTAAGATAACTCGTGTAAGCCTCACGAATCTCTTCATTAGTCTTAGGCTTTATGAAGATTTTCTCTTTTTTTTCATGAGTAGTTGATACATCAATATCGGCTAAACTATTCGATTTTTCTTCCGAGTTACATGCCGACAACAGTATTATAAGGCTTAGCAATATGCCTGGTTTAAATTTTATGCTCATATCTAGTTGCTCGCCTCATTAGTATTATCATATAGGCGAGCCAGACCGTATCGTGATTGGTTCAGGTAACTTTTTAAAAATTTCACTCTTTCGTTGACCAGGGTACTAATGATGTCTTTGTATGTATTATTATATGAGGCTAAGAGACGTATTGTTTTAGTTTTTAACGATTTATTTTTGGTGGATTTTCTTAATTCTTCAAGAAGTTTGAAGTTATTTAAAAACGCAACAGGGAACAAACTACCATAGTCGAAGCTATTGTCCTGAATTACAATTTCAGATGTGTTTTCGTTGTAACTCATAGAATTAAAATTTACATGTTCAGGTGAAATGCTTTTGAGCGTTTTTATTCGAGCCTGATAATATTGCATAGCTTCTGTATAACTTGAGGTGACTGTTAGTTCTTGCTGTAATTTTTCGTAAACATAGGGGACAATCAGATAAGACTCTTCGACAGATAAATCAAATGTTTTTTTATCTTTTAAAATTGAAAGCGCATTTAAACCGCCAATATAATCGCCCTGGCTGGTAGCCGTTAAGCCTATGCCTAATAGTGCCCTGTTAGTATATCGACTGGTTAAACCTATATGCCTGAAAGCGTCTCGGGCATCACGAAAATACTCGCGTTGTAATAACGCGTATCCTAATACCAGATATAACCGGTTTGTTAATTCATCTTTATTGGATTTTTTAGAATAATCAATTTGTTGCTTTATTTTAATCTGGGCATCTGTCCACCAGCCTTGTCGTATATTTGCGATAGCAGTATTGAGTTGTGCATAACTATAGTATTTTGAGTTTTTTTGTAATTTATCATAGCTACCGATAGCTTCACGGTGTTTTTTAAGGTGTTGTAGTGCGGTACCATTTAGAAGATATGCATAACTGGCATTGTCTTCGGATAGCTCAGTAAATATGCCGCTTAGTAATTTGTTTACCTGTTGCCATTCATCGCGCTGTGCATGATATTTTGCAAATATAAACTGAACAGTGGCTAAAAGTGACTTATCACCTTCATTTTTAATGCTTTGGAAAAGCGAATGAGCTAAATTCCAGTCATTTTGGGCTAATAGTAATTCAATTATTTCAAATACAGCTTTTGTATCTAAGTTATTCTCAATGGTTTCTATATTGTAGTGAATTAGCTGTATGGCTGAGATTGACTGGTTTGAATCAGTTAGTTGTTTGGCTTTGCTCAGTAATTGATCAATATCAGATATTTTTTGATGACTTTTCCCCGTATAACTCGATTTATGACTGTAAAAGTCTGTAGAAAGCTTTTTAAAAGCAGCTTCCAAGCGTTGTATATCGTTATTTATAGCCTTAATATCAGCATGGGCTGGAAGGGCATTGAAAATGATCAGAGGGAGCAGGCAAAGGCTGTATGAGGCCCGTTTGAACCAGTTGGTCATCTAGTAATTCCATTTATTCAACTTTGGGTCAATTATTAAAAAAATCAGTGAGTTATTTAATAATTTAAACGCTTTCGAGTTCTCGAAATATACCATTTTGGGGATTTTGTGGCAAACTACTTACTCACGAAATATTATCAGAGCTAAAAGCTGTGTCAGTCGATATTTGACATCGAGCTCAAGTGGAAGGGGAATAATATTACTCTCATGATTGTTTGGTTCTGTGATGATGACTAAATTTTAAACAACAAATACCATGCGCATATTTCGTGAGGTATACGCATAGTGTTCTACAGACTATTACAGTCGTCTCAATTTAAGCCTTAATCAATGTTGTTGAGTAGAAGCTTCTAGCACACAACATGCTAAATCATGCGAACTACGTGCAAGGTCATCTACTGATAGTAAACCCACCATTGTTTCGCTATGGTCTACCACAGCTAAACGACGAACGTGGTTACTAATCATTAAATTTGAGGCAACAGTGACATCCTGATCATCAAAACAGGTAGTCACATTTTTTGTCATGACTTCTTCTACTTTGGTCCAGCCAGCACCGCGTCCTGTAGCTATGACTTTGCAGCAAATATCTCGATCTGTAATCATCCCAACGAGTTTATTATCATCGATAACGGGTAATACACCAATATGCAGTTCATGCATCATATGAGCGGCTTCTTTTGTAGATGCAGTGGGAGCGATGTATTCTACATTAGTACTCATTATGTCTTTGATTTTGATTTTCATTTTCATTACTCCTAATATTTCATCAGGTTAATTAATAATTGATGCCTTAATGAATCGCCTGCGAACTCTCTAGAACAGCACCTGTAAGTTCACGCGAAACGTGCGCTAAATCATCAATAGAAATAATACCTGAAATAGAATCAGCATCATCCAAAACAGCAAGGCGACGAATATTATGAAGCTTCATGATTTCTGCAGCTTCATCGATATCCTGGTTTTCATTGCATGTAAAAACCTCTTTACTCATAACTTTTTGAACATCTGTAGATTGAGGATCACGACCTATGGCAATAGCGTATACACTAATATCACGGTCAGTGATGATACCAACTAGTTTGCCATCATCGACAACGGGTAATGCGCCGACATTGAGATTACTTAATGTTCTAGCCGTTGCTCTTAAAGATGATGTGGGTTTGATGGTTTCGACTTTAGTTGACATTATTTCTTGAACTTTCATGGTTATCTCCTTACAGCTATAGTAATTACTACATTGATAATGTATATAAACAATATTTACCTACCTGTATAACTTAATGAGCTAATTAGCATGTTGTTCTTTATCAAGTAAAATCGATATATATCAATGCTTTATCCAGTAATTTGAGTTTTTTCAACTAGCTGATTTTTAAGGGGGGAAGAGTTAGATTTTGGACCTTTAAGTTTATGCTGCGCTGCAGGTGTTATAACTATATAAGCGATTAATGCCTGATATATAGTTTTTATCAGTTATGAAGTGGAACTGTTATTAAAATAAAAACTTAGTAAGATTAAAGTGAGGCATTTATCAAGATAGACGACTGATAGTGACACTTAATTAATAAAGGTATTATTTTTTATTAATCAAATATTTTATTGAAATATGTAAAGGCCGTAACAAAAATTGTGCCGAATAAAACTAATATTGCAATCATAATGACATACTTTGTAGGAGATATATTTTTCGATGTGATTAAGCATGAATTATGAGGTGAATCAGGGTTGTAGTAAACCGCTGTGTTCTGACCTGATTTATACTTATCCATTAACTCATCAGCATCTTTTTTATCTGAAAAAACATTTGGAAATAAAGGGTAGAACTGGGTGCCTTTATAACTCTTTCTATCAACTGAGTAAGTGTATTCCAGGTTAATTTTATATTCTGTAAAACCTTTATTTGTAGACATTGATGAGATGGTATCGTTGCGAACCTTCACAATTTCAATAAAGTTTACCTCTCCTGTGGTTTCTACCCAATCTCGACTATTATAAAACATCCACAAAGTGGAAATTATGATAATAAATACTGTGGTAATAATGATATATAATGTCATGGTTGATGTTTTATCTGACAATAGCCCAGTTCCCATTGATTTTAGCGAAGTATAAACCTACATCAAAATACATTTCATCAGACTCGAGAATAACGGCCTCTTCATTGTTATCACGCATCATGTTTACTAGTCGATTATTTCCACAAATATTGAATTTCATTTTGCTCGAATCAATACCATCTATTTTAAGATCTTTTTGAGAGCGTAACCATTCATAGCTTTTAGTTGCTACCTCTGTAAGTCTTTCAACTGTTTTTCCTTCCGCTAAAGCATCATCCTGTATTTTAAATAATTGTAATTGTATCGCTTGTTCAGTGTTATTAAGGATGGCTTCTGCTAGTTTGTCAGCAATATTAATCATTTGTGATTTATCTTGTGAATTAATATTTTTAATTACTTCAGCATCATTCCATAACTTAGTTGTAATTGCGTTATCAATATTAAATTTAATACTTTTGGTAGTGGGGTATTTATCTTCTTGTTCTGGGGTAAATTGAATTGTTGCTAATGTTTTTAATGGTGTTGGAATGTCCTGTTTTTCATCATGCACGAATATAGTAGCACTAACGACAGGTGAGTAAGAATTTGATTCTTCGTATGGGTAAACGGTTATAGATAGAGTGTTTTCACCGTTTTTTAACCACATATTGACAGGTTCAGTAGTTATAAAGCCATCAGTTTCAAGGTTTTTTATAAATGGAATTTCATTTATTGAGATATTTGCAATTGCACCTTTCATTTCAACTTTAACATATTGTTTCGTGTTGTTAACTTGTTGGCTCATAGTATTCCCATGTAAAAAAATGCTTGTTAATATTAAGATTCTGAATAAATATGCATATTTCATAAATGTTTATGCTCGTTTTATCTAGGTAAAAGTTTCTTGTTTTCACTTTTGTATATTTCTATTTGCTTCCATGGTTCCCATTTCTTAGATTTAGTTTTAGATCGTATTTTAAAGTATCTCACTGTTGCTTTTGCAGTGCCTATGAATGGTGATAATAAAATATTAGTTTGCAAATATAAACCTGTTTTATCTAAAGACATAATGTCTTCACCTGTAACCTTTGCTTCACCAGAAATGGACAATGAAACTGATATAACATAGTCACTGCCAGCTCGTGCGAGTAATTCTAATGCTACTCCACCTTCCGTTGAAAATTTAGCCTCACCGGTAATTTCCTTGCTTCCATCCGAGTAAAACTTACCTGCTGGTTTTCCAGTTAGGGAGGCTTTGCAATTAGCAGCGGCCGATAGCTGAATATCGAGTAAGTGTTCTGCAGCCAATTTTGATATATTTGGAGGAATACCCGCTGCAGTTAGTGCCAGTGTTCCCATGCTTAGTATTATTTTAATTTCTAAGCCCAGTATGGGATTAAGTCCAAAGTCACTTGAAACGTTATAATATGCGCGCCAGTCCTGGTTTTCTTTCCATCCCCAGTTTGCTGAGAAACTACCAGTCGGAGCCGTAATCTTAGGCGCTAACTGAACAGGGCTCATATTAAAAATGCTCTTACCCCATGTTTCCCAGCCTTCATTAACTTTATCCGACCAGACTTTGAATATCGATAAGTCACCTTGAATGGTATAGTACTGGTTTGGGAAACATTCAACCTGCACTGTTTTAGCTGCATTATCACAGCCGTGGCCCTGAATGCTTAATGTTGTCGCGCTAGCATTTATAGGCCACTTATCAAGATTTTTACTGTCTTCACCTTCCAAAGTTACCTTGCTGCTACTTTTATTAACAAGTTGATTCGTTTCATCAGTAATATAAAAACAAGCGTCACTCTTATTGTTTTGTAGGTTAAGGCTACAATTAATTTCGTCTTTACCGGCGTATTCTTCTTTAAGGGTGACTTTAACACCCATTAATTCATACTCTTCCATTCGTGTTTTGTCTGGTGAGGGTACGACCTGTAATTGACCTTTATTGTTTTGAGAGCGATTATGAGAGCATTTCACATCTAGACTGTTGATAGTGCAGTTACACGTCTCTTTTTGAGTAGATGCTACGACAGCGCTTGTTGTTTCAGGTCCATTACCCGCATCTTTATCGCCATGAAGAGTCTTATCTGATTCTTTGTCGTCATTTGTAGGAGGCGAGGCAAACCTATCTACAATTACAATTATCTCACCTGAATCAAGGCCAGTGGCGAGTAAATCTAATTTACCTTCTGAGTCAGCAACTGTAGATGATAATTCTAGTTCTTTTACTAATTCTTCTAGCTTATCGTTATCAGGCGATAATTCAGACAAATATTCTTTTGCTTCAACCTCACTATTAAATGTTTTTACTTCTTTAGGGCTGCTAATTAGTAGTGTGCTAGCTTTGGTAAAGGTGTGTCTATTTTTACTTTTATCTGTTACACATCTTTTTTCTGGTGGATGGTCAGAGTAACCAGGTATGTCTATTTTAAACGCTTTAACTTTTCCTCTTTGTAAAAGTTCAGCGATTTCATTTTTTAGCTGTATCTCATTTTTAAGAAGTTTCTTTACTAGTGCTTCAGAATTATAAATTTTGCCCCAGAAACTGACAGGGACGATTAAATTATTGATAAATTGGCTAGCCTGGGAGTTGCTGCGAAACAATTCAGCTGTTAGTGCTTCAGGTGCGGGCTTATCTTTGCTGGTTTGAATTTTGTAGTGTTGGCCGAAATGGTCTTTTACTAGCTGGCTGTTTATTAACATAGCTTCCCTGAATCTTATATGGCGACTGATTATTCCTTTGGGGTATATTAACAATTATTTCTAGTAATTTCATTGAATTAGGTCTAATTCCTTTGTATAAATCTATTTGTGCTTTTAACTAAAAATGATTCTAATGCCTTATCCGTTGGTTATTCTAGCGTATTGTCTATTTTAACTATTGCTATTATATTATAATTCTATTTAAGTATACGCAATATCTTATTGATATATATAGAAATATGAATCGCATTGTAAGTGAGGTTAATCAGTGGGACTCAGGTGCAGCTGAAACTATATAAATTAACGGTTAAGAGAAGTTTGTACCGTGAATCTATTGACGTTATAGCTATAGATTCACGATACATACACAATATTTACCTGATTATTAACTTATCTGGTAACTAAACTTACCTTCATCATCTACAGCTACATGCAATTTGTTTATTTCTTCAGCATTCGCTAAGCGACTTAAACATTCAGATGCCATTTCAGGCAGCATGGTACGGGTAAGAATGTTTTCAATATTCCTTGCGCCCGTATCAACTTCCTGGCTTCTGGCTACAATATGTAACATCAAATCTTCATCATAGCTAAATTCTGCGTTGTAGTGCCCTTTAATGCGCTTTTCGATTCGATTCATATTGATCTTACATATCTTCAATAAATCTTCGTCACTTAGCGGATAGTAGGGGATAACAGTGGTTCTGCCGAGGAATGCGGGTTTGAAATACTGCAACAACTGAGGACGAAAGTTATCTATCAAAACATCTGGTTCTGGCAATTCTTCGCCAGCCGCACACATGGCACGAATATGTTCTTCACCCGCATTTGAGGTCATTATGATTACTGTATTTCGAAAATCAATATCACGGCCTTCACCATCTTTTATAGTGCCCTTGTCCAGGAGGTTATAAAATATATCCTGCACACCTGGGTGAGCTTTTTCCATTTCATCAAGTAAAATCACACTATAAGGCTTTCTACGAACCGCTTCTGTAAGCACTCCACCTTCACCAAAACCGACATAACCTGGAGGAGAGCCTAGTAACATGGAAACTTTATGCTCTTCTTTAAATTCTGACATATTAATGGTGGTGATATTTTGTTCACCTCCATAGAGAAGATCAGCAACAGCGAGTGCGGTTTCTGTTTTACCTACACCACTTGAACCTACTAAGAAAAACACACCGATGGGTTTACGAGGGTCTGTTAAGCCTGCTCGTGAAGTACGAATGGCTTGTGCGATAGCATCAAGGCCGTGTTTTTGACCGATAACGCGTTGACCTAGAACATTGGTTAGATCAAGAATATTATTGATTTCATCTGAAACCATTTTACCTACAGGTATGCCTGTCCAGTTTGCAACAACTTCAGCTATCGCCTGGCTATCTACATTAACCTGTATTAGTGGGTCTTCGCCCTGTAATTCGGTTAAGGCGTCCATTTTCTGGTGTAGCTCAGACTTTATTTTTTCACGATCGACATCATCTAACTTTTTAGGAGCGCCATCTTTTTTTAACGCTTCATCTGATAAGTCCTGCGCATGAAAATCGTCTTCTATTTTGCCCTGGAGTTCGTGAATTTCACCGACAACAGCGAGTTCTTTTTCCCATTGAGCGGTTTGTACTTGGAGTTCTTTTTCAAGTTGTTCTTTTTCTGCGATGATTTCAGTAATGCGCTCATCACAATTTCCTAACGTCGCATTTTCACGTTGTAGTGAAGTGATATTGGTTTCATGCTGGGTAATTTGTCGACGTGTATCTTCTATTGCTGCGGGTGTAGTGCTCTGGCTTAAAGAGACTCTTGCACATGCCGTGTCAAGTAAACTCACGGATTTATCCGGTAGTTGTCGAGCCGTAATATAACGACTGGATAATTTGACTGAATCTATTATTGCTTCATCCATAATGCGTACACCATGATGGTTAGCCAGCATAACTGAAATTGAGCGCATCATATTTATCGCCTTAGTTTCATCAGGTTCTTCTATTTTAACTACCTGGAATCGACGTGTTAGTGCGGGGTCTCTCTCAAAGTACTTTTTATATTCTGCCCACGTTGTTGCAGCAATAGTGCGTAACTCACCACGTGCTAATGCAGGTTTTAATAAGTTAGCTGCATCTCCCTGACCTTCTTTTCCACCTGCGCCAATTAAGGTGTGAGCCTCGTCAATAAACATAATGATAGGTTCAGGCGAGGCTTTAACTTCGGCAATAACCGACTTTAATCTATTTTCAAATTCACCTTTAACACTTGCTCCAGCTTGTAATAAACCAAGATCGAGGCTACGCACAGAAACGCCTTTTAACATATCAGGTACATCACCAGATACAATACGTAGAGCAAAGCCTTCAACTACAGCGGTTTTTCCAACACCTGCTTCGCCGGTAAGAATGGGGTTGTTCTGACGACGCCGAGTTAAGATGTCAATGATTTGTCTGACTTCTTCATCACGACCCAGTACGGCATCAATTTTTCCGTTTTTAGCATCTTCAGTCAGGTTAATCGTAAATTTATCAAGTGAAGGTGTGCTTGTTGGTCCAGTGGGCGCTGCACCATCTGAAGATGATGTATCACCCACATCTGCAGATACTGATTCAGACGTACTGCCAACAATACTAGGAAGGACTGCACGTAAAGACTCTGGTGCAATTTTCTTTAATTCACCTGATGTGATTTGTGTCGCACGACGTAAATTTTCGTCTAACATTAGAGCCGCTAAAATGTGTGCAGAAGTAGCCTGTGGATGAGCGTACTCTACAGATGCTAACATCCAGGCATTTTTCGCTAAATCCACAACTGTAGGGGATAGTGCAGGGGCACGAGTATTTCCAGATTTTATTCTATCGAGTTCTTTATTTATATCTTCAACGAGTTTACCTGGGTTAATTTCAAATTTTTCTAAAAGAGCAGTGATGTCACTATCGGGTAGTTCTAATAGTTTTAATAACCAGTGTTCAATTTCAATATTATAGTGTGTGCGTGCCATACAAATGCCAGCTGCACCTTCTAATGCAGTACGGCATGAATCATTGAGTTTTCCAACTAATGATTTTAGGTCGATTGTGATCATATTAATTTCCTTTAAGTTCCTTTGATTCTTATTATCTAATTTTTATGTTCTATTTGAGTTATCTTAATCTGTTAGGTGAAACAGTAATATCTACTGTCTTACTTTTATCTTCATGTCCTAATGGTTTGTTTGATAACCATGTGTTCCAGCCAATAATAGCGGGTTCTTTTTTCCCCAGCTGTATTTTTTCGGGCACATCACTTTTTTTAATACGAATTATGAATTCATAATCATTTTCCATTCCCACATACATTCTTACCAGCTCGTTAAGTGCTTTAAGTGATTGGGTATCAGGTGCAAATGTTTTTAATTGCTTTTTATTTAACGGGCCTAAGATAATGTGTATTTTACCCTGTGCAAACCAGCCTTTTTTTCCAAGCATAGCTGAACGACCTAAACAGACATTTCTGCCTGTTGGGTTTTCGAAATCTGGCAACCGGGTGCGCACATCATCGATTAGTTCCTGCCACTGACCTACAAACTGATCAATTTCAACAGGAATATTAAAATGCGAACGTAATATTTGTTTTAAACCTGTTGAGGTACGAACTTTTTGAGTTAACAGGCCACTATAGTAAATAAGCGACTCATCTGAAGTGTAAAGACGATTGTTTAAACCCTCTGTACCCATACCAATTAATGAAAGCAAAACGCGTGTTTGTGGCTCGTTACCTTTCTTTACTGAGTTATGTAAGCGGTTACGTTCATAACTGTAAGGTAAGTTATATTTAACTGATGCCTGGAAGAATAAAGATAATGTTCGATGATTGAACAAATCAAAGAATTCTTCCATAGTGTCATCTTTAAGTTTTTGTCGCTTTAGTATTAATTCTGTGTAGTGAAAGGGTAGAACCCCCATTGAACCTGTTAACCCCATAAGGTTAACTACCATTTCCCACTGGGCATTTCCTGAATTTCTTTCAACACGTTGAACGCTATGAATTTCAGAGGATGGGAAGGCTAATGACTGATTGGTTTTAAATCTTAAAGACTCACTTACTGGCGGAGTGAAATTAGCAACCGGATTGCTAGCAATATTTGACTGCGAGCTTTCTTTTTCAAACAGCGTAGACCGTTCCAACAGGCGTACGGCCTGTAGAAATTGAAAGTCATAAGGAGCTTCAGTAACTTTGCGGGTTATAGAAGTATTTTTTCGCCAGCCCTTGGTGGACATTTTTTAAGGTAACCTTCTTTGTTTTTTAATTTAACAAGTACACGTGTAAACGAGTTTAATGAGCAGTACAGAGCAAAAAAATGTTCTAAAACAGTGGCAAATAAGTAACTACTGCTGCCGGTTAATTGTGAGTTATCTAATTCAATTTCAATTTCAATGCCTCTGCATAAAGTGGTTCTGCCATCAATGGTCAGAGGGGCACTTATAGCTCTTGTATTTACATTAAGAATTGATTCGATTTGAGCGCGATTGGTAGAGGTTTCTTTGAAATCATATAATCGTAAAATTTCTTTTAAAGCCTTTGTCGCATCATTACCACCTGTTATAGATAAATGATTTAGGCTTAAATGTGAGATTAAACGCCATCGCGCATTATTACGCATTGATGGGCGTACTGTTGCTGTTGGTTGTGTAACGCAACGAATTTTTTCACACGGAGGTGCACTATCAACACATTGTAAACGCGGTTGTTCCGATGAAAAAGGTAATTTAGCTGGCTGGTCACGATTACTGCATATAGATTCAATACTTAATGTTCTATCATCAGGATTATTTGGATTAAAGTACAAATCAACCAGGCTTAGAAATAGATCTGAGCCATCATCCCTTACATACGTGCCCATTTTTGCATTTCGTCGTTGAGTGAACCAATATGCGTGGTTTTCATTATCATGGCTTTCATGATTTGTCCCATACAGGGGTAGATAGGTTTCTTTATCACCAGAAGATGTTGATGCGGTGACTTTTTTTACTGAATATACTTCGTAGCCAACAGGCCTTCTTGCATCGGGAACAATCTGGTATTCAGTTGTAGTGTGATCAAGTTTTATAGGGTCTGTTCTGTGCTCAAATAAATTAACAACTGGCGTGCATCCTAGCTGAAACGTTTCAGTTGATACATTATGCTCTAATTCAACATCAGACTCACCCAGGTAAATATAAAACTCCAGTGTATCCTGTGCATCATCAGGGATTCTACTTGCAAACCCTTCCAGTTCGATAAACATAAACTTTTCTGGAAAAGTAAAATACTCGGTTAGCAAACGATACCCCATAAAAGAGGTGTCCGGGTATGGCAGTAGCCCGTCACTAATATCAAATCCCACAGGTTTTATTGTAGATGGTGGTAATTTTACAGGGTTTGAATCTGATTGAGATTGACTCATCACTACAGCCTGGCAGTTATTAAGCAATAACTCGTAAAGTGGATTTATGTGCTGAGGCTGGCCCTTAAGATAAAACCTGATGCTTTCAGGTTTGTTTTCTGAAAAAGTAATTTCGGGATTAAATGTTTTTAGTGATATCTTTAATACTGCTGCTGAGCCTTTTAAGTTATCGGAACCGGGCGCTGTAAATGGGCGACCAATAAAACTGACATCAGTCAGCTCAAAAGGGTGAATTTGTGTGTCGTATACTGAAGAAAAACGACAGGTCTCACCACCAAATTGTTCTGTTTCCAATAATGTATTTTTTTCAAGATAATTTGTTGCTTCCAGTTTTTCTTTGTCCGCAACAAACTGTACTATGCTCATCGATGGAATAGGGCGCTGATAGTGAGGAAATAAAATTTCCAATAAAGCATCGCTTAATTCAGGGAAGTCGTCATTCAACTTATGTTGAATACGCGCATTTAAATATGCAACACCTTCAATCAAGCGTGATACATGTGGGTCTTCGATTGTTTCAGCATTTATTCCTAAGCGACCGGCAATTTTGGGGTGCTCATCTGCGAATTCTGCACCCATTTGACGGATATAAGCGAGTTCTTTTTCATAGTAGGGAAGTAGTTCATCAGCCATGACTGGTTTCCTCTACATTAACTGTACGTGTAACTGGCTCAAGTATAGAGTCAAATACAACAATTTCTGGTGATGGATCAGCATATAAAGTTGCATCAATACGAAACCTTAATGACCGATCTAGTGAATCTGCGTTATCCATATATTTCACTTTAACTGCTTTAAATCTGGGCTCATACTCTATGAGTATTGTTTCCAGATGTTGAATAAATTCTTTACGTTTTTCTTTATCTGAAATGTTTACCGTGGCCAAATCGGGTAAACCATAATTTAAAAGTGAGCTTTGAGATTCAATTAATTCACTTTCTGGCTCAACCATTTTATAACGTGTATTTAATAAGTTTTCCAGATCACGTCGCACGCTATTACGAAGCTCTTTTAGCTTTTGATGCTGATCTGTATCTACTTCCACATTATTATTCGGGTCGTTATCTATTAGACGATCCAGTATGGAAGGACGCAGTTTTTTCTTTTTATCTACACGAGCCAATTTATTGCTACCGTAATTATTTAATGCGTTAAATTATTGTTTTATACAAACCAATACTATGCAAACGTTATCATGCTGACTGTGCCAGTTCGGTTATTAACTCTAATTCTGAAACCATATTATCCAGTTGGTAGTGTGGGCGTAGATGTATTACACACACAAAATTACCTGGCTTTTCGGGGTGTTCTTTAACCTTTACATGAGCTTCTCTTAACGGGTATCTTGCCTGTTCTTCCCATTCCAAATCTTCACGCCCCGTTGTGTATTTGAATAACCATTCACGTAAAAAATCTTCACATTCTTCTGCTGTTATAAATGAACCAACCTTGTCACGAATCATAACTTTAATATAATGAGATACACGTGAGCCACATAAAACATTTTGTAACATGGCCGACAAACGGGCGTTAACATCACCTTCTTTGCTCGATTTCCGTTTTGGTTTGTGTGCAGACTGGTTACCATAAAAAGCAGCAAAGGGTGTGTCATAACACTGGCAAAGCGGTACAAAACCAAGATCACTTAACTCACGTTCTTTTGTATCAGTTATGATCACATCAGTAACTGGTTTAATTGCAATGTCTTCGGAATCTGTTTCAAACGAATCGCAGGGCAGATTAGTTAATAAACCACCACCAATCTGGTTTCGTGGTACGCCACGTATATGCCCAAACCAGCCTACGTTTGCAAATTCGCGAATCATAATTGCGGCAAAACCATAGGCCGCATTTCCCCAGCAATAGTTGTCCTGGTTTGAACCAGCCACCTGCTCACAGAAAAACATCCCCTTATAGCTACCAGGTGTTTTACGATAAGGTAATCGCATTAAAATATGCGGCATAGTGATGCCAATAAACTGAGAGTCTGTTGTATCTCTAAACGCTCGCCATTTTATGTATTCTTTCTGTGCAAATATACTGTGTAAATTAATAGGGTTACCAAGCGTGGTAAAATCATCTAAACCAAATAATTCTGGTGATGCTCCCGTTATAAATGGTGAAAATGATGCTGCAGCAACCTGAGAAATACCTGCTAGTGTTGCAAGGTCATCTTGTTTGTGTTTTTCTGAAGGTTTATGGCTAATCTCATAATCACCGATTAAAACACCATAGGGTTCACCACCAGGTGTTCCATATTCTTCATTGTATATTTTTTGAAATATCTGGCTTTGGTCAAATTCAAGTGCTCGCGCCATATCTCTCGACAATTCTGCCCAGCTTATATCCAGTAACTTTATTTTTATGCTTTTTGTACCGTCAGCCTGAACAGCTAAATACCAAAGACCTCGCCATGAAGATTCCAATTTTTGAAACTGTTTGTTGTGAATGATGACATTAACCTGATCATTGATCATATGGTCAATATCTGAAATTGATCGATGTATGGCATCGATTATATCTTCAGGTTTTTTTAGACTTTCTATTGGAGTAAATTCAGTTAACCAGTAGGTGAGTGCTTTTAAATAATCAATTTCATTTAAAAATTGTTGAACATTGGTGATATAAGCCGATTTCGAGCATAGGCTATCTATATCTATTGTAGATTCTGTCAACTTTTCCCTGGACATTCATTTACCGATTTTTATAATTTTATTCTTTTAAGAAACAGAAACCGCATCTATCTAGATACGGTTTCTGGTAACGCGTAGTTAATAAAGTATTAACCTGCTTTAGGAATACTCGCAACCATACGCATAGACGCACTTAGCTCTTCCATTTGTAACCAGGGGCGCATATAGGCAACAGCACTATATACACCTGGTTGACCAGGAGTTTCTTTAACTTCTATGCTTGCTTCGGCTAGAGGGAAGCGCGCTTTCATTTCAGCACTTGCTCCTGGGCTTGCATTTACATATCCAGAAATCCAGCGATTTAACCACTCTTCTGCATCACTAGCTTCCATAAATGAGCCTATTTTGTCACGAGCCATTACTTTTAAGAAATGAGCAATGCGTGATGTGGCCATAATGTAAGGTAGACGTGCAGAGATTTCAGCATTTGCTGTCGCTGCTGGGTCATCAAACTTTTTAGGTTTTTGTGTGGTTTGTGCACCAAAGAATACAGCGTAATCAGTGTTCTTGTAATGGCATAACGGTAGGAAACCAAGCTTACTTAATTCAGCTTCACGACGATCTGTGATACCAATTTCAGTTGGGCATTTGGCATCAACATCACCATCATCGCTAACAAATGTGTGGCTAGGTAAGCCCTGTACTTTACCGCCGCCTTCTGCGCCACGGATACTTGTGCACCAGCCATACTCTGCATATGACTGAGTTAGTGTAGTGCCCATTGCATAGGCAGCATTCATCCAGCAATATTCATCATGGTCACTTTCTAGTTGACGACCATCTGAATCTAGTGAAGCTTCTTCAAAGTTGAATGCTTCAACTGGCTTTGTTGCTGCGCCATAAGGAAGACGGGCAAGAACACGTGGCATTGTAAGTGTAACGAAACGTGAGTCTTCGCTATCACGGAAACTGCGCCATTTAGTATATTCAGCTGAATCAAATATTTTTTCAAGATCACGTGGCTTAGATAATTCAGTAAAGCTATCAAAACCAAACATTTTAGGATCTGCAGCTGAAATGAACGGACAAAAGCCAGCAGCTGCAACATTTGACATACTTGAAAGCATATCTAAATCATCTGGGTGACCAGAGAATTCGAAATCACCGATTAAAGCAGCATAAGGTTCACCACCAGCTGTACCAAACTCACTTTCATATATTTTCTTGAATATTTGGCTTTGGTCAAATTCAACCGCTTTTTCAAGATCTTTAGTTAGCTCTTTTTTGCTGATATTCATAACACGAATTTTTAAATCAGTACTGGTTTCAGAATTCATAACCAGGTGATTCAGGCCACGCCATGAGCCTTCCAGTTTCTGGAATTTTTCATTTTGCATAATCGCTGATAATTGCTTAGACATTACATTATCAATAGCAGCAATGGCGTTATTAATGGTAACAGTGAGGTTTTTATCCCACTTAACCGTACCATCCATAGCACCTTTGGTAAGCGCTTTTAATAGTTCTTCTGTCTCATCTCGAGAGGTTTGTTTAGTTGCAGAGATTGCCTGTTCAAGAAAACTTACGCTTTCCTGTGCTTCAGCTTCTTGTGCTTGCGATTCTTGCTCTGTACCGCTCATTATTCGTCACCTTTTTTATCGTCATCTGTTCCAAGCTCACCCTGTAGAGAAGTAAGTGCATCTGTGCTGCTTAGTACTTCTTCTAATAAGTTTTCAAGATCTTCAGAGCGATCAGCTTTTGTTAATAGATCACGTAGTTTATTACGTGTTTCCATTAATTTTTTCAATGGATCAACTTTTTCAACAATATTTTGTGGTTCAAAGTCTTCCATGTTCTTAAAGTTAAGTTCTACTGACATTTCACTGCCATCACTTTCCAGTGTATTTTCAACTTTCATGTTAACTTGTGGGGAGACATTATTCATAACTTCATTGAAGTTATCGCGGTCTACCTGTGAGAACTTACGATCTTTAAGCGCTTTTTTGTTTTCGGTGTTATCACCAGAGTAGTCGCCCATAACACCCATTACAAAAGGGATTTCTTTATTTTGTACTGCACCATTGGTTTCTACATCATAGGTGATGTGAACACGTGGCTTCCTTACTCTTTTCAGTTTGTCATGTATACTTTCTGACATGGCTTTAGTCCTCTTGTTTTATTAATTAATATTCGTCTTCAGTTTTAACACCCGTTAAAGAACCATAAAAGTCTCTTGCAGAAGAGTCAGGTATAAGCTCTTTCATCAGGTCTTCCAATGGCATATCACCCCATTTCACAGCGCGTTCAAGTATGTATGAAATTGGCGAATGAGGTTCTGTTTTACGGAAAAACGCTGAAATTTCAGTGAGTTTTTTAAATGCATCAGTGCGCGATTTTATTGGCCCTGAGACTTGTTGTGTTTGACCTGTGGATTCAGTAGTTGTTTGTTCTAAATCATCTGAAGATGTGCTTTCTTCAACATCTTCAGATGGCATTTTATATTTAGCAATATGGTTAATAGCACCCTGACAATCTTGAAGTATATTAATGATATTACTAATTGGCGGTGCATCATTAATACCGCAGTACTCATCAAGTACGCGACCGATCTCTTTATATGTATCAATTGATTCGACTATATCATCGCGAATATTAACAAAGAACTCTTCACTAGATTCAGATACGGCTGTTTCTACATCATCATTGCTAAAGCCAAGTTTTGACGCTTTATCTGATTTAGTTTCTTCATCTATAATTTTTTCAATATCAAGTGCTTGCTGGTATTTCCAGAAGCTGAAAGGGCCTGGCTCATTACCCTGCGTTATGAACACATTACGAATAGGTGCAATCATTACACCTTCTGCACCCTCACCATTTAAACCGGTAAGCGGGGCAACCCGTGTTTCAACCCCATCTTCATCTGGTAATGGGTATAGATTGTCCCAGTATTGATCAATAAGTCCGTGAATTAATTTAAAGCCATCACGTAGCCCCTGAAAGCCGTGTCGACGTATAAGTGCTTCGGTGTACCAGCTTGCAACTTCTAAATCTTTTGCATTATTTTGTAAAATATCAGGAGCAAGGTCGAGAATTTTGCGCCATTGATCATCAGCTTCGCTGCTGTCACCATCAAACATGTTGTTGCGTTCAGCTGCGCGTGCAGCATTACGTGCATCTTTAATAGAGTAATAAGGTGAGGTAGGGGATGAGTCTTCCCTAATGTCATTGCCGACCGGATTATCGTCTGATATGGGCTGCAATAAGCTATCCAGCTGTATTATTTCTTCCGACGCCATTTATAATTATCCTTAAGCATTAAATTCATTGGCATATAAGCAAACCCTAATGTTCTGTGTTTGCTATTTCCTAAACATTGCCTTTATAAAGTATTGAAATGGTTATGTAAAGCTAACACTTAATTTTAACGCTAACTGTTAAAATAATTATTAAGAAATATCGTCATCTACTTGAAGATTGATAATCTATAGGTAGAATTCGACTATTACACTAGTGTTAAACATTAGAACAGTTACACTACAGCTTTTGAAAAGATGTCTTTAATAGCGCTATACGTAAAAAGACTTTGAAGTATTTGGATAAAATTTATACACATATCATGTGTTAAATGAGTAATAATACCCCCGGGTTAGTTGATTGTCAGGATGATGTTATAGATGCCAATAATAGTTACTATTACTAAAGCACCAGAATCGGTGAGCGTTACAGAATCGACTAAAACCTTTGACGAACAAGGCTGTACATTAGGCCGTGGCAAGAATAATGCCTGGATATTAGATGACCCGGAACGCTTTTTATCTTCCAGTCACTGTGAGCTAAGTTGTGAAAACGGTCAATACTATATTACCGACTTAAGCACTAACGGTACTTTCTTTAACGGTTCAGTGAACCCAATGGGAAAGGGAACCAAATTACCACTCAATGATGGTAATATCTTTGTTTTAGGCGATTATGAATTTTCTGTGGGAATTCAATCAGTTATGGCAGGTGGTCAGTCAGATCCTTTTGCCTCTGAAATGTTAACAGGCAATATGCCCGTTGATGATATCTTTTCTACCCCCTTATCTAACAATGATTTCGGTCAAAATGATTCTAATCCGTTTGCGAGCGGAGTCGTTTCTAACTCAGATCCACTTTTTAGTACGAATGCGGAAGAGACTGACCCATTAGCTGCTCTTGATAAAGTCCAGGGTGGTAGCCAAAACCTGTCTGATAATATATCAGGCGGGTTACCAGGCAGTTCTTTTGGTACTGATCCGTTTCAAACTCCGCCTTCAAATGATCCGTTTGGCGGACCAACACATTCCGATCAGGCTGATCCTATGAATCAGCAAATATCATGGCCAAGTTCAGCTCCAGAGCAATCTACTACTGGTATTCCGGATGACTGGGATGATGACCTTATGTCACCTACACCAGCACCAGCGCAAAACATAAATCATTCACAGTCTGCAGTACCTTCACCAGGCAAGCCTGTCAGTTCGTCACAACCTGCATTTGCTCCCACAACTGAAGCACAATTAAATGACCAGGTTACATCATCTAACGCTCAGTTAGATATACAACATGCTGCCGCAATAATTGCACAGCAACAAGCTAACGATAAAATAAATGCTGAGTTAGAAATATTAAAACAACAAATAAATGCACAGCAAAGTAATGTTAAGTCTGATACCAGTACTAGTGTTAATACAATACTAATTGAGGCTATGGGCTTAGATAATAAAAATTTAGTTGATGCTGAAATTTCTCAAATAAACCAGGTTGTTGGTGAAGTGGTAAGAGAAATGGTTAGTGGACTCATGCAGGTATTAGGCTCACGTAGTACGATTAAAAATGAATTTAGGATGAACGTTACAACCATACAGCCAGTTGAGAATAATCCGCTTAAATTTTCAGCCAATATAGATGATGCGCTTGAAAATATGTTTATAAAGCAGGGTAACGCTTATAAGAAACCTGTTGAAGCAGTTAAAGAAAGCTTTGAAGGAATAGCAGAGCATCAGGTTGCTATTTTAGCTGGAATTCGAGCAGCTTTTAAAGGTGTTATTGAACGGTTTGATCCTACAATTTTGGAGCAAAGATTTTCCAAACAAAAAAAAGGCAGCATTATTCCTGTCAGCCAGAAAGCTAAAAACTGGGAATTATACCTGGAATACTATAATGAACTTTCAGGCGATATTGATAATTCATTTCAATATCTATTTGGTGATGAGTTTGTACAGGCATATGAAGAACAGTTACAAAAATTAACAATTGCCAGAAAAAACAAAAACAAATAAAACATACATATAGGGACTTTATGAAACAATTTCACTTTTTAAGAATAACTTTAGTTTCAGTTTTAGTTATTGCGCTTACATCATGTCAATCAATGAATGGTGCTGTAGGTGGTTATTTAGGCTTAGATACAGATTTACAAATAGACTTTGTTGTAGATGCAGATATAAACCCAGATGAACTCGGTAAAGCATCACCATTATTTATTCGCATGTACGAGTTACAAGCCACTAAAATGATGAAAAAAGCGGACTTCATAGAAATTTATGAACGAGATAAAGAAGTGCTTGGTGCTGATCTGCTAACCTCTCATAAATTAAAACATTTTAAGCCGGGTGAAAAACGAACTGAACATTTCGTATTATCTGAAAAAACAAAGTACGTTGCACTATATAGTGAGTTTTTAGATTTTAAAGACTCAAAATACAAACTCATAATTCCTGTTGTTTCTAATAATGTATTTAGAAATTCAGTCGTTATTCGTGTTTCTGGAAATGAGTTAATTTTTAAAGGCGAACTGGATGAACTGAATGATTCCAGTGAGTTAGAAGATAGAACGGAGCAGGCAAAAAGCTCAACAGACAAATTTAAAAAGTCATCTGATAAATTAAAGAAATTATTTTAAAAACAAAAAGTAGCAGGGATGTACAAATCTAGTATAAGCACAGAAAGTGCTTTTTCTTCATTACATCCACTTTAAATAGATACTTATCAAATAGCCCAAGAATATTGATAGGTATTTATAAAATCATATATAAATACTGGCGAATTAAAAATGTCATTAGATAGTAAAGTTGTTTGGTCAGAAGGGATGTTTCTGAATCCTCAGCATTTTCAGCAACAGGAACGTTATTTTGAGCGCCTGTTAGAAGGCAAATGCTCTGCTTACGGTGCGTATGGCTGGGGAATACATAGCTTTGAAATAGATCAACAATTACTCTCACTGGGTAAAATTTCTATAACTAAAGCTAATGGTGTTTTTCCTGATGGTACACCGTTTAGTTTTCCAGATGTAGACGAGCCACCACCGGTTTTTGAAGTACCTGAAAATACACATAACAGTATTATTTATTTATGTGTGCCGGTAAAGCGTCCTGGTGCTGTTGATGTTATAGAACAGCAAAATACACAGGGTCTGGCGCGTTATTATAGCTCTGAGCAAGAAACTCGTAATGTATCTAACGAATCCGGAGATAACATTTCTCTTAATGTTGGAAAGCTGCGATTTCGCCTTATGTTAGAAACAGATGATTTGAGTGGCTATGCATGTATAGGTCTCGTGAGAGTTGCTGAGTCAAGAGATGATAAAAATATATTGCTTGATGATAGTTATATACCTACGTGTTTAGATTGCAAAAAATCACCCAAATTATCTAGCTTTTTAACAGAAGTTATTGGGCTACTACATCATAGAGGTGAGGCAATTGCTGGTCGTTTAGCTGACACTAATCGTGGTGGCACTGCTGAGGTTGCCGATTATATGATGCTTCAGCTAATAAATAGAATTGAGCCAATGGCAAATCATCTCTCCAATATGAATGGTTTACATCCGGTCGATCTATTTGCGGAATCAGTACAAATGGTAGGTGAACTATCAACATTTGTTAGTAAAAATAAACGCGCACCAGAATTCCCGGTTTATCTGCATGATAATTTACAGGCAACGTTCACTCCAGTAATGGCAGAATTAAGAAACTGCCTCAGCATGGTTTATGAGCAATCAGCTATTTCACTTAATCTGGTAGAGAAAAAATATGGTATTCGTGTTGCAGAAATTGCTGATAGATCTCTAATAGGCTCTGCTGTGTTTATTCTATCGGTACGTGCGGATATAGCTGAAGAAGCTATTCGTACACACTTACCCGCACAGATTAAAATAGGGCCGGTTGAGCGTATACGTCAACTTGTTAATGCTGCAATGCCAGGCATTGGCTTAAAGCCATTGCCCGTTGCACCACGCCAGATACCTTACCACTCTGGATATACTTATTTTCAATTAGATAAACAAAGTGAATTTTGGAATGAATTAAAACATTCAGGTGGTTTTGCATTACACATTGGTGGTGATTTTCCTGGCCTTGAGCTTGAATTTTGGGCTATTAGAGAATAAGGCTTTATAGGATTTTATCGATATAAATTGTGTCTGCTAAATAATATGGGAATTATTTTCTGGATCAAACCCAGTTAATATAATTCTTAGCTTACACACTTATTTGAACAGAAAATTAGCTAAACCTTTTTCTAACTATTTAAAGAAATTGTTATTAGTTAAAACTTTTTAAAATGCACTAGCATGTATAACGGAGCAATTATGTCATCAGATGATTCTGACAAGACAGTTTTTAGACAACCGTCGGTTGATGGAGATAGAACCGTAATCAGGCCTATGCCTGGTGGGCGAGGTGGTGCACAACAACCACCAGCAATGCAACCTCCTGCTCAACAAGCTCCGGTACAGCAACCAACAATGCAGCAACCTGCTGCGCCTGCATATCAGGCTCAACAACAGGCACCTTCACCTCAGAGCTCCGCAAACGCTTACTTTCAAACGACCAGTGGCCTCAACCCTTTGGTAAATGCTGCATCTACGCTTATTGCTGTTTTTGAAAAAACCCGTGTATCAGTATCACACCCTGATGTTGGTGGGTTACATCAACGCCTGGTTAATGAAATTAAGGCATTTGAAAATTCAGCTAAGGCTGCGGGCATAAAACCAGAGATAGTTTTATCAGCACGTTATGCCGCTTGCGTAGCGCTTGACGAGGCAGTGCTTAACACTCCATGGGGTAGTGAAAGCGCATGGCCACAAAGAACGTTATTAAGTGTATTTCATAACGAAACATCTGGTGGTGAGAAATTTTTTCTAATTCTTGATCGAATGAAAGAACAACCAGCTGAAAATTTATATATTTTAGAAATGATGTATATATTTTTGAGTTTAGGTTTCGAAGGTAAATATCGTGTCATTCATCGAGGCAGAGATATGATTGAACAAATGCGCGATGATTTATATACAATTATTCGTCGCCAAAGAGGCGAGTATGAACGTTCATTATCTCCTAGTTGGCAAGGCCTGGGTAAAACTAGAAACTCACTAATTAATTATATACCTATGTGGGTAATTGCCAGCATTGTTGGAGCGATACTGTTTCTTAGTTATTCAGGCTTTAGAGTATGGCTTTATGATACATCATCACCTGTTGTTGAACAGTTAGATGAAATTAGCGACATGCGTACAGTTGCTCGTAAAACCCCTGAAAAAAATTAAGTACAATTTAATATAATACGACACCCTATAAAACCAAAAACAGTTAAATAACACATGAAAAAAATTATAGAATTTTTCCAAAATAAAATAGTTATATCTCTAATCGGTTTATTGGCACTTTCAATTCTCGTTTGGTTCGCAGGTCCATTGATAAAATTTGGTGATGATAATGCAGCTCCATTAGGTAGTGTGGTTGCACGTCTGATCGCTATTATTGTGTTAGTTATTTTGTGGGGCTTAAATAATTTACGTATTCAGATGGTGAATAAAAAGCACAATGACGATCTTCTTGGTGATTTAGAAGACAACCAGGAAACGCTCGCCTCAGACGCTTCTTCGGGGCAATCATCTGAAGAAATACAACAGATGAATCAACGCTTCACTGAAGCATTGTCAACTTTGAAAAAATTAAAATTTAAAGGCAAAGGAAGTAAAAAAGCTTTATATGAATTACCCTGGTATATCATCATTGGTCCGCCAGGATCAGGCAAAACAACTGCACTTGTAAATTCAAGTCTTGATTTTCCTCTGGCAGAACAATTTGGAAAGGGCGCGTTACAAGGTATTGGTGGTACTAGAAACTGTGACTGGTGGTTTACTAACGAAGCAGTACTTATTGATACAGCAGGGAGATATACAACTCAGGATAGCCATAAAGTTGTTGATAGTAATGCATGGGAAGGCTTTCTTCAGTTACTTAAGAAAAATAGACGTCGTCGGCCCATTAATGGTGCAATTATTGCCATTAGTATTCATGACCTTCTTTTACAAACAGAAGAGGAACGTATTTTACACGCTAAAACCATTAGAACTCGTATAGATGAGTTAATGGAAAAGCTTGAAATTAGATTCCCAATTTACTTAATGTTTACAAAAGCAGATTTAGTTTCAGGATTTAGTGAATATTTTGAAGATTTAAGCAAAGAAGAGAGGGAACAAGTTTGGGGTGCAACACTTCCTAATGCACCAAAACCATCTCAAAGCCCAGATTTTGAGTATCTGGATAGTGAATATAATAAACTCTTAGAGCGTTTGTATTCAAGAGAGTTGTCTCGTATACACACTGAGCGTGATGTTAAACGTAGAGCAGCAATTCAAGGCTTTCCTCAACAGGTTGAGAATCTTAAATCAGTTATTGATAGTTTCGTAAAGCAGACATTTGTTAAAAACAGGTATCAGTTTCAACCCTATTTGCGCGGTATTTATTTTACCAGTGGCACACAGGATGGCACACCTATTGACCGTATGATGTCATCTGTATCATCAAATTTTGGCTTTAGTCGTGACAATGTACAACTACAACAAGGACAGGGTAAAAGCTTCTTTTTAGGTAACATGTTTCGAGAAGTAATATTTCCTGAGTCAGAGCTGGTGGGGTCAAATCGTAAATTTGAAACCATTATAAAATGGGCTCAACGAGGTGCATATGCTGGTATAGCTGCTCTTTCTATTACTTTATTAACGGTTTGGGCTGGCAGTGTAACCCGTCATAACATGTATATGTCGGAGGTTGAGTCATATATAGCCGAATTTAATGCCGAAAATAAACGTCTTAGTTTATGGAATAAAGACCTTAGAGTTGTTTTACCAACGCTAAATTCACTTGCTAAAGCCAGTATTGTCTATGATCAGGATGAACACCCATGGTTATCAGGAATGGGCTTATACGACGGCAATGTCGACAACTCTGCAAATAAAGCATATGAAGCTCAATTAAAAGAGTTGTTTTTACCACGTATTATTAACTACCTTGAGAAGCAACTTCAAAAAGGCCATCAAGGTGGTGATTTATATAATAGTTTTAGAACGTATCTTATGTTCAATAAAATTGACTATATGGACAAGCAACTTATTTCAGACTGGTTTGTAACAGACTGGACACAGAATATGCAAGGAGAAGCATCTCGTCGTAAAGAGCTTGAACTGCATTTAAAAGCATTATTAAGTCTGGATTTACAACCAACGAAACTTAATAACAGAATTGTTAATCAATCTAGAAACATTTTGTTGCGCGTACCTGTGCATAAACGTATTTATAGCCGCATCCGTACTAAACCTGTGTTTAATCAAAAAATTGATGTTCTAAATATGTTTGGTGAAGCAGTACGTGATGCTTATATGGTAAATCCATCAATAGAGCAATCTCTACTAATTCCATATATGTTTACAAAAGAGGGATATGAAAATATAGACCTGTCTACAGATTCACCTGTAATTGCCGACATTATCAATGAGCGCTGGGTGTTGTCTGATGACAAAAATGCAAGAGTTGATTTTGTTAAGGAAGATTTAAACGAAATTAGTGATAAAGTTAAAGCCCTGTATATGGCTGATTATATATCTCACTGGAAAAAAGTATTTGATAGCTTAAAAATCGAAAAATTCAAAAGTATAAAACAAGCGGGTGAAATTCTGGCAAGTTTTACAGACCCTGTATATTCTCCTTTGCTATCGATCTTACAGGTCAGTGCTACTAATACTCAATTATCATCACAACTTTTACAGAACATGAATGATGATCATGGAGAAGGTAAAGGTGGTTCAGTTACAGGTTTTATGGCTGATAAGTTTAAAGGCACAAAAGTCGATCAACAATTTAGGGACTTAAATGTACTGCTGCGTGAGAGCGCTAAAAAACCGGCTCCCATCACTTCGACTGTACAGAAAATTCAGGAGCTACAGGATTTTCTAGGCGAAATATCTGTTGCACCAAATCCTAACAAAAAAGCATATGAAATAGCTAAGGCACGGTATTTAAGTGGTTCTGGTAATGCAATAACTTCGTTACGTAGTTTTTCTAAGAAAACACCTGCACCAGTTAAACGATGGTTAATTTCAATCTCCGATGAAACATGGAAAATTATTCTGTCTTCTGCTCATCAATATGTGAATGATGAATGGAAAAACCAGGTCTATAGCTCATATTCTCAGGCACTAGCTGGTCGCTATCCGCTTAAGAGATCTTCAAGTGATGAGTTAGCATTATTTGATTTTAGTGAATTCTTTAAACCTGGTGGCACCATGGACAAGTTTTATACAGAACTGGTTAAACCATTTGTTAACACGCGTAAGGGATGGACTAATCGAGTGGTTGATAATCACTCACTTGGTTTAAGTCATAAAACTTTAAAACAGATAAGACGTGCACAAACAATAAAGAATGTGTTCTTTAGAAAGAATCCAGAAGTTCCTGGGATTTCATTTCAATTAAAGCCTTATCGTATGGAAAAGCAGGATGTACGTTTCTTACTTGAAGTAGGCGATCAGCGTATAAGCTATAACCATGGTCCTAAATTCTGGAAAGACTTACACTGGTCAGGTGCAGATGAAAATAAACGGGTGCGCATAGTATTTGAAGACCTTAATGAAGATCGACATGAAAAAACATTTGATGGCCCCTGGGCATGGTTTAAGTTACAGGATAGATCAAAGTTAACTAAAACCAAAAAGTCTAATGTATACCTGGTGAATTATGTTGTCTCAGAAATGATTGATGACCGGGATAGACAGACTAACAAAATTAGCAATGCTAAACATAGTATCAAGTATTTGATAAAGGCGAAAAGTGTCAACAATCCATTTAGTCAAAATTTACTAGGTGCCTTCAAATGCCCAAGTTCAATTTAAAAATTAATGTATGGGGCTACTTTAGAGATTATTTAATATGATATCTGATGCGAAAACAGGGCTTTATGGAAAGTTGCCGGCATATGGAGATTTTATTTTCAGAAACTTGAATACATCATTCATTTCCCCCTGGGATGAGTGGTTACAACATTTTATCTCAGGATCGCAAGAACAGATGGGCGATGATTGGTTAGATATTTACTTAACAAGCCCTATATGGCGATTTGTTTTATCGCCTGGTGTAATTGACAGTAATATGTGGGCCGGGTTACTTATGCCAAGTGTAGACAGGGTAGGTCGTTATTTCCCCATCAGCCTTGTTAAACCATTTTCCGAAAATATAAATCCGGTTAAGTTTTTATTGGAACAAAAAGAATGGTTTGATAGTTTAGAAGTACAGTGCTTATCTGCATTAGATGGCAGCATCGATGCGGATGCACTGATTGATCGGGTAAACACTAACCAAATGTTAAGCCCTGAAAAATATCAACCTACATTTAATTTAGGTGAGATGGGGCCAATGTTGTTTGGCTTAAAAACAGATGACAATGCAATGCATAATGCCTTACCTTATATGCTCAATGCTGCATTATCCTCTAGTTTATCAAGTTTTAGTATATGGCAGACATCAGGGTCACAGTTAATTAGCCCTATGTTATTTAGTTGTCAGGGTTTGCCACCTATAGGCGGTGTAGCTTCAATGCTTGATGGACAATGGCAACAACGTGACTGGAAAATACCTTACAATTTACAACAGGAAAATATTTGATTAAATATTGTTAGTTAATTTTTATTAAACGGTACTAACTTTTTTGTTTAATATTTCCTGAATATAATCTGGAAACTGATTTATGAGCGATACAACGATCAGACGCCCAATACGCTGGAAATCAGCACAAGACACAAACGTGGGCATGGTCAGAGAAGTAAACGAGGACTCAATTATTTCATTGCCCGAAGTTCAACTTTGGGCAGTGGCCGATGGTATGGGGGGTTATGAAGCGGGTAATGTTGCTAGCAATATGATCGTAAAATCTCTCGGCGAAATTATAAATAAATCATCTCTGAATGAATTTATAGACAGTGTAGAAGATAGTTTAATCGATGTTAATCATCGTATACTCGAGTATGCAGATATAATGCTTGATGGACGTACTCTTGGTAGCACAGTTGTCTGTTTAGCGATTAAGGGCCATGTAGGTGTATGTTTGTGGGCAGGTGACTCACGACTATATCGCTTTCGTAATAATGATTTTATTCAGTTATCACGTGATCATAGTCAGGTAGAAGAACTTGTTCAGCAAGGTTTTTTAACACCTGAAGAAGCTGAGGTTCATCCCGATTCAAATGTTATAACTCGTGCAATTGGTGCGAGTCCTGAGATATACATCGATATAAATTTATTCAGTGTACAGTTGGGTGATACATTTTTACTGTGCAGCGACGGTCTATACAATATGGTATCCAAGGAAGAAATGAATAAAACACTCTCAAGCTTACCTATACAAGAAGCTATAGATACATTGATTCAAAAAGCACTGGATAATGGTGCCAATGATAATGTTTCAGTTATATTAGTTAAAGGTGAGCCAGATGCCAGATATTCAACTCAAGTAAATTTACAGGAATAGTGTAATTCAATATGAGTGATCAAGACTCAGATAAAACAGTTATTAAAACTCATGAGAAAAAATCATTGAGTGAAGATGCTACACGCATTGCATCTGTAAAAAAGCCGGTAATCACAAATGCTGACGATGATAAAACTCGTGTAGCTTCTTCTAAACAGGTTAACTCTAAGACAGCGTCTTCCACTCAATCACATAATACAATGCGTGGATCAGATAATGATAAAACAAGGATAGCACCCCGGCAAAATACTGATCAAACCTCTGATGTAACAAAATTTAACCCAAAAGTTATTCCCCCAGAAGATAAAACCCGAATTGCACCTAATTCACAGACTAATGAAAAATCAAATAATGCCGATTCTTTATTATCAACAGGCCAGTTTTTAGCATCTGCAGTAGAAATAGGCGAACACGGAATTTTAAAAGAACGCTTTGTACTTGAGAGTGTAATCGGTGCAGGGGGAATGGGCATAGTCTACAAAGCAAAAGATTTGCTTAAAGTAGAAGCACAGGATAGAGATCCGTTTGTTGCTATAAAAGTATTAAGTGAAGAATTTAAAGCACATCCTGAAGCATTTATATCTTTACAAAGAGAATCCAGAAAGTCACAACGCATTGCGCATCCTAACATAGTGAATGTTTTCGATTTTGATCGCGATGGTGACACCGTATTTATGACTATGGAGTTTATGGATGGCCAGCCATTAGACCAATTGATTAGACAATATAAATCCACAGGCTTACCTACCGATGATGCCTGGGGAATCATAAAAGGAATTTCATCAGCATTATCACATGCGCATGCTGAAAAAATTATTCACTCTGACTTTAAGCCTGGAAATGTGTTTGTTACTAAGCGAGGTTTAGCTAAGGTCTTCGATTTTGGTATTGCCAGAGCTGTACATCAAGTTGAACATTTAGACGATAATCCAGAAGATAAAACAGTATTTGATGCTGGTAATTTAGGTGCATTAACACCTGCCTATGCAAGTTTAGAAATGCTTGAAGGAGCTGAGCCTGATATTCGTGATGACATATACGCTCTAGGATGTGTAGCTTATGAGTTATTTACCGGCGTACATCCATACAATAAGGTTCCTGCTGATGAAGCTGAAAGGCAAAAATTAAAACCTAAACGTATTACTAATATTAAAAAGTATCAATGGCGTGCTATAGAAAAAGCCATTTCATTTAGACGCAAAGACAGGGTGGAAAGCGTTAATAAATTTGTTGAACTCATATCTCCTAAACTTAAAGCACCAAATCGCTTTGCCACAATGTTCGCTTTAGTCTTGTCGCTTTCAGTTACAGCTTATTTTTTGTTTGTTCAGGAAAACGCTCCTGATCCGTACTCTGAATTTGATATTCGTAATGAACTAGAATTAAAAATTAAGATTGATTTCTACAAAGAAGATCTGGCAAAACTCTTAGAGTCACCTAATTTTACCAATCAATGGGAAGATTCAATATGGAAAGATGTAAAAGACTTACTGGTATTAACTAAAGGAGAGGACACCTGGGTTACCGACCAAAGAAAAATAATTTATAATTTATATTTAAATAAAATAAACCAATCAATTAAAGGTTTTAAATACACAAATGCGAAGCATTTGATTGAGAATGCAAGGCGTTATACTGATAATACTACAACACTGGACTTTAAGCTTAAAGAAGTAGCTGCCTCAATACAAAAAAATAAAGCACGAATAGCAGAGCAAGCCAAAAAAGATAGAGCTAATATGCTTACACAACAACAACTTAAGAAGGTAAGTAAGAATAAAGCTTCAACAAAAAAAGCAGAAGTTAAGTTATTTGATGTTGCTTTAGCTAACGTAAACAACCAACTTAAATGTCAGGGGCGCCTTAACATGAGAAATTTTGAGACGGCTATAGACAAATTACGTGATCTTGATGCAAGCAGATATAATGGACTGAAGAGTAACCTTGTAAATTCGTTAGCATTATGTATTCAACAAACTGGAAAGGCATTTCCTGAGCGTGCTCGTGAAGCCAAAAAGCAAAGTTTACGAATATTCAAATCTAATGCTGTACTTGCTGCAATAAAAATTAACTCTCGTGACCCATGTGATAAGTCTCTTGCGGGTCTCGGCGCTCGCGGAAAACGAGCAATTTGTAAAGATAGAATAAAAGACGCAGGAAATGGACCTGATCTTGTAGTAATACCAGGTAATAATAAGTTAAAAGCCTTTGCTATTGGAAAGTATGAAGTTTCTACAGATGAGCTAAATGCATTCTGTAAAAAATCTGCTTCCTGTAAAGTTGTAGCAGCTAAAGACAAGTCGCTTCCCGCATCTAATGTTCCATTTAAGTTAGTAAAATCATATTTAAAATGGTTAAGTAAACAATCGGGGCAAAAATATAGATTACCAACTAAGAATGAATGGTTATATGCGGCTAAGTCCAGGCGTAAAAGTCTTGATGCAAACAGAAACTGTAAATTGAGCACACGTGGTATACAGAAAGGCGGAAAGTTGGCGCATACCAATATTGGCAAGCAAAATAGTTGGGGGCTTGTTAATTACGTTGGGAATGTACAAGAGTGGGTTTATGATAAAGGGCGTAAGCTGGTTGCTGTAGGCGGCTCTTATGAGCAATCTATGGATGATTGTGATATTACCACTACAAATGTACATAATGGAGCCGCTGATACTGCCACTGGTTTTAGAGTCTTGCGAGAACTGAGAATTTAATTATGAGTGATATAAGCTATTCAGAAAAACTGAGAAATCTTTCTAAAGATTATTATCAAAATCACATTAAATTTGAAGAATACCGATCTCAACGAAAATTCATCATTGATAAAGTCGATGAAGAATTCAATGGTTATAAAATTCAGGATATTGAAGACACTAATCTAAATAATATTGGGCCTGAAACTTCAGGTGACAAATCGGTATTTATGAAAACTATTGCTTTTTTTAAAAATAATGATGTAGAAGATTAATAGTTTAAGTATGTAAGTTTAAGTATATGTAAAGCACCAGCTCACTATTTTTAATAAAAGTGCTTTATTGTTCTGTATTTAGTTAATTAATAGTTTGCCGATTCTATAAAACTCTATAGAATTAGCAAAAAATTGGATTTGATAGGAGATTCTCATGGGTTTTGTTGGATTTTTTCAAGACGGTGGTATGTTTATGTATATCATCCTGGTGGTATTGGCTATTGGCCTTGCTATCGCCATTGAGAGATTTATTTATATTACTAAAACACAAGGTAAAACAAAGAAGGTGTGGGAGCAATTAGTGCCCATGCTAAAAGCTGAAGATTTTGCCCGTGCAATGAAATTAACTGAAACAGTTAAAACCCCACTAGCAACTATGTTGAACTATGGATTTGCTCGTAAAGATACAAACTCGCGCAGAGACAGTATCGAATCAGCCATGGAAGAAGGCATGATGGAAGTTATGCCTGAACTGGAAGAGCGTACGCATTACCTTGCAACCTATGCCAATATTGCAACATTACTTGGTTTGTTAGGAACGATCATAGGTCTTATTGACGCATTTACAGCTGTTGCATCAGCAGACCCAGCTGAAAAAGCAGATTTACTATCGGCAAGTATATCTGTTGCCATGAATACAACAGCATTCGGTCTAGTTGCTGCAATTCCATTAATACTCATTCACTCTTATTTAGTCACTAAAACAGCTAGACTGGTTGATAATATTGAAATGGCTGCTGTTAAATGTTTAAACCTGATAGCCAAAGACTAGTCTTTTAAGCTAATTTCAAGCATAAGCAAACGGAATAAGAGATACGGATGAAACTGGCAAGGCGTAAACATATACGTGATGATGTTGAGTTAAATATCACCGCTTTTTTAAATTTAATGGTTATATTGATTCCATTTCTTTTAATTACAGCTGTGTTTTCTCGTGTCACTGTGCTTGAGCTTAACTTGCCCTCAAGAGATGCTATTGCCAAACATGAAGATAAAATAAAATTACAGCTAGAACTTGTAGTTCGTAAAGATAGTTTTGAAATAAGAGACTCAAATATGGGTCGTATTAAATATTTTCCGCGTACTGAAGAAAAAACTAACTGGAAATTTTTCACCGAGATATTAGTAGAAATTAAATCTCGATTTCCAGATGAGCAGAGTATTACGCTGTTACTTGAACCTAAAATAAACTATAAAACCATAATTAAAGTTATGGATACAGTACGATATGCCGATATTGTTCAAATTACAGAAGTAGAAACTGTAGAGTTATTTCCCAATATCTCTATTGGTGATGCACCTGAATTACTAGACGCCAATAAGCCGTTAAATCCTGAAGCTAAAAAGAATTCAAGCTCCACTAATATTGGAGTAACTGCGAAATGATGAACAAGTCACGTAGAGCAAAAAGGATGGAAAAACATCATGCTCGCCGCAAGAAACCCGCTTTAAATCTTGTTTCCTTAATGGATATTTTTACTATACTGGTATTCTTTTTACTGGTTAGCTCTTCAAATGTACATCAGCTACCCAAGAAAAAAGACATTAACTTACCAACGTCTATTGCTACCAAAGCTCCTAAAGAAACATTAATTATTGCAGTAACTCAAAAAAGCATTATCGTTCAAGGAAGAGAAGTTGCTCTAATTAACAATGTAATGCAAAACTCTTCACCATTAATAAGCGGTCTTGAAAAAGAGCTGCTATTCCAGGCATCTAAAACAAGAGTCATTAAATCTCCAGATGGAAAAGTTAAAGGTAAAGCTGTTACAATTATGGGTGATGAGAATATTCCTTATGAGTTATTAAGAAAAATTCTTGCAACCTGTCGCGAAGCTAATTACACGAAGATCGCTTTTGCAGCCATGCAAAAAGCAGCTTCTGGAGAAAGTAGCTAGTGTCTGCGATATATTATGAACAACTTGCTCTAGGTTGGCATCCTGATAGAGCTAGTGATTCACAATTTAATTTAATCACGGCCATTACGGTTGTCGTTGCTTTTGTATTTGCATTGATAATGTCTTCTATAGATGTACCTAAACCTGATCGCGAGGCTCGCGCTGTAGTACCAGAACGCATTGCAAATTTCATACTTGAGAAAAAAGAAAAACCTAAACCTAAGGTTGTAAAACCTAAGCCAAAGCCTAAAGTAATACCTAAGCCAACTGTTAAAAAAATTAATAAGAAGAAAGTTGCGCAAAAGCCATTAACTAAATCACAGAAAAAAGCTCGTATAAAAGCAGCAGACTCAGGTTTGCTTGCTCTAGGTAACGAACTAGCTGATCTAATGGATACATCCGATGTTAGTGCAATGGTAGGCGGCAAGGTTAAAAGTAGCTCAGCTTCCGCCACTAAGGCTGCTAGTCATAATAAAGACCTTTTAACCGCCAATGCTAGCAAGGGTAGTGGTGGTGTAAATTCAAGTGAATACTCAACTCGTGTGGGTAAAACACAGTTATCACAACGAGAAATTACACAAGTTAAACAATCATTATTATCTTCTGATGCATTGGCTAGCAATACTAAGCGAAAGAAAAAATCTCGTATGGGTGGGGTAAGGGCAGAAGAAGATATTACAATTGTATTTGACCAAAATAAGAGCAAGTTATATTCAATATATAACAGGGCTCGGCGTAAAAATCCTGACCTTAAAGGCAAGATTGTTCTGGCAATTACAATTGCACCCGCAGGTAATGTCATTAAAGTTAAAGTCATTTCAAGTGAATTGGGTGATGCAAAGTTAGAAAAACGCCTGTTAAGCCGCATAAAGCTATTTAAGTTTGGTGCTCAAAAAGTAGAGCAGGTTACAGTAACTTATCCTATAGAGTTTTTACCTTCGTAGGCTGAATATTCAAGCCCTGTTACTTACTTATCCGTAAAAATTACTTTCATATAATGATAATTTTCACTGATTTAGTATGTATTGATCACTATATCTCTAATTATAAATATAACCACCTTAGCAGTATTCACTTTCCATTAATCGAACCTTTCATAGTGGTTTTCGAGCGGTAGTTTTCAAGCGCTTTCTGATTATGTTAAACTCCCGCGCCATGCGAACTGCCGATTTTGACTATAATTTACCTGAAGAGCTCATAGCTCAGTACCCACTCGAGCAGAGAACTGCAAGTCGCTTACTACACTTAAAGGGTACTAAGCTAACAGATCGACAGTTTTCAGAATTGCCTGATCTGCTTTCACCTGATGACTTACTGGTTTTCAACAATACCAAGGTTATTCCCGCTCGCTTACACGGCGTGAAGGATACCGGGGGAAAAGTTGAAGTTCTGGTTGAGAGGGTACTCGATGAACATCACCTTCTTGCTCATATCAGGGCAAGCAAATCACCTAAAACAGGTGCTAGTTTAATTCTTGAACAGGTGATTCAGGCAACAATGATAGAGCGCATTGGTGACTTATTTAAGCTCCGATTTGAAGGTGAAATCTCTGCTCTGGAGCTACTTCAGCAGCATGGACATATGCCACTGCCACCGTATATTGACAGAGCTGATGATAAAACGGATGAATCACGCTACCAAACAGTGTACGCAAAACATGCAGGAGCTGTAGCTGTACCAACTGCTGGCCTGCACTTTGATCAGGCTATGCTGGATAAGCTTGCTGCAAGAGGCATTAAATCAGCATTTGTTACCTTACATGTTGGTGCAGGCACCTTTCAGCCGGTAAGAGTTGATGATATAAAAGACCATCATATGCATGCTGAAACAATTGATGTTGATGCCTCGGTGGTTGAGCAGATAGCGCAAACAAAAGCCCGGGGTGGGAGAGTTATAGCTATTGGCACAACGGCTGTTAGAAGCCTTGAGTCTGCGGCCATGAAGGGAGCTCTGGCAGAGTATCATGATGATAGTCAGATATTTATATATCCAGGGTATGAGTTTAAAGTTGTTGATGCAATAGTGACTAACTTTCACCTACCTCAATCTACATTACTCATGCTCGTCAGTGCATTTTCTGGTCATAAGACAATTATGGATGCATACCGGCACGCAGTTGAACAAAAGTATCGTTTTTTCAGCTATGGCGATGCTATGTTTCTTGAACAATAGTCTTAAAACAGTTAAAAACTAACATATTCATTAACAGGTTAAATTACTTTAAAAAGATTCCGTATGTCATTGATAAAATTCAATTTAATTAAAGGTGAGACAGGACCTCGAAGAGGCCAGATCACATTTCCCCGTGGTACAATTGAGACGCCAGCATTCATGCCAGTTGGCACCTACGGCACGGTTAAGGCAATGACGCCTGAAGAGCTCAAGGAGTTGGGTGCTGAAATTATATTAGGTAATACTTTTCACCTGATGCTACGTCCGGGCACTGAGATTATTAAAAAGCATGGGGATTTGCATGATTTCATGCATTGGGATAAACCTATTCTTACTGATTCAGGTGGTTTTCAGGTATTTAGCCTTGCAAAACTGCGCAAGATTACCGAAGAAGGCGTTAGTTTTAATTCTCCCGTTGATGGCAAAAAGGTTATGCTAACACCCGAAAGCTCAATGCAGGTGCAACGTGATTTAGGCTCAGATATAGTTATGATCTTTGATGAGTGCACCCCTTACCCTGCAACAGAAAAAGAAGCTAAAGAGTCAATGGAGTTATCTTTACGTTGGGCTGAACGCAGCAAAACGGCACATGAAGGCAACGACTCTGCATTGTTTGCGATTGTTCAGGGCGGGATGCATGAAAATCTACGAGAACAGTCGGCAAATAAACTGGTAGAAATTGGCTTTGACGGTTACGCCATTGGTGGTTTATCTGTTGGTGAACCTAAAGAAGAGCGTAACAAGGTGCTAGAAGTTACCGCTCCGTTATTACCTCAGGATAAACCGCGCTATTTAATGGGGGTAGGTACACCAGAAGATATAATTGAATCTGTACGACGCGGTATAGACATGTAATAACGG